>Ga0316197_10001940_pt1 | contig 14753 bp, 13 predicted proteins | sample OudBiesiAoxic_MG_FD_204939 | JGI IMG/M metagenome (GOLD analysis project Ga0316197, IMG submission 204939) | Coastal sediment microbial communities from Oude Bieten Haven, Netherlands - site A oxic | ecosystem: Environmental > Aquatic > Marine > Coastal > Sediment | place: Netherlands...
TAACCTGAATTCTGGATAACTGAATAAAAAATTGAACTAAATGCCCACCTAGCGATCAGATCTTTCGACCAAGAAACGATTTGAAAGCAAAAAAGGTGGGCAGATGGATAACTTAGTGGAAATTTTTTGTGATGTCGATGATTTTTGTCATCAATTTTCACCTAAATGGGAAGCGCAATTACTTTCTGATGGAACTCGCAAACGCAGACGTAAATCTAAAATGACGACAAGTGAGCGTATGACTATTGTGATCGCATTTCATCAATCAAATCATAGAGATTTCAAGAACTTCTATATCGGTTTAGTCCAACGATATTGGACTGAATTCTTTCCTGACCTCCTGAGTTATACCCGTTTTATCAATACCATGTCAGACCTTATTGTGCCTATGTGTGCTTATTTTCAAACCGTTAAAGGTAAGCCAACAGGAATTGCATTTGTAGACTCTACAAGCCTTAAGGTATGCCACAACATCCGCATCCCTCGTAATCGAGTCTTTTCAGGTAGTGCTAAGCGTGGGAAAGGGACAATGGGTTGGTTTTTCGGTTTTAAGCTTCATTTACTGATTAACCATAAAGGCGAAATCCTTTCATTGAATATTTCACCAGGTAATACGAACGATCGCTCTCCAATACCTGATTTATGTAAAAATCTGACAGGGAAGCTGTATGCAGATAAGGGATACATCGGTAAAAAGTTGAGTCAAACATTGAAGGAATCTGATATTGACTTAGTAACGACTGTGCGTAAAAACATGAAAGCTAAAGTAATATCAGCCTTTGATAGAGCTATGTTATCAAAGAGATACATCATCGAAACAGTGAACGACCAACTGAAGAACATATCTCAAATAGAGCATAGCCGTCATCGTAGCGGAACAGGTTTCATGCTTAATGTTATTTCAGGAATAGTGGCTTATTGTTTAAAAAAACAAAAGCCACGTATTAAGCTGTCGGATAGTGAACTGTCTGTGATGAGTGCTTAAATAATACTGTTTCTTATCCAGATCTCAGGTTAGATAGGTAAATTTTTCCCCCGCCCTTTTGAAAGGCGGCATTGAAAATAACAGAACGACGAGAGAAGTTTAATCAACAGTAGGATCACCTTTTGTGTTTTGTTAGCCCCAACTTGTTTTTGAATAAATAGTACCTATATAGAAGGACTCACTAGCACAGAATTTATTCCGAATTTTGACGCTGTTAGTAACTCACATTATTAGTTCAATTATGTAGGTTTTCTGTTAAAATCTCGCCTCAAATTAGTTGGAGAATTTATTATGCAAGACAATAGCCAAATTAAAGTGATCGTCGGTATTTCCGGTGGTGTTGATTCATCTGTATCTGCGTACCTTTTACAGCAGCAGGGATATCAAGTTGAAGGGCTATTCATGAAGAACTGGGAAGAGGACGATACCGATGAGTATTGTGCTGCCGCTCAGGATCTTATCGATGCTAAATCGGTGTGTGATAAATTAGGCATTAAGCTACACACGATCAATTTTTCTGCTGAATATTGGGATAATGTTTTTGAACATTTCTTAGCAGAATACAAAGCAGGACGTACGCCTAATCCTGATATCATGTGTAATAAAGAGATTAAATTTAAAGCATTTTTAGAATTTGCAGCAGAAGACTTAGGCGCAGACTTTATCGCAACGGGTCATTATTGTCGCCGTCGTGATGTCGATGGTCACGCACAATTATTACGTGGTGTTGATGGCAACAAAGACCAAAGCTACTTCCTGTATGCTGTTGGCGAAAAACAGATTGCACAAACACTATTCCCAGTCGGTGAATTAGAGAAACCAGAAGTACGCCGTATCGCGGAAGAACAAGACTTAATTACAGCGAACAAAAAAGACAGTACCGGTATCTGTTTTATCGGTGAGCGTAAATTTACTGATTTCTTGCAGGAATACCTGCCAGCACAGCCGGGTGATATTGTGACGCCAACGGGTGAAGTGATCGGTCAACATCAAGGCTTGATGTACCATACGCTAGGACAACGTAAAGGTTTAGGTATTGGTGGCATGCAAAACTCGAATGAAAACCCATGGTATGTTGTGGGTAAAGATATGGACAATAATCGTCTATTAGTTGCGCAAGGCGCTGATCATCCAGCGCTATTTTCTTACGGTTTAATAGCAAAACAATGTGATTGGGTTGACAGAACAGCTAAAAAAGAAAGCTTTAAATGCACGGTGAAAACACGTTACCGCCAAACTGATATTCCTTGTACGGTAAACCCGATTGATGATGATACGCTTGAAGTGATTTTTGATACACCACAAGCGGCTGTTACACCGGGCCAATCTGCGGTATTTTATCTCGATGAAGTGTGCCTAGGTGGCGCAATTATTGAGCAACATCTACAAGAGAAAAACTAATTATGTCTTATCATGATCTTCCTTCTCGTGTTATTGCCTTTGCAGCGATGACACAAGCCGCTTACCTTGTTGATAAAATTGCAACTACGGGCTTGTGTCCCAATATCGACGCCTTTGAAGCCTCACTAAAATCAATCATGGCGGTAGACAGTAATAGTCCCATTGATACCTTTGGCGGTTATGCTTCATTAGAAGTTGGCTTTAAAAGCATGGTTGAGCAGCTTGATAACCCTAATAACCAACGTAACCTGCAAGTTACTAAATACGTTGTTGGCATGATTGCATTAGAGAAAAAACTCACCAGTAACGGTTCAGCAATGAATATGTTAGGTGAGCGTATCAATCAAGTTAATCGACAGCTTGCTCACTTTGACATTAGTGATGAGAGCGTACTGGCTAATTTAGATGGCATCTATAAAGATATCATCAGTAACCTTGGCCCCAAAATACAGGTCAATGGCAAACCATCATGCTTGCAGCAAGTGATCACGCAACATAAAATTCGTGCGTTATTATTAGCAGGTGTTCGTGCCGCTGTATTGTGGCGCCAAATTGGTGGTCAACGTCGTCAATTACTGTTTTCACGTAAAGCGATGATTCACCAAGCAAAACAAAATTTACAAAGAACGTAAAAAAAAGCTGTCAGTTATTAGCTGCCAGCTTTCAGTATGGTCAAAAGCTGATAGCCTATCGCTAAAGCTAATTTTAAAAAACACTATTTAAACAACCTTTTCTAGGAGCAACAAATGGAACTTTCAGGACTAACAGCTGTATCACCAGTTGACGGCCGTTACGGTAGCAAAACTGCAATTTTACGCGATATTTTCAGTGAGTTTGGTTTAATCAAATTCCGCGTACAAGTTGAAGTGCGTTGGTTACAAAAACTAGCACAAACAGACGGTATCGATGAAGTTCCTGCTTTCTCTGACGCTGCAAACGCGCACCTTGATGCAATTGTTGAAAATTTCTGTGAAGCTGACGCACAACGTGTGAAAGATATCGAAGCAACAACAAACCACGATGTAAAAGCCGTTGAATACTTCCTAAAAGAAAAAGTAGCGGGCGTAAATGAATTAGAAGCTGTTTCTGAATTTATTCACTTCGCATGTACTTCTGAAGATATTAACAACCTATCTCACGCACTGATGTTAGGCACTGCTAAAACTGACGTTATTCTTCCTTACTGTAACCGTGTTGTTGATGCGATTAAAGAAAAAGCGATCGAATACAAAGCGATGCCAATGATGTCTCGTACTCATGGTCAGCCAGCTTCACCGACTACGTTAGGTAAAGAGTTCGCCAACGTTGTCGCTCGCTTACAACGTCAAGTTAAGCAGATCGAAGCAACTGAAGTATTAGGTAAAACGAATGGCGCAGTTGGTAACTACAATGCTCACCTTAGCGCGTACCCAGCAGTTAACTGGCAGGGCTTTGCTGAAGAGTTCGTAACAAGTTTAGGCGTTACATTTAACCCGTTCACCACTCAAATTGAACCACATGACTACATTGCAGAGCTATTTGATGCAATTGCACGTTTCAACACGATTCTTTTAGACTTTGACCGTGACGTTTGGGGCTACATCTGCCTTGGTCACTTCAAGCAAAAAACAATTGCGGGTGAAATCGGTTCTTCAACAATGCCACACAAAGTAAATCCAATCGATTTCGAAAACTCTGAAGGTAACTTAGGTTTAGCAAACGCTATCTTTGACCACCTTGCGGCGAAACTACCTGTTTCTCGTTGGCAGCGTGACCTAACAGATTCAACTGTTTTACGTAACTTAGGTGTTGCTATTGGTTACTCTGTTATCGCTTATGAATCAAGTTTAAAAGGTATCAGCAAGCTTGAAGCAAATGAAGCAAACATGCTGAAAGACTTAGACTCAAACTGGGAAGTATTGGCTGAGCCAATCCAAACAGTAATGCGTCGTTACGCTATCGAAAAGCCATACGAAAAACTAAAAGAGCTAACGCGTGGTAAACGTGTAGATGGCCCTGGTATGTCTGCATTCATCGATACACTTGAGCTTCCTGAGCATGTTAAAGTTGAACTAAAAGCGATGACGCCCGCTTCTTACATCGGTCAAGCTATCGAGTTAGTTGAAAAAATGGCATAAGCCCTAAACGCTTAAACTGATTTTCAAGAGGCAACCTTCGGGTTGCCTTTTTTGTTTCTGTTTAACCAGATTAGAAATGGATATAGTGCGCTATAACAGGCAATGCCTAATGAGCAAATAACAATCGATATACCTACCTGAAGCGTGATCTCTTGCTGCAAAAAGAGTGTCGCTAAAAAAGCAGACATTATAGGCACTAATGCCATGATCGTTGAAGCTGACACAGCCCCTAATTTTGTAATGGCATAAGTCATAAAAAATAGCGCAATAATACTCACAACAATACCTTGATAGAATGCCTGTAAAGCAATCTCAGTTAATGGTGCTGTCATGAGGTTACTTGGTAGAAAAAACCAAATAGGAGTAAACACTACAGCATTAATAAGCGGCACGGCGATCATGATAGCCTTGAGGTTAATCTTCCACATTTTCACCGAAGTTGAATAAAAGGCTAAGAAAAATGTTGCTAGCAAGAGCCACAAAAGAGCACTGAGTGTTGCACCACCAGCACTTGTAAATAATAAAAAATTAGCGACAAGAATCAATACAATACCAATATATTGTGGCGCTAATAGGCGAGTTTTATTCCATAAGTATAAAATACACGCACACATTATCGGTAAGGTTCCATTAATAATAACCCCTGTATTAGCAGCGTCTGACATTAATAATCCTATCAAACTAGCGCAAACATAAAGTGAGCCACAAGCTAAACTACTGGCAATAATAGGTAACGTAAAAAGAGATTTAAGTGAGTATTTAGAAACTAAGGCATAGATTAGAACTAGTAACCCTGCAGAAGCAAAACGTATACCCGTCACATCCCAAACAGTCAAAGCTCGTGACAATCCCCATTTAGAGATGATGATCCAACCTGACCAAATCATCACCACCATGAGGCCAGCGATAACCCCTGTAATTCGATCAAACTTAGCTGATGTGCTTGTTAATAAATTCACCATCACCTCCCTGTGATAATTTTAGATTTTACCTACACTACTTATGATCAATCCGTAAAGCTAGCGATATCAGGCTATTTTAATGATCAATGCTGTACTGTGCGCTTGATAAATGAAGCTTATAGCAACTTGAATAAAGTAATATAACAATGCTTCAATTGCAGTTAGCTAATTATTTTAATTACAAGTTCACGAACAAAGTAGAAAAAAATTTAACAAGCAATCTAACTAAATACTTAGTTAAATTGCCATTACACTGCATTTAATAACGTTAAACGCGGAACAGGACGATCATTAATCGGTAAATGAATAAGTGCTGCACAAAAGGCCAATACAACCGTTGTCCACCAAATGGGCTCATAAGAGCCATAATGGTCATAAACGAGCCCTCCAACCCAAGCGCCTAAGAAACTACCAACTTGATGAGTAAAAAAGACCAAGCCATACAGGGTGGACATATACCGAGCTCCAAAGATCTGACGCACTAACCCCGAAGTCAGAGGTACAGTACCTAACCAACAAAACCCGATAGCAGCACCAAAAATTGTCGCAGTATCGATAGTGACAGGTAAGACAACAAAAGCCGCAATCACTATAGAGCGAATTAGATATAGAGATGTCATCACATAACGTTTATCAAACTTATCTCCCATTACGCCCCAAAAGTAAGATCCAAAGATATTAAAAATACCAACATAGGCAAGTGCCATCGCAGCGATTGCAACAGGGAGTCCTTTATCAGCAAGGTAGCTCGGTAGATGTGTTGCAATAAACATGACATGAAAACCACACACGAAGAACCCAGCATGTATTAACCAATAACCACGATGATGAAACGCTTCTTTTAATGCTTCAGGTAAAGTTTGCAATTCATCTACAAGGTTATTTTTAGCTGTCGATTTATTACTGACTTTAATAAAAGAGGCAAATGCAATCATCAAACAACACATTACCGCAAACACTTGTAATGCATTTTGCCAGCCAAGGTTAGTCAATAGAGACTGAGCACCAGGAATCATAGCAAACATACCAAATGATCCCGCTGCAGTGGTTAAACCAAATGCTTTAGCTGTATGCTCAGCAGGAACAACGCGTGCAACTGCGCCTAAAACAATAACGTAACTTGTTGCACTTAACCCAAAACCAACCAAGGTGCCGAGAGACAAATATAACCAACTTGGATCGGTGGTGATAGTGGTTAGGTATAAGCCTGCGCCATAGGAGAGCGCACCAATAATAATAATACGTCGAGGTCCCCAACGGTCAGCAGCCATTCCAACAAAAGGCTGAAATACACCAAACAATAAATTTTGAAGTGCAATAGTAAAACTAAAAAATTCACGCCCAGTATTAAAGGTTTCGGAAATAGGTAACATAAAAATACCAAATGACTGCCTGATACCTAAGCTGACAATTAATATCGCGATACCAATCCAAACTAAAAGGGGAAAACGAAAAATACTCATTAATGATGTTCCATGTTGTTATGTTTTAGTGAATTTTGTTGGTGGCAACCACCACTTGTTGCATGTTTCGCGAGCGTATCGATTAATGGTTGGCAATACTGCACCCCATAAAGGGTGATCGTAAGTAATACACCCATACGTAATAGCTGAGCAAAAAGTGACTGTGAAAACATTGATGCTTCCTATCGAAATGAAATGAGGCTGGATAATAATGAAAGGTAATAGATGAAACAAATGAATAAAAATCATTTAATAGATGCACATAACGCAACTAATGACTGGCTGTCTACTTTGTTGTTGTTCATACTGTAACTATCAATGTTTTTTAGTGGGCAAGGTTATGGAGTTAGAAGATATCTATCGTCGAGACTTAAATTTGTTAATCGCATTAAAAGTATTAATAGAGGAAGGTAGCGTAAGACGCAGTGCTGTTAGGCTTAATTTAAGCCAATCGGCAATGAGCCGTGTATTAAGTAGATTAAGAGTGTTACTTAACGATCCACTGTTTATCCGTCAGGGCCAACATCTACAACCAACAAAACGGGCTATCGAGATAAGCAATACTATAAATCAACCGTTAGAATCACTTCGTACTTTACTCGCGCCAACAGACTTTAATCCCATACATTGTAAACAGCACTTTTGCATCGCAACCACCGACTATGCGATGCAAACAATTTTACCCTATGCGATACCACGCATTTATGCAGAAGCACCTAATATTTCGTTGGAATTTCGGCCTCTGAGGCAAGAACAGATGTTGACTCAATTAACAACGGAAGGCTGCGATATGGCAATCTGCAGGCCAAACAACAATATTGCCCCCCTCGCTTCTGAACAACTAGGCTTGGTGAGTGTTTCTTGCATGATATCTCAATCTCACCCACTGGCGGATGAAACTATCACCTTGGCAGATTACCTCGCATACCCACATGCCTTAATTGCTATTAGTGATGGTGTGAAAGCACTTATTGATAATGCAATTAGCGGTTATCAAAAACCTAATACCGTGTTGCGTGCTTACCATTTGGAAGTCGCTTTAGAGATTGTCGATGAAATTCCGCTTATTATTACAGTACCAGCGGATTTAGCTTACCTAGTGGCAGAAAAACATAATTTAATTGTTAAACCCTTGCCCTTTGAATTTAAACCTTTTGAATACTCACTTATTTGGCATCCTCGTTGTGAATATTCAGCTGCGCAGATATGGATGCGCAATGTATTAAAAGAACAATGTGCGAAGCTAATTGATAAACGCGTCCAAGAAATGAGGCTAGTATAATATGTAGCCCTTCTATTGGAATTCAACCTGCGACTAAATAACGCATTTTGATTGATAAGGAGTATATAATAAGTCATTACAGCACAACGAAATTAGGCTCAGTATTTCATAGTAATTATGAGCCTCATGTCTTTTTCACATACAATGCATTATAAAACTGACTTTCAGAGGCTTCAAATGTTTGAACTAAATTTAGATATAAACCATTTTCTTGATACCTATTGGCAAAAAAAACCAACGGTGATCAAACAAGGTTTTAGCGATTTTATTGACCCAATTCTTCCTGATGAAATTGCTGGTCTTGCAATGGAAGAAGAGATAGAAAGTCGACTTGTATACCAAGATGGCAACCAACAATGGCAAGCAGAGTGTGGTCCTTTTGAAAGTTTTGAAAGGTTAGATGCAGATGGTGCAACACTGCTTATTCAAGCCGTTGATAATTGGCACGAAGATGCACAGCAACTGGTTCGTCCTTTCCGTTTTTTACCAAATTGGCGCATCGATGATCTGATGATCAGTTATTCAACACCAGAAGGTGGTGTCGGCCCTCATATCGATAACTACGATGTATTTATCATCCAAGGTTTAGGCAAACGTCATTGGCGTGTAGGTGATAAAAAAGCACTGGTTGAATTTGCTGCCCATGGCGCACTAAAACATTGTGAAGCTTTCGATGCCATTATTGATGTAGAGCTTGAACCGGGCGATATCTTATATATCCCAGTTGGTTTTCCCCATGAAGGTTACGCCATTGAGCCATCAATGAATTACAGTGTCGGTTTCCGTGCACCGGATCAGAATGACTTATTAAGTGGCTTTGCCGATCATCTCATCGATAACAATGAAAATGCAGAACGTTATACTGATAGAGCAATGCAACAACGTGAAAAGCCAGGTCGAGTTGAAGAGCAAGAGTTACAGGAGTTACACCGTGTTATGCTTGCTAATTGCGCTACCCCTGAGCAGTTAATTCCATGGATGGGCGAAATGCTCAGCAATGCAAAGCACGACTTAGATCTTGCCCCACCTGAAGTGCCACATACTAATGAGGAAATTATTAGTGAGTTGAACGAAGGTGCACAATTTTTACGTTTAGGAGGTTTACGTGCAATGTACTTTGAACAAAAGCCTTCCTTGGTATTTATTAATGGCGAGCAATTTGATGTTCAAGGCTGCATCGAACTGGGACAGCTTTTATGTGATCAGGATGAAGTTGCGAGTGAACTAATTGACCTATTAGCAAGTAACCCAGAAGCACAAAATCTATTTACTATGTTGATTAATAAAGGTTACTGGTACACACTTTAAGGCCAATTAAACATCAAGTAATGAGCTTCGGAATTCGAAGCTCAAAGTAAATGAGACAGTCCTAGGTAAATTGAAATAGTGCCAACGAAACTCATAAACACACCCGGCAAATAAAACAGTAAAGTTTGGCAACGTTTATAAACTAATAGTTTCTTTGCAAGACCAGCATAAGCCAACATAATACACATATCAATCACCAACCAAATTCCTAGAAATATCATTGATTGCTCGATAAAAGGTTGCTCGCTAATGATAAAAGAGGGCAGAAAAGCTAAGAAAAATAGGATATCTTTAGGATTGGATACCCCCACTTTCATAGTACGCCAAAAGCAATCATGGTGATGTGATTTAACGATTTTATGCTGCTGCTTACTCAATAATATCGACACACCTAAATAAACAAGATACAAACCACCAACTACCCTTCCCCAGTCTAATATAACTTCATCAATCACTAACGCAAAATGTATAACTAACAAAGAACACGCTAACAGTAAAAAGGCAGAGATAGCGCCTCCCAAAATAGTACCAGTAGGCCAGCCATGTTTGGAATCAGAGATTACCAAAGTAATGACAGGCCCAGGAGACGAGATAAGTAATGCGATTGAAATAGCATAGGTTATATATAAAGCGAGCATTGGTGCCCTCCAAAAAAGAAACTAAATGGCTAATCTAAAATACGTTTTGCTTGCCAATAGCGAGCCTTCCAATAAACATTGTTCAATGACGAGGTAATTACACCGTTGCTAGTTGATGCGTGAATAAAGTCATCATTACCTATGTATATACCTACGTGCCGAGTAGTCCAACTGGTTTTAAAAAAAACAAGATCGCCGATCTGCAATTGGTCTCGATAAACGAGGTAGCCTTGTTTAGCTTGAATTTCGGTAGTGCGTGGCAAAGTAATATTAAAGCTATCACGATAGATATGTTGCACGAGAGCCGAACAGTCGATCCCTCTTTTACTGTTACCACCAAGACGATACGGCGTTCCTTGCCACTGCGAAAACTCTTTACGTAGTAAATAAAAAAGTAGCGCATCTTCAGACATCGCTGAATGATCATTATTTTTTTGTGTGACACTGGGGGGGAATGAATTAGTGGTGTCGCGGCTAGTTTGTGTTGAACACGCGCTTAAGTAGAAAAGAGACAGCAATATCAGAAATTTAACCATTGCTAACATACCCAAAAATCAACATGATCATATGCTCTTACCTTTACGTACATTCATCTAGAAAGAGGCGCTATGCCAAATCCATTCTTTATACCAAGCTGAGTAAAAAATACCAATCGCAATAAAAATATGAACATTTTTGCGGGTTAAAATTTAGATAAAAAAAAGGGGCTTTCGCCCCCAGTCTTGTAGTTTAGTACTTATCCAAGAATTGCTTGAAGTTCTGCACTGATAACATCAACGGCTTTAGTACCATCAAATTTATGGTGAGCACCGTTACCTAGTTCAGCTTCTTTTTGGTAGTAGCTGATTAATGGTGCAGTTTGATTATGGTAGATTTCAAGACGTTTACGCACCGTTGACTCTTCATCATCTGGGCGGATAGCTAGATCATCACCTGTTACGTCATCTTTACCTTCCACTTTTGGTGGGTTGTAAACAATGTGGTAAGTACGACCAGAGCCAGAGTGAACACGACGGCCTGCCATACGCTTAACAATCTCTTCATCAGGCACATCAAATTCTAGAACGAAATCGATGATCACACCTGCTGCTTTCATTGCGTCAGCTTGTGGAATAGTACGAGGGAAACCATCTAATAGGAAACCTTTAGCACAATCGTCTTGGGCAATACGCTCTTTCACTAAACCGATAATTAATTCATCAGAAACAAGTTGCCCTGCGTCCATTAACTCTTTCGCTTTTAAACCTAGTTCAGTACCCGCTTTCGCAGCTGCACGTAACATGTCACCCGTAGAGATTTGTGGGATACCATATTTATCCATCATGAATTGAGCTTGTGTACCTTTACCAGCGCCTGGAGCACCTAACAAGATAATGCGCATGCTTACATCCTTCTGTTTTTAAATAAATTGAACGAGAAATTTACACGGTTAGCGACTTTTTCTCAACTTTAACCATGAAAAAGGCCAGCATTAAGCTGGCCTTTGTTGTATTTTTGAGCGATTAAGCCAAAAGTAGTTTATTGATACGGTTCACAAACTCAGATGGGTCATCTAAGCTACCTTTTTCAGATAATACCGCTTGCTCAAGCAATAACTCAGCCCATTGTGCAAACTTATCTTCATCGGCCATATCCGCTAATGTCGTTACCATTACATGCTCAGGGTTAAGCTCAAAAATTGGCTTGCTGTCTGGCACAGGTTGGCCCATTTGCGCCATTAATTTAGCCATTTGTGTGCTCATATCATCATTATCAGCAACGATACAAGAAGGAGTAGAGGTTAAACGATGGGTAATACGTACATCTTTTACTTTATCGCCTAATACTTCTTTTACACGTTCAACGAAGCTTGCAAACTCAGTCTCTTGTTTCTCTTGCTCTTTCTTATCTTCTTCACTGTCTAATTTACCTAGGTCTAAATCGCCCTGTGTAACCGATGTGAATGTTTTACCTTCGTATTCAGGTAAGTGGCTTAATAACCATTCATCAACACGGTCGCTAAGCAGTAATACTTCAACACCTTTTTTACGTAAAATTTCAAGATGCGGGCTATTTTTAGCGGCATTGAAACTATCAGCAGTGATGTAGTAAATTTTATCTTGCTCTTCTTTCATACGACCAATGTATGCATCTAAAGAAACGTTTTGTTCAGCTGAATCAGTTTCTGTTGAAGAGAAACGGAACAGCTTAGCAATTTTTTCTTTGTTTGCAGCGTCTTCGGCAGGGCCTTCTTTTAATACTTGTCCAAACTCTTTCCAGAATTCGTTGTACTCAGTGTCATTTTTCTTAGCGAACTTAGTTAGCATAGAAAGAACACGCTTAGTACAAGCACTGCGTAGTTTACCCGTTGTGCGTGTATCTTGTAGAATTTCACGCGAAACGTTAAGTGGTAGGTCATTTGAGTCTAAAATACCTTTCACAAAACGTAGGTAAGTAGGCATGAATTGCTCAGCATCATCCATGATAAATACGCGTTGAACGTATAATTTCAGGCCGTGTGCTTTTTCACGGTTCCACATATCAAATGGTGCACGTTTAGGGATATATAGAAGACTTGTATATTCTTGCTCACCTTCAACTTTGTTGTGGCTCCATGTTAATGGGTTTTCAAAGTCGTTGGCAATATGCTTGTAGAATTCTTGGTATTCTTCGTCTTTCAGTTCAGCTTTTGGACAGCTCCAAAGCGCAGTTGCTTTGTTAATTGCTTCCCAATGTGCAGGAACAGCTGGCGTATCTTCACCCTCTTCGTTTTTAACTTCTGCCACTTCTTCAGTAAACATCTCAACAGGGATGCTGATGTGATCAGAGTATTTAGAAACGATCGTACGTAATTTGTAGTCGTTTAAGAATTCAGATTCATCTTCACGAAGGTGTAAAATGATCTCGGTACCGCGATCTGCTTTTTCGATATCAGCAACGCTGTAATCTGCTTCACCCGCTGATTCCCAACGTGTACCCGTTGATGCTTCTTCGCCCGCTTTACGTGTGTTAACTACAACTTTATCAGCAACGATAAATGCAGAGTAAAAACCAACACCAAACTGACCAATTAATTGAGAGTCTTTAACTTGATCGCCAGAAAGCTGTTCAAAGAAGTCGCTTGTACCTGATTTTGCAATCGTACCTAAATGTTCAACAACTTCATCACGCGTCATACCGATGCCGTTATCACTAATGGTGACTGTTTTAGCGTCAGCATCAAAGCTTAGACGAACACGAAGGTCTGCGTCATTTTCAAAAAGAGCGCCATCAGAAAGAGCTTTAAAGCGTAATTTATCCGCAGCATCTGCAGCATTAGAAACAAGCTCACGTAGGAAAATCTCTTTATTAGAATATAAAGAGTGGATCATTAGTTTAAGAAGTTTACCGGTGTCGGCACTAAAAGTATGATTTTGTTGATGTTCCATAATATCTATTTCTCTTTGAATTAGCCTAATCAAGACTTTGGTTTAAACGATAAGAGTAAAATGGGGATCGCAGATCAGTTTTCAAGGGGAAATTTAAAAATAGTAAAAAAATAAAAGAGTTGCTCACATTTATCCAAAGAATAGAGCGCTGTATTTAAACACAGAGAGGCTTGGCGATGGGTGGAACATATATCCATGTGGCTCATCATAAGCAAAGCAAGAATGTAGTTCGGCCTTAGGCCGTCAATTGAGTGCTGTGTTTAATCACAGAGTGGCTTGGCGATGGGTGGACACATATGCTTCCATATGGCTCATCATAAGCAAAGCAAAAGTGTAGGTCGGTCTTTAGGCCGTCAATTGAGTGCTGTATTTAATCACAGAGTGACTTGGCGATAGGTGGACATATATAGCTTCCATGTGGCTCTCATTAACAGAGCAAAAATGTAGATCGGTCTTTAGGCCGAAAATTGGGCGAAGCCCGATATCTTTTTTATTTGAAGTATTTTTTGATACACAAAGGCGTTTGGCGATGGAAAATAGCAATCACACAAAAAATGAGATACAACTGTAGGTCGATCTTCAGGCCGTCAATTGGGCGAAGCCCGATATCTGTTTTGTTTGAAGTAGTTGTTGATACGCAAAGGCGCTTGGCGATAGCAAAGAGCCATCACACAAAAATGAGATACAACTGTAGGTCGATCTTTATGCCGTCAATTGGGCTATGTTTAAAAAAAATCTATTTCATGCCTTACGTCAACCGCTATATTCTGGTTTTCGCCAATCAGTACTCGCAGCCCGAAGCTTGAAACGTCGGGCTAAAGCCACGACCTACAATACATTCAGTTTCACCTATAGATGCTTCTTAAGGTATTAGTTGATACACAAAGGCGTTTGGCGATGGAAAATAGCCATCACACAAAAAATGAGATACAACTGTAGGTCGGTCTTCAGGCCGTCAATTGGGCGAAGCCCGATATCTGTTTTGTTTGAAGTAGTTGTTGATACGCAAAGGCGCTTGGCGATGGGTGAACACTGTTCGTGCCCCTTGCCTGTCGGCAAACTTACCCTACTATCACATGTTGTGCTGCTGCCTACGGCAGGCTATCCACCTTCCCCATGTAAGAGTAGGTCAAATCATAAGCCGTAATAACGAAAAAACCCCACCCTGCATAGCAGGATGGGGTTTATCG
>Ga0316197_10001941_pt1 | contig 14751 bp, 15 predicted proteins | sample OudBiesiAoxic_MG_FD_204939 | JGI IMG/M metagenome (GOLD analysis project Ga0316197, IMG submission 204939) | Coastal sediment microbial communities from Oude Bieten Haven, Netherlands - site A oxic | ecosystem: Environmental > Aquatic > Marine > Coastal > Sediment | place: Netherlands...
GTTTAAAATAGTCAATCTCCTACAAATGACACCACTTTTTTTGTGGATATATAAAGAAGCAAATAGAAGAGCATAGATATACTCCCCTATTTCATCGCTTATTAAGATTAAAATCACTTAACAACCCATTGCCCCGCAGTATTTTTTATAAATTGACCCGCCGCCGTTTTTTTAATTGTTTTTTCACCAGCAAGTAAAGAAACTTGCTCAATGGTCATGCTGTTTTTTTGTGCTATTTGCGCATACTTCTCCAGACGGCGTGCATTAATTGTCCTTACCAACACTTCAACCTCTGCTGAGCTTTCAACAACCCCTAATAATCCATTGCTTTGTTCACCAATCAGCCCTTGCTCTTTTGCCTCGGGTAATTCAATTGCAAAACTTGAAAAACTTAATATTAGGGTCAATAAAACCAGTATCTTTTTCATTTTTATCTCTCTCTATCGTTATAATTTACCTAACTTAACTAAAGCGGCAACAAAGCCTCTAAAATAATCCACTATCGTCATCAAACAGATCATCTAACTCTTTATCGACTTTGACGCGTATCTCATGATCTATTTTTACATTAAGGTTAATAGTAATAGGCTTATCAGGCACTGCTAATTCAACACGTGGGGTACATGCTGACAAAAGTAGCAATCCTGTTGCTATTGAAATAGCGACTAAATAGGGTTTCGTTTGCACTAATATCTCTCCTCTATATCACGCACTAACTGTTCATTAAAACGTAAGCTTTGTAATAGCTTTAAAATGTTTTCGTTGTGAGAATAGTTAAAATTAATTGGTTGTGTCCCACTTACCGCTGGACTAAGTCCATTAATCTCAACTTTTATATCACTCTCGCCATCATCAGTATAACCGATCCTTCCTTGCATGGTATCAAACTGAAAATTAGAGAGTAATTGCATGGTAAATGAAAATGCAGGATTACCTCTCCCCATTGCTTTGATGACGGTATTTTCAGGCACTCTAATATAACCACCAGGTGGTCGAGCAGAGATAAGCCCATCCGTTACCTCTACACCATCAGCAGTAAGCATGAGTGGTAACATGCCATCAAGTATCGCCTGGGTTTCAATTTCTGGATAAGCACTGTACTTTATGATTTCAGGTAAACTAATACCTGAAAGATGAAGTATCGTTTGACTGGGTGCACTTAATTTCAGGTCATCAAAGTCTAACCTTCCTCCCAACAAACTTGCTTTAAAATATTTTATTACAGGTTTCCCTGCATTAATTTGGGTATTAACACTTAATGTTTGTATTGGCACTCCGATGAATAAATTTTTTATATCGACCTGTTGAGCATCTTTAACAATAGTTATTTTTTGATTTGCTTCAACATAATAATGAATCGTGCTATTAATTTTAAGTCCATCAAATAGAATACTCTCTTTTTTCCCAGCGATTTCATCAGTGGTTATTGTACTTTCAATATCGACCCTTGCATCATTTCGGTGATAACGGGTAGATAAATCAAGCGTAACCTCCCCTGATTCAAGTTCAATAGAAGCCAGTTCATCAACATAATTACCGCCTGCTACAAAAAGTTTCTGCAAGTTAATTTTATTATCGACTATTTCTAGATGAACGATATCTTGCAACATGTTGATATGCCCACTCAACGTCTGATTTAGCAATGAGATAGCCCAATCCACCAGCAATTGCTCTTTATTACCCTTTGCATCTAATTGCATAACTAATGGCGGCAACTTTTGTTTATCTGTACGTATACGTTTACTTTTCCCTCGTTCAACACGTGTTAGCAAGTTACTCGTCCCAATACGTAATACCAAAGGTAATGCGTCTATCTGCCTTGAAGAGTAATTTATACGTAATGGTGCGCTATTTTTTATTTTAATTGAGGCACTTTTCCAACTTTGGTTTTCAGCAATAGCTATATCAACTTGCTGCGCATTGAAATAAAAACGTTTAATAGTGATATTAGATGTAAGAAAATTGACATCCCCCTTTACTGATAACGAAACCTTTTCTGATATTTCAGGGACTTCTCCTTTCCAATCAAGGTTAAAATCGCCTTTACGCCACTCTTTAAGGGAACTTTGATAGCCTAGTGCAAGTTCACTATTTAAATAGCGACGTTGCATATCTGTTGACTGAATATAATAAGGAAGTTGAGCAAGGTTAACAGTGGCCTTTAAACGCAGTTGTTTATTTTTCAAATCAATAGTTAGTTGCGCATCCAGTAAATCACTATGGGCCTGCACATCAATCTTAGACAGTACTTTTTGAAATGATAATGAAGTAGAAAAAGGAATATTGATAAATGATGAAAGCAAGTTAATCGTCGAAAGTTGTAATTTAAAATCAGGCAACTCAGCGAACTGTTCCAACAGCAATATTAACTGATCATCTTTTTCAGTCTTTGAGTAAACCGTGCTATTTACTTTTTTATCATCGACTTGATCAGAAAAACAGTCTAAATCCCAGCTAACTTCTGTAATTTGGCTGCTTATTACAGCCCCCGTATTATCCACATTGATATCATTAATTGTGTTCTGGGGACAATTAATATCTGGCTGTAGTTTTTTTATATTGGCAGTTAAAAGAGGTAACCAACCTAGGGATTGAATCGAACTAGGCGCGCTATCAGCTTGAGTTAATGGGCTCATAATCGACAAAACCAAAAAGAAGATAACGTTAAAAAAGGCAACTCCTTTGCCTGTATAATGCATTTCCGGTTACTGCCCCCACTCGATAATGCCATCAATCTGCTTGCCATCTTCACTCACAATTAACCACTTAATATGTTTCTCTCGCATCAGTTCTTCAGCCTCAGAAAGGCGTGTATTAGCAGAGATAAAACAAGGTTTTTTGTTCATTAAATCACTTGCTAGTGATTCATTGATACTTTTTCCTGAAAGAAGAAACCGCCTTAAATCACCATCGGTGACAACACCTTGCAGCGCACCATTATCCATCACTAAAGCAAGCCCTGTGCGCGTCTCTGTCATCACTAATAACGCATCGGTTAGAGAAGTATCAGCATCAACAAAGGGTAAATTTTCACTGCGCATTTCATTTTTAACAAAGGTTAATAAACGCCTACCTAAACTACCACCAGGGTGAAAACGAGCAAATTCCATGGGAGTAAACCCTTTCTCTATTGTTAATACCGAGGCCAGAGCATCGCCAATAACTAAAGATAACGTGGTTGAAGTAGTTGGAGCTAAATTGTTTGGACAGGTCTCTTTTTCTACGCTTGCATCTAAAACCACATCTGAATTTTTTGCTAACGATGACTGCATGCCGCCAGTGATAGAGATAATTTTGTTACCAAAGCTTTGTAACGAGGGGATAATCTTTAAAAGTTCGTCTGTCTCTCCACTATATGAGATAAGCAAAAGAATATCTTCCGCTGTCACCATGCCTAAATCTCCATGAAAAGCTTCCCCTGGGTGTAAACAGAATGAAGGCGTGCCTAATGATGCTAAGCTCGCCGATATCTTTTTACCGATATGTCCCGATTTACCCATACCGCAAACAATAACACGTCCAGTACAACTTTTAATCAATGAGAGAGCTTGTAGGTATTCATCACCCAAGGTTTTACTATGTGCTGATATTGCTGCACTTTGCACATTAAATACGTTACGTACTTCTTCTAAGAGCTGTTCATTTGAGAGCGAAAATTGAGTCATAAAAATTCCTTAAAGTGAATAACCTTAAGTTTACTCATCTTTATTACTTTGAAAAGGAATTTATAAAACAACCAAGAAAATAACTATAACGGGTTAAGGTAATTAGGTATTAGGCTGATCGCTGACAACTATTAGCTAAAAATAGTCGGGATAGAATTTGAAACAACTGAAAATCTCAGGTTACTTAGAATAGACCCTAAATTAGCTGATAGGTTTTAAGGTTTTAACTGAAGATTGAAGACTGACAGCTTAAAAAAGATGGTCGGTATGACAGGATTCGAACCTGTGACCCCTGCTCCCCCAGAGCAGTGCGCTACCAAGCTGCGCTACATACCGATTTGATTGCTATTCTAATAATTTATAAGAAGGATGCAACAAAAATAATGCATTTAACATCACTTTATTGCATCTTAACTCTTTATTTTTCAATCAGCTGCGCTCGATATTTGAGCAACTCTTGATTTAGCCAGTCGGCACTGAACTGCGGAGCTTGATCAGCACAAACAATGGTGTACATTTTTCCACTCATCAAGCTTTTAGTTGCTGAGTAAGCAATAAAGTCTTCAGCTGTTTTTACCTTGTTACGATAATAGTCATATTTTTTCTGAATATGCTCTCGTGCATCAAAACCATTGTAAGCTGTCCCATTACGCTGATAACTGCAATCAGTTGTTTCTACAAAATTAAGAAGATGATTAATCTCTTGCTCTGTATTTGCAAATACAGCTGCGCTAAAAAACAGTAATATTAACGAAAGCAGAGCTTTACTCATTTCTGACAATCACTTGCAGAGTAGCCAGTACTACTAGCAGTTTTTAATGTCGTAACATCTTCAAAACCTAAGGCTTGTGCGTAAGCGACTTTATTAGTTGCAATAGCATGAACATTAATATTAACCGTTGTGCCACCACATACAGAAGCGACGCCAACATCGGTTAGTTGTCCGCACTGCGTTTTACTCACATCAATATTGTTATCGGTAAGTAGTCGCGCAGTTTGTATACCTGTTTGTCCGGTTAATTCACACTGAATTTCCCCAGTATTAATGTATACCATCGTTTCGGGTTGTTTTTCTGTTATTGTTGAGCAAGCGGAGATTAAAAGTGCACTTGATGCCAGTAATAATATTTTTTTCATTATTTTTTCCTTTAAAAAGATTAAGTAAACGTAATCGACTAATTGGTTGCGTTGGTTTCAAATAGTTTAATCATCTATTATTTTACTGCATATAAATGAATATTATAGTGTACATCCTGCACTTAGCTTTATAGTTTAGTGCCTTAGAAACAAAAATACCCACGTAAACGCAGGTATTTTTAAGGGCTTATTTAAGGGTAATCTAAACGCTTAAACAATCAAACTCAACTAATGTATCTACATCCGCTTCGTAATCAACACCGTCGATACCAAAACCGAATAGTTGTAAAAACTCATCTTTGTAATCTTGATAATCAGTTAATTCAAACAGGTTTTCTGTTGTGATTGTTGGCCATAATTCTGTACATGCTTGCTGAACTTCATCACGAAGCTCCCAATCATCAAGACGTAAACGGCGTGCTTCATCAGTTGTTGCAACGCTGCCATCTTCTTTATAAAGTTGCGTAGTAAATAGACGGTGAATCTGTTCCATACAACCTTCATGTAGGCCTTTCTCTTTCATAATTCTAAATACCATAGAAAGGTATAAAGGCATGACAGGAATTGCAGAACTTGCTTGTGTTACGACACTCTTTTGAACAGAAACGTAAGCTTCACCATTTAACGGAGCAAGTTGTGCTTGAATTGCTGTAGATGCACGATCTAAATCTAATTTTGCTTTACCTAGCGCACCATCCCAGTAGATAGGCCATGTAAGTTCAGTACCAATGTATGAGTAAGCAACCGTTTTAACACCTTCCGCTAATACACCCGCTTCACCTAACGCACTTAGCCAAATTTCCCAATCTTGACCACCCATAACGGTAACCGTATTTGCGATCTCTTCATCACTAGCAGGTTCAACTGACGCTTCAATAATGACATCTTTATTCGTATCGATAGCCGTTGATACATAAGTGTTACCAATTGGTTTTAGTGCTGAACGAATCACTTCACCTGTATCTGGCATTTTACGTACTGGAGCCGCAACTGAATAGATAATCGCATCAATTTGACCTAAGTCTTCTTTGATTAACTCAATCACTTTTGCTTTGGTTTCGTGTGAGAATGCATCAGCATTAATGCTTTTTGCATAAAGGCCATCAGCTTTTGCTTGTTTTTCAAAAGCAGCACTGTTGTACCAACCCGCAGAACCAGGTTTACGCTCTGTAGCAGGCTTTTCAAAGAAGATACCAATTGTTGAAGCATCCGAACCGTATGCAGCTGCGATACGTGAAGACATACCGTAACCAGCAGAAGAACCAATTACTAATACACGTTTAGGACCATTGTTGATTTTGCCCTGCTGTTTAGTGTATTCAATTTGCGCTTGTATGTTTTTTTCACAGCCAACAGGGTGTGTAGTTGTACAGATAAAGCCACGAATCTTTGGTTTAATGATCATAATTTAATCTCTTCTTTTTGAATAATTTTTATAAGGCACGTATATAAGTGCGTGTAATATACACTGTTTTATTAATGGTTCAAAATAGCAGGTAACTCACCGCTTAATCCCATCGCCTGTTTGATAAACTGTTTTTTCAGTGGGCTAATATTATCGGCAAATAGTAGCGCTAAATCACGTACGGCTTTTTGTACTGGATTATCACCATGAAAAAGCTGTTTTAATAGTTCCATCGAGGCAACCATCTGAGCAGCTTCTGTTTTACGCCAACGCTCAAATTGACGCAGGTTTGTATATAAACCGATATCTTTATCTGCGACTCGATTTTCCATAATAGATTGCGCCAAACTTACTGCATCTAATAACCCAAGGTTGACCCCCTGTCCCGCAAGGGGGTGGATGGTATGAGCGGCATCACCAATTAGTGCAATGCGATGTTTGGCAAAGTCACGCGCATAACGCATCGTCAATGGAAAGCTATGACGCTCGCTTTGTAATTCACAAAAACCTAAGCGATTATCAAAAGTGCGTGTCAGCTGTTTATTAAATTCACTTTCCGATAATGCCTTTAATAACGTCGCCTTTTCAGGAGAAACTGACCAAACGATTGAGCAAAGGTTTTCTTCAAACAGCGGCAAAAATGCTAATGGACCATCGGGGGTAAAAACTTGTCGCGCACAGTGTTCATGGGCTAAATCGGTTTTGATGGTTGCCACCAGCGCATGATGGTTATAATCCCAATGGGTAAGTGGAATATCTACTTTATTACGCAACCATGAGTTGGCACCATCAGCACCAACGACGAGTTTAGTAGTGATATTTTTACCACTGTCTAATGTCAGCCAAGCTTCACCATCGCCGATGGCAACGTTGGTTAATTTGTCAGGCGTATAGAAAGTCACGTTGTGTTGTGCTTTAACAACTTTTAATAACGCGTGTTGGATCTGCTCATTTTCAATGATGTAACCTAACTCTGCTGCGTCAACTTGTTGTGCATCGAATTCGATTTTACCAAAACTGTCTTTTTCCCATACATACATACTGTTATAAGGAGTAATACGTTTAGCGTTGATATATGGCCACGCCCCATTTTGTTCAAAAATAGCTTTACTTGCAGCACTAATAGCGCTGACACGAGATGCAGGTAATTCGCTTAATTGCGATGCTTCACTATTTTCAATAATGGCAATATTAACATCACTTTTAGCTAGCGAGGCTGCAAGCGTAAGCCCTACCATTCCACCGCCAATAATGGTTAGATCATAGGATAACATCATGATTTTTTATTCTCGTTTTTAAATAGGTTAAATTGCCCTTTCGCTTGTTTAACAATTGGTTTCCCAAGGGAGGGGAGTATTGAGATAGCTTGCAGTGCGATGGTGCGCCCGACAACAAAAGGCCAATCATTACTGCTAAAAATACGCACAATATTGTCAGTCATATTGATCGTTGTATGATGGTCATCCTGCCGGGCTGACCAGTAACGGTTTAACATTGAAAAATCACCTAGCTGATTAATATCTTCAAGGTCTGCAATTACCGTTGCCAACACCGATAAGTCACGCATACCTAGGTTAAACCCCTGCCCCATTACTGGATGCAACAAATGTGCAGCATTACCAATAGCAATACTTCTATGTTTGATTGGTTTATCTGTTTTAACCAATTTCAAAGGGTAACTATCACGTTTTCCTGCCTGAGTAAAAATACCAGCTCGAAAGCCAAAGGCATGCTGTAACTTATTAAGAAACTGTTGATCATTTAATTTAAGTATATCTTCAAGTTCACTATTTTTTACTGACCAAACTAATGAATAACGTTGTTCAGAGAGGGGTAACAGTGCTAAAGGCCCAGCTTCAGTGAAACGTTCATAGGCACGATTTTGATGTGCTTTGTCGCAGCGAATATTTGCAATAACAGCAGAGCATGCATAATCTGAACTTATACTATCGATGCCTAGCAACAGGTTAGTTTGACTATTTCCACCGTCCGCTGCGATGCATAATTTAGCTTCAATATTCTGTTTGTCCTGCAGTTCACCAATTATCATACTCTGATGCTTGCAGATGTTAGTTAACGAACTGTCAAAAAGGCGTTCTATATTGGGGTACAAAGACAGTTTCTGCTTTAATACGACCCCGACATTTTGTAATTCCACGACAAAGCCATAGGGCGAATCAGATGTGCTAGATTCAAGTTCAACAATACCCAAATGGTTTCGGTCGGAAATATGAATATCCTGAATAGGTTGTGCATTTTGCACTAGTGAAGACCACACACCTAACTGCTCTAATAGTTGGCAACTGCCCGCGCTTAAAGCGATACTTCGCGCATCAAAACCAGGATGTGATCCTTTTTCTGTTTTTTTCGCATTATCATCGATTAATGTTATTTTCACTTGCGGTGAGTGTTTTGCTATTGCTAGCGCTAACAAACAGCCAACCATGCCAGCACCAACAATCATAATATCTGTCTGTTGAGTGTTTTTATCAGCCATGGGATTTTGCATCCGCCATTAATGCCTCTATCTCATCAATCGTTTTCGGTACATCTGCACTCAATACATCTGCTCCGTGAGCAGTAACAATAAGATCATCTTCGATACGTATACCTATCCCTTTCCAACAATCATCCACATCGGCCTCTTTGCTGATATAAACACCCGGTTCGATGGTCACAGCCATACCAGGCGCTAACAATCTGGGTGATTCAAGGGTGCCATAATCGCCCACATCATGTACATCCAAGCCAAGATAATGGCCAATACCGTGCATATAAAAAGCTTTATAACTTTCATCTTCAATTAATTCGTCACGCTCGCCGCTTAATATACCAAGCTCGATAAGTCCATCTACTAACTGCCCAACCATTTTTCTATTGATATCAGCCATTGCAATACCTGGCTTAACTTGGTTGATCGCTGATATTTGAATATCTAAAACAAGCTGGTATAACTTAGCTTGATGCTCGCTAAATTTCCCATTAACAGGGAAGGTACGTGTTATATCGCCAGCATAACCTTGATATTCAGCACCGGCATCAATCAACACAAGATCGCCATTCTGTAATTGTTGATTATTTTCAGTGTAATGCAAAATACACGCATTATGACCACCTGCCACAATACTGTTATAAGCAACCTCTCTTGCCCCCTGCAGCGCAAACTCATGCTTAAGCTCCGCTTCTAGTTGATATTCCCACATGCCAGGGTGACAGCTTTGCATCGCACGACAGTGTCCCGAAGCAGATATTTCAGCAGCTTCAGCTAATAACTGTGTCTCTGCATCAGACTTAATCAAGCGCATTTCATGCAACATGGGTAAGCAGTCAATGTAAGATTTAGGTGCTTTTAGCCCCTTACGAGCATTTAACCGTAAGTGAGTAATAACTTTTTTTACAATCTTCTCCAATAGAACCGATTGAAAAATTGGGTAGTAGAGTATATCCATACCGTTTAACAAGTTACCTAAATGATGTTCAAACTCTTCAATAACATAAGCTTCATCAATACCCAACTTAGCAACGGCAGCACTTTGTCCGAGGCGGTACCCGCCCCAAATTTCAGCATTTTTATCTTTTTCGCGGTTAAATAAAATCGTCACCCCGGCTGTCGATTTTTTGATCAGCACTAATATTGCATCGGGCTCATTAAGCCCGGTTAAATAGAGAAAATCGCTATTTTGTCGAAAAGGAAATTCACAATCTTGATTACGAATATGCGCGGTGGCGGCAGGAAAAATAGCCATACTATTATCCTGCATTTTATTGATAAATTGTGTTCTACGTAGCTGAAATTGAGTGTTCATAAATATACTTAAAATTTAGTGAATAGTTTTAGAGGTTGGCGCACTCGGTTTACGTGAAAACTGATTAAAACAGAGCATCGCACCGATACGTAAATATTCAACAATCTCTGCATAGGCTATTTCAAACTCTTCATTTTCCTGTTCAAAATCAAGACTAACCTGCGAAATATCACGAATATCTTTAATTAACTCTTTTATCTCTTCAGTCGACTGTTCAAAAGATTGTTGTACCATGCCAAAGCCAACTAAAAAGCCCTGAGCCCATTGAGACATTGCATCGCAGCGATCATCTAGAGGTTTATCATCATCCGGTAATAATAACGAAAAACCTAACCCATCATCGGTAACTTGATTAACTACCTGGGCATGAATCGACTTTGCAACTTGTTTGGCTTTTGCAGGCAACCCCATTCCTTCATTGATCACATCGTTTAAATGGGTAAGCCAACTCTTAGAGTCAAGCTCGATTCCCCCACAGATAAAACCAGATAATATACCGTGAAGTTCTGAAGGACTGGTAAATAACTCAGCCTCCTCCAAAACGTCAGTTATTTGAGAAAAACTTGGCAAAGGCTCGATACTCATCAGCATTACTCTATAATTGATTAATAAAGGCAAGAATACTACTATTCCGCGGCTATTGTCGCTAGTAATTACTTGAAAGTTGTTAGCTAGCTAGCTATATTACTCTCTATTTTTTAAGACTTATTTTCTTATACGGGTTGGTTATGGCACATCTTGATATCTCTATTTTAGGACAACAATACAAAATGGGTTGCCCTGATGGTGAAGAGGAAAACTTAGAAAGATCTGTTTTACAGTTTAATGAAAAACTGAAAAATATGAAACAGGCTGCACCAGGCCGTCGCAATGAGCAATTAATTGTAATGGCTGCATTAAATTACTGCCATGAATTAAATGTTGAAAAGCTAAAAAATGCGCAGTACACCAAAGAATTAAATGATCGTATCCAACTATTACAAGAGACCATTGAACAAGCTTTATTACCTATAACAACCAATAAAGAATAAATTAATACTTTGATTTTTTAATAAAACTCTTCTCAAAATCAAGTCAACATCAGTGTAAAGTTACAAAAAAAACTTTAAAAAATTAAAGAATTGGCGTACAGTTATTTCAACCCTCGGGTATACGCTGATCTTGACTAAGTCCCTGAGCCGATAAGCAATACCCCGGTGACTTGGCATGAATGCTATTGAGCAAGCTCGGCTCGTATCGAGAAGCCTACGGCAAACACTGAGACACCACCCTTGACCTTCGGGTTCAAGGTCCAAGTCAATAACGATACCCTTGGGTTACTCACAACATAAGCTATTAGCGGTCAGCTATTAGCGGTCAGCTATTAGCGGTCAGCTATTAGCGGTCAGCTATTAGCGGTCAGCTATTAGTTATCAGTTAAAACCAAACACCTCTCCCTCAACTATTCATATAAAACTTCATATTAGCGTCGTCAAACTATTCATTCGCTTATATCCTTCGTGCTACTCTTTTGTTTTCTATTTTAAATAAGCGTCAATGTATGGATAACATTCTCGATCGTGACCAAATTCGCCAGCAGGTTCGAGCTGCAAGGCGGGCATTATCAGCTCAACAGCAAATAATGGATGCTGAAAAATTATTAGTGCGTTTGATTAAATTGGAAAAAGTGCAGCGTGCGAGTAGCATCGCAATCTCACTCGCTTTTGATGGTGAAATCGATACTCGCCCATTTATAAACTGGTGTTGGGAAAATAACAAACAGGTTTACCTACCCGTCGTTGATCCTTTTAATAAAGGTCACCTGCTATTTTTGCATTACACAAAAAATACCGAGATGGTGACTAATAAATATGGTATTTCAGAGCCTAAATTAAACCCGTTGCATATTTGCCCTATTTCTCAGCTAGATATCGTTTTCACGCCATTAGTCGCCTTTGATAAACAAGGTAATCGTATTGGCATGGGCGGAGGTTATTACGATCGCATGCTTGCACCTTGGTTTAAAGAAAAAAAAGGCGCTTATCCGATTGGACTCGCGCATGATTGCCAACAGCTAACAAAACTGCCAACAGCGTCATGGGATGTGCCACTTCCAGAAATTATAACGCCTTCACAACACCATCTCTTCACCACAAAAAATTAACATATTTCATGTGCTGAATGGTTGCTAACAGGCTATAATCTTGCCACTTTTAGCCCCTAAGCTCAGGATATGCCCCATGACTCAAGATGATAAGAAAAAAGCAGCCGCTTATGCCGCATTAGAATATGTTGAAAAAGACAGTATTGTTGGTGTTGGAACAGGCTCAACGGTTAATCACTTTATTGATGCACTTGCAACAATGAAAAATGAGATAGAAGGTGCAGTTTCAAGCTCAGAAGCTTCTACTGAAAAATTAAAACAATATGGTATTGAAGTATTTGACCTTAACTCAGTTTCAGAGTTGAGTATTTATGTTGATGGCGCAGATGAAATCAACCCATACAACCATATGATTAAGGGCGGTGGTGCTGCACTAACACGTGAAAAGATTGTATCCGCTGTTGCTGATAAATTTATCTGTATCGTAGACGATACTAAAAATGTAGATATCTTAGGTGATTTCCCATTACCTGTTGAAGTGATTCCGATGGCGCGCAGTTATGTGGCACGTGAATTAGTTAAATTAGGCGGTGATCCCGTTTATCGTCAAGGTGTTATAACAGATAATGGTAACATCATATTAGACGTACATAATATGAAAATTGCAGAACCAATAAAGCTTGAAACACAAATCAACGCCATTGTAGGTGTTGTTACCAACGGACTGTTTGCTAACCGAGCAGCCGATGTGGTTTTAGTGGGTACGGAAGACGGTGTTAAAACACTTAAATAACAACGCGCTATTTAAGATAATTAAACGCTAAATATATTGCTATGTCGCTTATCCGACTAGCAATATATTAAAATTTTTAAATATAAATCAATCACATATAAAGAAACAATTCAATACTACTTTTAGTGCCACAGTATAAACCCTGCCATATTCACTACTCAATAAAAATCAAAACATATTAATTCAAACACTTAGCAATTAAGAAATTAATACTACGTTTCCGCTCAAGTAAATGTTACTTTTACAAAAACACACGTAAAAATATAAGTTGTACCAATTATTTCTATGTGAATCAGTTCACATAAGTTTCCAATTGCTACTATTTTTGCTATTTTAGGCGTACAAAAATTTCACACCCAACTTTTATATTATTGTTTGTCTATTTACTCTGTTTATTCAGAGCTCAAGGAACTAGAAATGACTCAATTTTCACTCAACAAAGATAAAATTAAAATCCTTCTTTTAGAAGGTTTACACCACAGCTCAGTTGATACTTTCACTCAAGCAGGTTACAACAACATTGAAAGCATCAAAACATCCCTAAGCGAAGAAGATCTAATTGAGAAAATTAAAGATGTTCATTTTATTGGCATCCGTAGTCGTTCTAACCTAAATGCAAAAGTATTAGCAGCCGCTGAAAAATTAGTGGGTATTGGTTGTTTCTGTATCGGTACTAACCAAGTTGACTTAGATGCTGCACAAGCAAAAGGTATTGCAGTATTCAATGCACCGTTTTCAAATACCCGAAGTGTTGCTGAGTTAGTATTAGGACAAGCGTTATTATTGCTGCGCGGTGTACCTGAACGTAACGCTAAAGCACATCGTGGTGAATGGGATAAATCAGCAAACGGTTCATATGAAGCTCGTGGCAAAAACCTAGGTATTATCGGGTACGGACATATTGGTACACAGTTTGGCATTTTGGCTGAAAACTTAGGTTTCCGTGTTTATTTCTATGATATCGAAAATAAACTCACGTTAGGTAACGCAACTCAAATTGCATCGATGGAAGAACTATTAGCGCAATCAGATGTAGTTAGCTTACATGTGCCTGAGCTTGCTTCTACCAAAAATATGATTGGAGCAAAAGAGTTTGCACAGATGAAAGATGGCGCTATCTTTATGAATGCAGCCCGCGGCACCGTTGTTGATATTCCGGCACTGTGCGATGCACTTGAAAGTAAAAAACTTTCTGGTGCTGCGATTGATGTATTCCCAACTGAGCCAAAATCAAACAATGAAGAGTTTGAATCGCCACTGCGTAAATTTGATAATGTAATTTTAACGCCGCATGTAGGTGGTAGTACGCAAGAAGCTCAGGAAAATATTGGTTACGAAGTAGCAGGCAAACTGGTTAAGTATTCTGATAACGGTTCAACACTATCGTCTAAAAACTTCCCAGAAGTTTCATTACCAGGCCATGCAAACGCAAGTCGTTTATTACACATTCACCAAAATCAACCAGGTATCTTAACGAAGATCAACTTGGCATTTGCTGAAGCAGATATCAACATTGCAGCACAATACTTACAAACAAATGAAAATATTGGTTATGTTGTTATTGATGTAACCAGTGAAGATGCAGACTCTGCACTACTCAAATTAAAAGCCATTGATGGTACTATTCGAGCACGTCTACTTAACTAGAATTGGCTTCAAAGTAACTTGATCTATTGTTTTCAAAATAACCATTCAGTTAAGATTTTTGGGAATAATTTAGTGCAAGTTATTGTGAGACAATTCCTAAGCATTAACGCTTAAAATAAAAGGGGTAAATAGTTAATCTATTTACCCCTTTTTTGTCTTTACCTCTTTGCAAATGTAGATGGAAAAATTATGATCGATATTGGTATCAACCTCAC
>Ga0316197_10001942_pt1 | contig 14750 bp, 14 predicted proteins | sample OudBiesiAoxic_MG_FD_204939 | JGI IMG/M metagenome (GOLD analysis project Ga0316197, IMG submission 204939) | Coastal sediment microbial communities from Oude Bieten Haven, Netherlands - site A oxic | ecosystem: Environmental > Aquatic > Marine > Coastal > Sediment | place: Netherlands...
CATCCGAGGGGCTCCGCCACCACTGGAGTAGCCACGCTTTCGGTGTGGCCCCGGAACCGCGGAAGAGCTTCTCTGTCAAGGGCCCCGGACACATCCCGATCCACGACTCCGTGGATTGAGGCTTCGTGAGGGAGACGAAGACCCCGACCTCCTAGTCACTCTGATCCGCAATACAGCACGCCTCAGCAACGCGCTCGAAAACAACACCTGAAGGGAAGGAATTGTCGCTCCTAGCTCTGAATCGCGGCCCAGTAGAGCTCTATCGGGTGCTGCACCTCGTACTCGTCACCGAGGTAGGCCTTCAGCTGCATCTCGCAGCCGGGGTTGGCTGAGGCGACCTGGGTCAGTCCGGTGGCAGCGATCTCCCTGGCCTTGATGAGGCCGAGTTCACGGGACACCTCAGGATGGGAGAGTTGGTAGGCGCCCGCAGCGCCGCAGCACATGCCTTCGGGGTCGACCTCGATCGGTATATACCCGGCGGCCCGCAGGATCATCCGCGGCTCAGCGACCATGCGTTGGGCGTGCCGGAGGTGACACGGGTCCTGGACCGCGATCGGCTCGTTCCCTTCGATGACCGGCAACTCCCCTTCTCCGATCAGTGCCGCGACGAACTCGGTGGCGTCGATGACCCGGGCGGCGAGGTCCGAGCCACCGTCGGTCCAGTGGCCGTAGCCCTTCATATGGGCACTGCACCCGGCGGAGTCGACCACGATCCGGTCGTAGCCGACGAAGGCTGCCACGTTCTTGGCGGCCATCGCCGCGGCGTCATACGAGGCACCCTCGTGGGCAGCGAGCGCCCCGCAACACGTTTGGCGCGAAGGCGCCACGACGCGGTAGCCGGCAGTGCGCAGCACCTGAATCACTGCGACGTGAGTGTCGGAGTACCAGGCATCCATCACGCAGCCAGAGAGGAATGCCACGGTCCCGACCGGATTGCCGTCCGGAAGCCATTCACGCCCGGCAGTCGTCGGGACCGGGACCGGCACGGTCCGAAGCGCCGCCGTTTTTCCGATCATCCCGGTCATCGACCGGCCGAGTCCCGAACGCTGCGCGAGGCCGATCCCCAGCGATGCGAGCGCCATAAAGGGTCGGCTCCCGATCGCTCTCCCGAAGACCAAACGCTTCCCGATGGTGACGGTGTCGGGTTCGGCAGCGGCGGCTTCGCCCCGTGCTCCCTCCATCAGCCTGCCGAACGGCACGAGGGACGGGCACGCCGTCTCACACGCCCGGCATTGGAGGCACAGATCCATAATCTCTCCGAATCGAGCATCAATCGGTGACAGGCCACGGTCGATGGCACGCATCGCCGCGATGCGTCCCCGTGGGGAGGCCGACTCGTCTCCGGTGAGTCGGAACGTCGGGCAGGCCGGGAGACAGAGTCCGCAGTCGATACAGGCGTTGAGTTCATCGCCGGTCGGAGCCCATTCGGTGACCCAGGCCATCAGAGGTTCCCGGGGAGGATGGAGGGGTTGCAGACTCCTGCCGGGTCGAACGCGGTCTTGATCCTGCGCTGGATCTCGAGCGACGACGGCGGGGAACCCCACGGGTCGAACTCAATGCCGGATCCCGCCACCACGACCAGGGCTCCCGCAACCGACTCGGCCCAGGCGCGCGCTTCGGCCAACTCGCCGGTGTCGACGGTCGCAAACCCCGCGGACACGATCCCGACGCCGTGCTCGGCGATCCAGCGCGACGCCCCGAGGCCGCGCGCCATCCCGGCAGCCGTGGCCAGGTACGCCGCTGGGACCCGGAACTCAATTTGGAACGGTTCGGTGAGGGGTTCCGGCCAGACAAGACCGAATCGGTGAGCAGCGCCGAGTTGTCCGGCCTGGGCGGCGATCTGGTCTCCCGCACCACCGAGATAGGCGAACGAACCCTCTGATGTCTCGAGCACGGCGAGCGGCCGATACAACGCATCGAGCGCCGCTGCCGCGTCGTCCACTTCGACGGTCGCGACCGAGAGCGGCTGTGACCAGAGCTTCAGCGTCACTTCACCGATGAGACCAAGACTGCCGAGCGATCCAGTCGCGAGCCGGGTGAGACCGTACCCCGTCGAGGACTTGACGACGGGACTCCCTCCGGTGATCACCTTGCCGTAACCCGTCGCCATCCTGACCTGCAACACCCGATCCCGGGTGGGTCCGTAGCGCAACCGTCGGTAGCCAGAGAGACCGATCGCAACGGCGCCACCGACGGTGGATCCCGGCATCATCTCAGGCAGCACAGCGGTCTGCCGCCGGGTCGCGATCTCAGCTTCGAGGACATCGATCGGCACACCGGCCTGCACCACAACCGTCAGATCGTCCGGCTGCCAGTCGACGATGGCATCGAGACGGGTCGTAGTGATGACCAGGTCGGCGGAGACCGGAATCCCATATCCGCAATGCGTTCCACTCCCCCGAAATGCGGTCGGCATCCCGGCTTCGGCGGCCGCGGCCAGGATCGCTGCCGTCTCCTCGAGGGAGGACGGCGCCACAACATGGGCGGCATCGATGTCCACCGAGTCGTCCCGGAGTTGTTCAAGAAGCCGCAGGGTGACGGCGCGCAGACTCGTCATCCGGCCGGCCGCTCGAAACACCGCGATCCCCCAGGCAACACCTTGCCGGGGTTCATCAGTCGGTCGGGATCGAACGCATCCCGTACCCTGGCCTGGGCGTCGAGGTCGTCGGCGCTGAACACCTGGGACATGAGATCCCGCTTCTCCAGGCCGATGCCGTGTTCTCCGCTGAGTGTGCCACCGGCGGCAACCGAGACGCGGACCATCTCGTGGGCGGCCTCGATCACCTTCTCCGTCATGCCCGACTCTGCAGCGTCGTAGGACACGAGCGGGTGCAGATTCCCGTCGCCAGCGTGGAACACGTTCATGAGGCGGAGGCCGTAGGCGTCGGCGATGGTGTAGATCTCATCGAGCACGTCCACGAACCGCGTCCGTGGCACAACGGTGTCGTTCAGGTAGTAGTCGGGGGCCGCTTGAGCGATTGCGCCGAACGCAGACTTGCGGCCCTTCCACAGCAGCGCCCGCTCGTCGTCATCCGACGCGGTGCGGATCTCGCGCGCGTTGTTCCGTTGTGCGATCTCCTGGATGAGATCCACCTCGGCGGCGATGCCGTCCGGGTGGCCGACGACCTCAGCGAGCAGGACCGCATCGGCACCAACGGGGAGGCCGGCATTCACGAAGTTCTCGATCGCCTCGATCATGCCGCGATCCATCATCTCGAGGGCTGCAGGAACGAGGCCGCTGCCGATGATCTCAGACACGGTTCGTGCGGCGTCATTGATGTCATCGAACGAGACGAGCATGGTCGCGACGGATGGCGGATTCTCGGTGAGGCGGACAAGGACGCGGGTGACGACGCCGAGTGTGCCCTCGGACCCGACGATGAGACCGCGCAGGTCGTAGCCGGGCAGGTCCGGGGCGGCCCCACCGAGCATCACGACTTCGCCTTCGGCCGTGACCAGTTCGACCCCGAGAACGTGCGCGATCGTCGAACCCTCGGCGAGACAGTGAGGGCCGCCGGCGTTGGTCGCCGCGTTCCCTCCTACCGTCGATGCCTGCTGGGACGCCGGATCGGGAGCGAAGTGGAGGCCCTGGTCCGTGAGTGCGTCGGAGAGATCGAGGTTGATCAACCCTGGACCGACCCAGGCGGTGTGCCCGATCTCGTCGACCTCGAAGATCTCATTCATCCGGGTGAGCACAACGAGAACCGAACCCGGGCATGGGACGGCCCCGCCGGCGAGGCCGGTTCCGGCACCGCGAGCAACCACCGGCATCCCGGCATCGGCAGCGATCCGAACAACGGCCGCCACCTCCTCGGTCGTCTCTGGGAGCACCACGACGGCCGGATCACCTGCGGTCACGCCCGAATCCTTGGCGTAGATCAGACGGTCGATCGGGTGGGTGTGGACACGCGAGGCACCGAGCAGTTCGGTCAACTGGGCAGGCACGTCCATAGCGGCAGCGTAGTGACCGGGGCCGGGCCCGGGGTCCGGTCGCGGCACCCGGTGGCGATCCGATCGGCCCCGGCCCGGTGTCTATCGTGGAGGATCCTCATGGAGCACCCCCCGACCAGCAGACCCCCAGGACGACCGGACATGAGCGACGCCGTGGGCCGCGGACCCGTTCAACTCTTCGTCACGTGCATTGTGGACGTGTTCTACCCGGACGTCGGTCGGGCCGTCGTCCGCGTGCTCGAAGGGCGGGGCTTCACGGTCGAGTTCCCGGAGGACCAGACCTGCTGCGGGCAACCTGCGTTCAACACGGGGCATCGTGGTGAGGCACACTCGATGGCCGAGCACACCATCCGCGTCCTCGATGCGACGAACGGCCCGATCGTGGTGCCTTCCGGTTCGTGCACAGCGATGATCGTCGACCACTACGAGGACCTCTTCTCCGACAGCCCCGACCTCTTTGCGGCCGGCCATCGTGTCGCGTCGCGGGTCCATGAGTTCACGCAGTTCCTGGTCGACGAGATCGGCCTCGATGGGATCGAGTCGGCCATGACCGGCACCACAACGTTCCATCCCTCCTGCCATGGCCTCCGTCACCTCGGTCTGGGCGGCTACGGCGAGGCAGTCCTCGATGGGGCTGGGATCGAACGCTGTGACCTGGCCGGTGCCGACGAGTGTTGCGGATTCGGCGGCCTCTTCGCCCTCGAGATGCCAGAGGTCTCAGCCTCCATCATGGATGTGAAACTCGACAACGTCACAGCGACCGGAGCAGACACCCTGGTCGGCTACGACATGTCCTGCCTGATGCACCTCTCCGGCGGGCTGCGCCGCCGCGGATCGGAGATCGAAGTCCGACACATCGCCCAAGTCATCGCACCGGAGGATGACGAGTGAGTGATCAAGCGGCGACCTTCCTCGAACGGGCCAATCAGGATGTCAACACTCCGAAGGCGGCCGCCGTCGCCGCCGGCGCACGCCTCCTGACCACGAAACGAGCGGCTGCCGTCGCGGCCTATCCGGCGATGGACATCATGAGGGACCGGGCGAGGGCGATCCGACTGCACGCGCTGACGAACCTCGACCGCTACCTCGATCAGTTCGCCGACGCTGTCGAAACCGTTGGTGGCCGCGTGTTCTTCGCCGCAACGGCAACCGAGGCCAACGACTACATCCGGCGTGTCGCCGCCGACACGGACGCGGGCCTGATCGTCAAGTCGAAGTCAATGGTGACCGAGGAGATCGAAGTCAACAACGCCCTCGAACGCGACGGTCGAACGGTCGTCGAGACCGATCTCGGGGAGTTCATCGTTCAGCTGGCCGACGACCGCCCGTCGCACATCGTGGCACCGGTCCTCCATACAACGCGCCAGGAAGTCGGGGATCTCTTCGCTGCCGAACTCGGCGTCGACTACACCGACGTGCCGACCGAGTTGAATCAGATCGCCCGGTCCTACCTCCGCGAACGATTCCTCCGAGCAGACATCGGGATCTCAGGCGTGAACTTCGCTGTCGCATCGACTGGGTCCGTCGCCATCGTCACCAACGAAGGGAACGGCCGCCTCTCGACAACGGCACCTCGCGTCCACATCGCCGTCATGGGGATGGAACGGATCGTGCCGACGCCCGAAGACCTCGAGGTGATGCTCGAAGTGCTCGGCCGATCGGCCACCGGGCAGTCGCTGACGACCTACACCAACATCGTCACCGGCCCCCGTCGCCCCGACGACCCGGATGGTCCAGACGAACTGCACGTGGTGATCCTCGACAACGGACGGACGGACGTGCTCGGCTCCGAGGTCGCAGAGGTCCTCGCGTGTATCCGATGCGGTGCGTGCCTCAACGTCTGCCCCGTCTACCGAAGTGTCGGAGGCCACGCCTGGGGTGATGTCTACTCAGGACCACTCGGTTCGGTTCTGTCCCCGGCGCTGTTCGGCCTCGAAGGCCGGGAGGAACTGCCGTACGCCTGCACACTCTGCGGCGCATGCCTCGAAGTCTGCCCACCCAGGATCGACCTCCCCAGGATGCTGGTCGAGACGCGGAACCAGGTCGTCGAGGAGGGCGGCGGCTTCGGCTGGTTGAACCCTGCCATGTCGGCGTACCGCCTCGCGGCCACGAAGCCCGCAGCCTGGAAGTCGGCCATCGGTGCCGCCTCGGCCGGTGGGCGAGTCTCCGGGAACGGTTGGTTCTCGCGACTCCCCGGACCCGGTGGTGCGTGGACGTCGGGTCGAGAGCTGCCGGCCCCGGCGCGGGTGTCGTTCAGGAAATGGTGGAGGCAACGCGATGGATCGTGAAGCGTTCCTCAGCAGCGTCCGATTTTCGCTCGGGACCGGAACCGTCCCGGCACCGGAACCCCTGAATGGAGGAAGCGTTGTCCCCGGTCTCTCGCGGGCAGACTTGCTCGGACGATTCACCTCCTCTCTCGAAGCGGTTGACGGAACGGTCCACACCACCGGAGGCCTGGCGGTGCTCGACGAGATCGTGGCGCTGCATGGCCCGGGACGCCTCATCGCTTGGGACGATGCCTCCCTCCCGGTCCCAGGGGCCGCCGAGCGACTGGTCGCCGCCGGTTGTGGGCGGGTCGATTCGACGGTGCCGCGGGACAACGAAGGTCGCGGCGCACACCAGAGCACCTACTTCGATATTCGCTACGGCCTCACGGGTGCGGAGGCGGCGTTCGCCGAGTCGGGGTCGATCGTGATTCGGTCGGGGCCTGGCCGACCCCGCATGGCCTCGCTCATCCCCCTTGTCCACATCGCACTACTCCCAGTCGATCGGATCTTCCGCTCCCAGATGGACTGGATGTCCGAGGGCGACGTCGACCTGGCCGAAGCGGCGAACGTCGTGTACGTGACCGGTCCCAGCCGGACGGCCGACATCGAGCAGCAACTCAACCTCGGAGTCCACGGGCCGCGAGCGGTTCACGTCGTGATCGTCTGACCAGCGGTCCGTCCCTCAGACCGTGCCCCAACCGCCGCCACCGGGCGTGAGCACCCGCAACCGATCACCGGCTTCGACGGCGACGGTGCACTTCCCGGGCAGGCGTTCCGAGACGCCGTCTCTGATCAGCCAATCCTCGCCGGAGGCCCCGGGCCCTCCACCCTGCAAGCCCCACGGCTGAAGCCGCCGCCGTTCTCCCATCAGCGAAACGGTGGCATCACTGAGAAACTCGATCTCGCGCTCGATCCCTTCGCCTCCCGGGTACGTGCCCCGACCGCCGGATCCAGAGCGCAGCCGGTAGGTCACGATGCGGAACGGGTAGTGGGCCTCAAGCGACTCGACCGGGGTGTTCCTGGTGTTCGTCATCCCGGTGTGGATGCCGGACTGCCCCGCCCGACCTCGACGTCCACCCTGGCCACCGCCGACCGTCTCGTAGTAGGCGAACTGATCGTTGCCGATCAGCACGTTGTTCATGGTTCCCTGGCCAGCAGCCGGGACCCGATCGGGTGCGGCTTGCGCGAGAGCACCGAGCAGCGTGTCCGCGATCCGCTGGCTGGTCTCGACGTTGCCCGCTGCGACGGCGGCCGGACGTGCGGCGTCGACGATCGTGCCGGGCTGGGTCGTGAGCGTCATCGGGCGGTAGCAGCCTCCGTTCGCAGGGATCGTCGGGTCGGTTGCGACCCGGACTGCGTAGTAGAGGCAGGAGCGGGTGACGGCCTGCACGGCGTTGATGTTCCCTGCAATCTGCGGCGCCGACCCCGTGAAATCGGCATTGAGCGCCTCGCCGTCGACCGAGACCGCAACCGTGATCGGCAGGTTCTCCTCGCCCCACTCGAGGTAGTCGGTGAACCGATAGACGCCGTCCGGCAGCGCTCCGATCGCGGCCGATGTCCTCCGTTCGCCGTAGGCGAGGAGCGCCGATGTCACCTCGTGCCAGCGGTCAATGCCCTCAGAAGCGACCAAGCGCTCGATGCGTTGCGCTCCCGCTTCGTTTGCCCCCATCTGGGCCGACAGGTCACCGATCCGCTCGGCCGGCGTTCGCGTCGCCGCCAGGAATGGTTCGATGAAGTCCGCGATCCACTCGCCTCGTTGCACGGCCACCATCGGTGACACGACGTGTCCCTCTTGGTCGACCCGGGTGGCGTGTGCCGGCATCGAACCGGGCGCCTCTCCGCCAACGTCGGCGTGGTGGGCACGGTTGGCGACCCACGCGACCAATTGTCCGGTCACGAAAACGGGGCGAACGAGGGTGAGGTCGTTCAGGTGGGTTCCCCCGGCGTACGGATCGTTGACCGCGAACTGCGTGCCGGGTTCCGCGTCCGTTCCGAACCGGTCGAGGACCTCCGCGACCGACGCCGGCATGGACCCGAGGTGGACCGGGATGTGCTCCGCCTGAGCGAGCATCTCGCCGGCCGGGTTGAATAGGGCGGCAGAACAGTCGGCACGCTCCTTGATGTTCGGGGAGTAGGACGTCCGGCGCAGAACGATCCCCATATCGTCGGCAATCGCCTCCAAGCGGTTGCGTGCGACTTCGAGCGTGATCGGGTCGACCGTCACCACGTCACCTCCAGTGCACCGGTGCGGGTGACTTCTGCTCGCTCCCCGGGCCCGATCCAGGTGGTTGCCTCGCGCTCCTCGATGATGGCGGGTCCATCGACGACAGCGCCGACACCGAGGCCGGTTCGCGACCAGACCGTTGCCTCAGTCGTGCCAGAAGTCGTGATCACAGTCCGAGTCCCGAGTGCTGGTTCTTCGACGACATCCCACCCGAAGGCGTCCTGGGCGGTGATGTGCGCCCGGCCGGTGACGGTGGAACGCACGGTGACAATCTCGATGGGATCACCGGGGCGATCGAACCCGTTGCGTTCCCGGTGTAGGTCATGGAAGCGGCGGCCGAGCGCCTCCCACCCGTCTCCGACGGTGTACGGAACGGTGATCTCGTGCGACTGGCCGAAGTAGCGGACATCAGCGAGGGTCTCGACCTCGCCGGTCGGCAATCGCAGCAGCGCCTCTTCCCACAACTGGGCGAACGCGGGATCGGGACTTTCGCATTCGCGGATCAGGATGCTCTTCGCCAGGTCGACCCTCGGCGGGCTGAGGAGCAGACCTACGGCGGAGAACACACCGCCGTATGGCGGGATGATGACTCCCGCCATATCGAGCGAACGAGCCAGAGCCGTTGCATGAAGGCCACCGGCACCTCCGAACGCGACGAGCCAGGCGTCCCGCGGATCAGCGCCCTGCTCGATCGAGACGGTCCTGATCGCTCCGGCCATGACTTCCTCGACGACACGCACAACGCCAAGGGCGGCCGCTTCGGCGGTCAGTCCTGCCTGTGTGCCGAGCACGCCCAGTGCGTCGATCGCCCCGGCGCTCTGGATCGAGAGCCGCCCCCCGAGCGAGGCATCGCCGGCGATCCGGCCGAGCACGACGTTCGCATCGGTGACGGTCGCCTCTACCCCTCCCCGCCCGTAACACGCCGGACCCGGTTCGGCACCGGCGCTTCTCGGACCGACGCGGAGCGACCCTCCCGGATCGACCCAGGCGACACTGCCGCCACCAGCACCCACGGTGTGGATTGCCGCCGATGGCATCCGGCACGGGAACCCTGCGACCTCCCGCTCATAGGAGATCTCCGGCCGACCATCCTGGATGCGACAGACGTCGGTGGAGGTTCCGCCCATGTCGAAGGCGATGACATGGTCCCTTCCGAGCGCCGTGCCTATGGCCGCCGCGGCCACGACACCTCCTGCCGGTCCGGAGAGCAGGATCGAGGCCGGCAGCGCCGCCGCGTCCGAACCGCTGATCAGCCCGCCCGACGAGCGCATGACGCCGATCGCGTCGGCAAGACCGCTCGACTTTGCGCCGGCCTCGAGGCGAGTGAGATAGGCGGCAACCACCGGCGTCAGGTATGCATTGAGAACGGTCGTCGACGTGCGCTCGTACTCGCGAAACTCGGCCACGACTTCGCTTGAGATCGACACGGAGGAGTCTGGTGCGACGCGGGCCAGCTCCGCGGCGATCGCCCGCTCCTCGGTTGGGTCTTCGTAGGAGTGCAGCAGGCTCACGGCCACGGCCTCATAGGCGCCGGGGTCGACAGCCGACAGATCCGCAACACGGTCCGAGCGCTGGACCAGCGGGTCAGGCCGGTCGGCAAAGGTGTCGTAGAGGCTCGGGCGATCCTGGCGTCCGATCTCTATGACGTCCTCGAAACCCGGTGAGGTGACGAGCAACGTTCTCGCACCGTCGCGTTCGAGCAGAGCGTTCGTCGCTGTCGTCGTGCCATGCAGGAACGTGTCGACACGCGCGGCGAGTTCGAGGGAACCCTCGAGGACGGCTTCGCTCTGGTCCAACGTGGTCGTCGACAGCTTCGCGGTCCGGATCGTCGACCCGTCCCACAAAAAGAGATCCGTGAACGTCCCGCCGACGTCGACTCCCAGGATCACGAGTCGAATCTCATCGGCGGCGTGCGGACGCTACGCTCGAAGGACATGACCGTACAGGTATCCAGCACGCCCAATCCAAACGCCCTCAAATTCGGCGTCGGCGTCGATGTCGGAGGTCCGGCGACGTTCGTCTCCGGCACCGAGACCGACGATGCGACCATGGCCGCGATCCTCGCGATCGACGGCATCACGAGCATCTTCATGACGGCCGACTTCGTGACCTTGTCGAAGACGCCGGACGCGTCGTGGGAGATGATCGTCCCGGTGGCGACCGAACTCCTCGAACGGCGATTCGGGGCCTGAGGCATTCTCAGGAACGCCGCCCCCGCACCACGATCCAGGGCAGTGTGAAGACGATCGGGAACTCGATCGGCGGCTGAAGCGAAGAATCCACCTGCGCGAGCACCCGGTCCATTGCGACTCCGTCGAGCAGCGCCGAACCGGGCCAGATCCCCGATCGCACCGCCTCGACGCCTTCCGCTGCGGAAGCGGCAACGGCGACCGGAAGATCCGCACGGCTCTCGACCACATCCCGCAGTCCAGCCCGCACAGCGTCGACGCCGAGTCCGTCCGCCGCGCGGAATCGGAACTGCGCTTCATCGGCGACCGCCGGTTCGGCTTGATAGAGGAACCCGTACCGTCGGGCTGCCGGCATCGATTCGGTGAGTCCCCTGGCATCGATCTCACCCAGCCACACGGTCCCGCCAGGGCGGACAACCCTGACGGCTTCCGCGATGACAGCGGACACACCGGCGGGGCCATCCCACGCGGAGAGGGCGACGGCTGCATCGAAGCTCCCGTCTGCGAAACCGGTTGCGGTCGGTGTGGCACCGTCGGGGACGGGTGTCACGAGAAGCGTGGCGACGGTTGGTGTTGTGTCACCGGTCGGTGCCGGTAGCTGGTTGGCGACGCTGTCCGCGTACGGTCCGACGATAAGCGTGTCGGACTCCTCGGCGGCACCAAGATCCGCGAGCGTCGAGAGCCAGGCATCACGAAGGGTTCGCTGCTGTTGCATGGACGCCAGCGTAGCGAGGCGCCGATCCGCTCCGGCGCAGCGGCCGCCCTACGAACCGGGGATCGTGTCGGACCGCATCACGACCGGCCACCGGTTGCCGGAGCGGTCGCCAATCGTGAAAACGACCCTCCAATCGGGACCGGACGAGCCGCTCTGGATGACCTCTGCGCCTTCATCGAACATTCCGGCATAGTCCAGCGTGGCGGTGATGGCCTCGTCGTGAGCCTCTCCCTCCGTCTCCATCCACCCATCGATCGTGTGATACACCGGAGGCAGGATCGGGACCGGCAGATCCTCGATCGCGGTCTGGCCGCCGTCGACGGCGACGAGCACGTCGACGGCACGCACCGGGCTGCGGATGAATGCCCCGTCCGGTTCTTCGGTGAGCGACCGGAACACCACCGAGACGGCGTAGCCGTGTGCGGTCGGACGAATGTCGAACGCCTTCGCCCACTCCACGTAGGAGATGTCGGCATCCTCGGTGTCCGGCATGGTCGGGAGCGCCGCATCGTTGACGAACGCTGAGATGAGTTCCTCCGGGATCGGTCCGTCGACAGTGAAGTAGTCCGTGACGAACCACTCCGCTCGTGCGACTGCGAAGAGTTCTGCGATCGACGGCTGAACCGCCATCAGGTCGGCTTCGGAGAGCACCCCGGTGGTGCTGGTGCTGCTTGGCGCGGACGCTTCCGTGATCACCGTGGTCGTCGTCGACTCGACCGGGGCAGCCAGCGCTGCATCATCTCCGTGACCGGGAGCGGTGAACCATCGGATCCCGACGAAGCCGACCACCACCGCGGCGATGACGGCGGCGGCCAGGTAGAGAGTCTTGGCTCGTCCCTGTCGATCCTCCGTGAGAAGGGTGCTCCACGGGATCTCTTCGTATTCGTCCACGTCACACCTCCGGGATCTGGAGTGGCTGTCCTGGGTGGATGAGATTCGGGTCGTCTCCGATGAGCGACCGGTTCGCCTCGTAGATCGCCGGCCAGAAGCGGGCGATCTCAACGCTTGACGGCTCGCTGCCGCCTCGGGCGGAGAGGATCTCTCTCGCAATACGCCACAGGCAATCGCCGGGTTTGACGATGTATGGCGTGTCCGGTCGGTCGGGCTGAACCGCCATCTGATGGGTCGCTGTGGAAGACGGGGTCGCCGGTTCGACGTTCCCGGCGTCGGCGTCTGCCAGGCGAACGATCGGAGGAGCAACCGTCGCCGATGCGGCCTTGGGACGGATTGGCGCCGCGATCACGCTGACCGTCACGAGGACCGCGGCGATCGGTCGGATGGGGATCGGGATGTTGACCGCGCCGAGGCGGCGGGCGGCGGTCGGTAGCGATCCGGCCGCTCCCAACGTCAGGGTGACAATCGCGATTCCGGCACACAACGCCATGGCAGGTTCCATGCATCGACCGTACCGATAGCCTCAATTGACATCAAGAGGGGCGGTTAGGCAATGTTTCCGCGACCTGCGCGATGCCAATGGACCGCGGCGGTCTCGATCAGAACCCTTCGAGGACGATCTTTCCGCGTGCTGTGCCGGTCTCGATCTGCGCGTGTGCCCGGATCAGGGTCGCTGCGTCGATCGTGCCGGCAACTTCCGTCGCTGTGGATCGAATGCGGCCCGCGTCGACCAGAGCGGCTACTTCGTTGAGGAGTTTGCCCTGTTCCGCCATGTCCGGTGTGGTGAAGAGCGACCGGGTGAACATCAGCTCCCAGTGCAGGGATATGGCTTTGCCCTTCAGCATCGTGGCATCGAGTCCGACGGGGTCATCGATCAGGCCGAATCGCCCCTGCGGTGCAATCAACTCAACGATGTCCGCGAGATGCTGACCGGTCTGCGTGGTCGAGAACACGAAGCCGGGAGCGCCCAGCCCGAGGGCCTCGACCTGAGGAGCCATGGGGCGGCCGTGGTCGACGACGTGGTGGGCGCCGAGCTCTCGCACCCATTCCTGCGTCTCGGTACGTGACGCGGAGGCGATCACCGTCAGGTTGGTCAGTGCCCTGAGGAGCTGGATGGTGATTGAACCGACGCCGCCAGCGCCCCCGATGACCAGGATGATCTCTCCCCCCTGCGGGGTTGGGCGGTTGACATCGAGTCGGTCGAACAGCATCTCCCATGCAGTGATAGCCGTGAGGGGAAGTGCCGCTGCCTCCGCATCAGTAGCGGTGGCCGGCTTGTTGCCAACGATGCGTTCGTCCACAACGTGAAACTCGCTGTTGGTGCCGGGCCGGGCGATGGAACCGGCGTAGAAGACCGCATCGCCAACTGCGAAATCCTCGACGTCGGGCCCGACGGCCTCGACGACCCCCGAAGCGTCGTATCCGAGGACCTGCCAGTCGCCCCCTTGTGGCGGCCTGTTCTGACGGACCTTCGTGTCGACGGGGTTCACCGACACAGCAGCAACCCTGACGAGCACGTCGCGGCCTACGGGGTCGGGCCTCTCGAGCGTGATGTCCAGCAGCGCATCCTCACGATCGACCGGACCGGGTGTCCTATAGGCAACGGCTTTCATGGTCTTCCTCCGGTTGTGATGGAACGCTGGCAGTGCGTGACGAGCCGAGGACGCGGGGCGGTCAGGCGGTGGAACTCGGGGTGAGGGTTGAGAGGGCATCGCCACCGACCCGATCTGCGAGCTTCCCCAGAAGGTCCCCGAGTTGGGCGAGTTCGTTGTCCGTGAGGTGTGACCCGACGTGCTCGTCGATGCCGCGGAGGTGCACACGCCCAGCCTCCCGGAAGACCTCCTCTCCCCGTGGTGTGAGCGTGACGAAGGTCCCCCGGCGGTCCGAGCCGCACGCCCGACGCTCGACGAGTCCATCCGACGCGAGCCGATCGACGAGGCGGGTGGTCGCGCTGCGGCTCAATCCGATCTGGTCGGCGAGGTCGCTCGGCCTCATGGACGCCTCCTCGGACTGGGCGAGGATCAGAAGGATTGAATACCAGTCGAGAGAGATCGGTGTCTCGGCTTCCATCTCACGAGCGAGGACGGCATTCACCCGCGTCAGCGCGGTCATCACGCTCCGCCATGCGTCCGACGCCGGGGTGGTTCTGATCTTCACGGCACTCATCTTCAAGACCCTAGAGAAATTAGTTGCATAACGCAACCACATGCCATATAGTTGCTCACTGCAATCGTTGCACAACGCAATCACAGGAGAATCCAATGTCAACCACGACCCAAGAACTCACCAGAACGATCGACGGGGCAGTCGTCCCCGCTGCCGGTACATGGACCATCGACGGATCCCACACCTCTGCGGAGTTCATCGTTCGCCATCTGATGGTTGCCAAGGTGCGCGGTGGATTCGAGTCCGTCTCGGGCACGATCGAGGTAGCGGAGGATCCGACCGCTTCCCGCGTCGAAGTCGTGATCGATACCGCATCCGTCTCGACCGGCGATGCGGAACGCGAC
>Ga0316197_10001943_pt1 | contig 14750 bp, 15 predicted proteins | sample OudBiesiAoxic_MG_FD_204939 | JGI IMG/M metagenome (GOLD analysis project Ga0316197, IMG submission 204939) | Coastal sediment microbial communities from Oude Bieten Haven, Netherlands - site A oxic | ecosystem: Environmental > Aquatic > Marine > Coastal > Sediment | place: Netherlands...
AGGCACTTTTGGAAGCGGCGCAGGCATTCGGGGCCAAACCCAGTCAGACCCTCTGGAAGATCGAGCTTCCATATGCGCTGCCCCAGATCATGACGGGTCTGAACCAGACCATCATGCTGTCGCTGTCGATGGTGGTGATTGCGGCCCTTGTGGGGGCGGATGGACTTGGGGTGCCGGTGGTCAGGGCGCTCAATCAGGTCAATACCGGATTGGGCTTTGAATCGGGGCTGATCATCGTTGTGGTTGCCATTATGCTGGACCGGATGCTGCGGGTGGGTGAGAAATGACCAACGCTGTAGAATTCCACAACGTCTCGATCGTATTTGGCGAAAAACCCGGCAAGGCGCTGCCACTGATGGACGCCGGGAAATCCCGGTCCGAAATCGAAGCTGCAACAGGACAGGTCCTTGGGGTTCATGACTGCACTCTCGATGTGGCGGAGGGTGAAATCCTTGTTCTCATGGGCCTGTCGGGATCGGGGAAGTCCACGCTGCTGCGTGCGGTGAACGGTTTGAACCCGGTGGCGCGGGGACATGTGGTGGTCAACGACGGAAAATGGTCGGCGAACGTGCAGGAATGTTCTGACAATGACCTGCGTCGGGTGCGGCGCGAATGTGTGTCGATGGTTTTTCAGCAGTTTGGTCTGCTGCCATGGCGTACTGTGCGCGACAACGTGGCGCTGGCACTTGAGCTTGCCGATGTGCCCAAGAAAGAGCGGCTGGAACGTGCCGACAAGCAGCTTGCTTTGGTTGGGTTGTCAGACTGGGCCGATCGCAAGGTGGGCGAACTCTCCGGTGGGATGCAGCAGCGCGTGGGCCTCGCCCGCGCCTTTGTGACCGAAGCCCCGATCTTGCTGATGGATGAGCCGTTCTCGGCGCTTGATCCGCTGATCCGCACAAGGCTTCAGGATGAATTGCTGGACCTTCAACGTGATTTGAAACGCACCATCATCTTTGTCAGCCACGATCTGGATGAGGCGTTCAAACTGGGCGGGCGCATTGCGATCATGGAAGGCGGACGGATCGTCCAGCTTGGCACCCCGCGCGAGATTTTCTCGAACCCTGCATCCGACTACGTGGCAGACTTCGTTGCAAACATGAACCCGCTTGGCGTGCTGACAGCGCGGGATGTGATGGGCGATACGATCAATCCCGATGCGCCGAATGTCCCGGTCGAAACACCGGTGTCAGAGCTGATTGAGAAACTGAGCGGCGATGAGGGCGCTCTGACGGTCGTCGAGGGGGATACACCTCTTGGGACAGTCACCGCTCAAAGCATTGTCGAACGGCTGAACACTCAGGGGTGATCGGGGTCATCATTCGTGCCGGGGCAGGGCCCCAGGGAGTGCCGCTTTTTGATTGAGGTCTCCAGTTTGGCGGAGACGACCTTCTTTTTGCCCTCGACCATGTCAATAAGGGCATCCGCAGCTTTACGTCCCATTTCACGGTGCGGCACATGGACTGTCGTCAGGGCCGGACTGGTAATCCGGGCCAGTTCAATATCATCAAAACCTGTGATGGAGACATCCTGCGGTACACGTAACCCAAGACGTTTGGCACCAAGCGACGCACCGACGGCCAGAACGTCATTGCCGCAAAGCACGGCCGTTGGCGGTACGTCGCGTGACATGAGTTGAGTGAACGCCTCTGCGCCGTTCTCAACTTCGTACGTTGTTTCTATGATCTCAAGATCATCTACGTCTAACGCGCTTTGCCTCAGCGCGTCTTTCAGGCCCTCGATACGCTCCCTTGCCCTGTCATTGCCCTGACTGATCCCGGAAATCATCGCGATCCGCCGATGCCCAAGGCGGATCACCTCTTTTGCCAAGGCAGACATGGCTGCGCGATTGTCGAAACCGATGGACGGAATCTGCCCGTCTTCCATAAAAGACCACGCCGCAAGGGCAGGGACCTTCTGGCGCTCAAGGTATTCATAAATCGGTGCGTCCCGGTCGTGGCCGATCAATAGCAATCCGTCGGCACCGCGCGCCACCAGCGCCCTGATCTGTTCCTCTTCGACATCGGGGCGGTAGGCCGAACTTGACACCAGCAAGGTGTAGCCCCTTGCGTGTAATGCCTCCTGAAAGGCCTGCAACCCGCGCGCAAAAATCGCGTTGTCCATCGTGGGGATGATTGCCCCAATGGTGAACGTACGTTTGGCCGCCATCACGCGGGCAGCGAAGTTCGGCGTATATTCAAGCGCCTTGACCGCTTCCATCACCCTTGCGCGCGTCGCCTCGACCACACGGTCGGGGTTATTCAGGCAGCGCGACACCGTAGCTGTCGAAACGCCAGCTTTGCGGGCGACGTCGTCAAGCGTCGGCGTGGCATCGTCCTTCGAAATATCAGCTTTCATGTCGCATCACCTTTGGGATGTTATGTGTCAAGGTATTGGAAACAAGCAAAATGTAAACGCTTGCATTATAAATGTAAGCGCTTACACTGACGAGGAGCCGATTCACTCAGGAGCCTCGCCCATGTTTCTTGCTGCATCTATCGTCGTATTTGCCATTTATTTCGCAAACGTCGCACTCGGTGCTTTCGCGGGAAGCGCATTTTTGGGGGACGTGGGGGAAATGCTGGTTCTTTTTGTGGCCTCGATCCTTTTCGTGGTCGCGATTCTGAAAGCCGAAGCTGACCGCAAAAACAAAAACGGCAGCTAACCAAGTTCAACGGGAGGACACCATATGGACAAAGAGACAAAAGAGCTGAAGTCAGCCGAGCGTCGTAACTTTCTGAAACTGGCTGCGACTGGCAGCTTCACCGCTGCAATGGTTGCCGGTGCCAGCGGAATGCTCTGGTCAACTGAAGCGGCCGCACAGACAGCCAATGAAGAGCGGGACCGCGAGAAGGCGGCAGAGCATACGATGGTCATCGCCACGGCCTATGTTCTGGGCGCATCGCGCAGCTACCCGATCATGCAGCTCGACCTGAAGGAAAACATCCAGAACGCCACCAACGGCAAGGTTTATGTGAAGCTCGCCCCCGGTGGTCAGCTTGGTGCCGGCGGCGCGCTGGTGCAGGCGGTTCAGGGCGGGACCATTCAGGCGGCCCAGCACTCTCTGTCCAACTTTGCACCGTTTGCGTCCACCGTTGACCTGATCAACATGCCGTATCTCTGCGGTTCAAACCAGCGCTTCACCAATCTTGTCAACTCAAACTTCTGGGACACTGAAGTCCACCCAAAGGTCGAGGCGGCGGGCTTCAAGGCGCTGTTCTACGTCAACATCGACCCACGCGTCGTTGCTGTGCGCAAGGGCGGGGCAGGGGCGGTTCTGTCGCCATCCGATCTGTCGGGCGTCAAGTTCCGCGTGCCGGGCTCCAAGATGCTGCAGCAGTACTACCGCATGGTTGGCGCAAACCCGACGCCGGTGGCATGGGGCGAGACACCATCCGCGATCAAGCAGGGTGTGGCCGACGCGCTCGACCCATCTGTGGGCGCTCTTTATGTCTTTGGCTTCAAGGACATCCTGTCCCACGTGACCTTCACGCAGGCCGTGCCAGACAGCCAAGTTTATTCCTGTAACCTTGAGTGGTTCAATTCAATGCCTGCCGACGTCCAAGAAGGCATCATGTGGGGCTCCGAAATGACCGCGCACCAGAACCTCTCCAAAGTACCATCGGCACGTGCCTACGCGATGGCCGAACTTGCGAAGGCCGGTGTTGAATTTCACTCGCTGAGCGAAGATCAGCTGGGCGAATGGAAAGAAGCAGGCGGCTACCAGCGCTCCGAATGGGACGAGTTCAAGTCAGAGCTTGCCGGTTCCATGGACGCCTTTGCCAAGATGGAAGAGGCGGCAGGTACACAAGGCAAGTACTACGTGCACGACGCCTAAACCCTTCCGGCGGACGCCATTCAGGCGTCCGCCAATTTTCCTTAATTTGCAGCACCTTCATGACAGCCCCGTCGGGCTGAACAGGTGAAGTGCGGCCAAGGCCGGGGCGAGATATGGATATTCTCAAACGAATTGACCGAGACGCGGAAAGGTGGCTGCTTTTGATGTTCTACGTGATGCTCGTCATCACGATGGCCATCGAAGTGATCCGCCGCGAACTGTTCGCTTATTCCTCCATCTGGGGGGAAGAGATCGTGCGCTATTCCTTTATCTACCTTGCGTGGATCGGCGCGGCTGCTGCTGTCAAGGAACGTGCACACATCCGTATCGACGTGATCATGCACTACCTCGGACCGCGGCCCAAGGCGCTGCTTTATATCTTTGGTGATCTGGTCATGTTTGGCGTGGCGATCATCGCGCTCTACTGGTCACTTGAGACGGTCCACGTCTCTGCCAAGTTCGGCTCGGTGACAGATGGATTGCGCATCTCCAAAGTCTGGTTCCTCATGTCTGTTCCGATCGGATTTGCGCTGATGATCTGGCGCCTTTTGCAATCATTCGTTCGCGACTTCAGATCGCTTCGGGACGGCACTGCTGTCTTCGAAGGCGACAAACTGTTTGATTAAGGAGCCTGAAAAATGCTTTGGCAAACAATGAATCAAACCGTTGAGCTCGGGTGGGACTTCTACATCCCGGTCCTCATGTTCGTCGCCCTGATTGCACTTGCGGTTCCGGTCTGGGCTGCTATCGGCACGGCTGCAATCGCCATGCTGGTGATGTCCGGCGACTTGCCGCTCAGCCTTGTGGGCGAGAAACTCTTCACTGGCATCGACGCCTTCGCTTTGACCGCCGTGCCTCTGTTCATCCTCACCGGCGACGTGCTTGTTCGTACAGGTCTGTCGCGCAAGTTCCTCGACGTGGCCGAGGCGCTGACCTGCTTTGCAAAGGGTGGTTTCGGCTCTGCTACTGTCCTTGTCTGCGGCATGTTCGCGGCGATCTCCGGCTCTGACGCGGCGGGTGCTGCCGCCGTGGGCCGTATGACCATCGACCGTCTGGTTGAGAGCGGTTATCCCCGCCCCTACGCCTGCGCGCTGGTGGCCGCCGGTGCCTGTACTGGCATCCTGATCCCGCCCTCGATCGCCTATATCATCATCGGCCTTGTACTCGGCATATCGGCCTCGACCCTGTTTCTCGCCGCGCTGATCCCCGGGCTGGCGATCCTGATCTCGATCCTGATCACCAACCTGATCATGAACCGCCTGTACGCCTGGGAAGGTGGCGGCATGATGACCATGGGTGAATGGTTTGCGAACCTTCTGCGCTCTCTCAAGTCCGGCTGGTACGCGTTCATTGTGCCTGGCATCATCTTCTACGGGATCTTTTCAGGTCGTCTCACCCCAACCGAAGCCGGTGCTACAGCGGTGGTCGTGACGATCCTCATGGGCTTCATCCTTGGCACGCTGAGATTGGCTGACTTCCCCGCAATGCTGGTCAGCTCGGCCAAGGTGAACGGTGTGATCCTGCCCATCATCGCCTTTTCGGCCCCGTTGGCCGAGGCGCTGGCCATTATGGGTGTGCCTCAGGGCTTTGTGACTTCGGTCACCATGATGACGGACGAGCCATGGCTGCTGATCCTGCTGATGATCGGCATTCTGATCGCCGCAGGCTGCGTGATGGAGACGACACCCAATATCGTGATCCTCGCCCCCATCCTCAAGCCACTGGCGGATAACATCGGCATGAACGAAATTCAGTTCTGCATCATGATGATCACCGCGCTGGGGGTGGGCTTCATCACGCCGCCGCTGGGCCTCAACCTGTTCGTCGTTTCTGGCATCACAGGCGAGTCAATTCTGAAGATAGCCTGGCGCGCCATCCCCTTCGTATTGTGCATGTTCGTCGTCGTTCTTCTGATCGCCTACGTGCCTGCCATTTCCACTTCACTGCTTCCAGAAATCTATAAGTAGGAACCCCGCTCATGACCCGTGAATACCTCAAGAAAGCACCGCTGACTGCCAAGTCGGACGCGTCGGAAACCCACGAGATCGTCAAGAATATCCTTGATGATATCGAGGCGGGTGGCGACGAAAAGGCGCTGGAATATGCCAAGAAGTTCGACCAATACGAAGGCAACGTGATCCTGTCGCAAGAAGAGATCGACGCTGCCTGCGCACTGGTGCCCGAAAAACTGAAGGCCGACATTCAGTTCTCGCACGACAACGTCAAACGCTTTGCTGAAATGCAAAAAGGCACAGTTTCCGACGTTCAGATGGAAATCCATCCCGGATTCATCGCGGGACAAAAGGCGATCCCCGTGGATGCAGCAGGCTGCTATGTCCCCGGCGGGCGGTACAGCCACATTGCATCCGCCATCATGACCGTGACGACCGCAAAAGTCGCAGGATGCCGTCACATCGCGGCCTGTTCACCGCCCCGTCCGGGCGAAGGCGTGAACCCCGCAATTGTCTATGCCGCGCATATCTGCGGCGCGGACAAGATCATCGCAATGGGCGGTGTGCAGGGCGTGGCAGCCATGACCTTCGGTCTTTTTGGTCTGCCCAAGGCGAACATCCTTGTCGGCCCCGGCAACCAGTTCGTCGCCGAAGCCAAGCGTATCCTCTTTGGCCGCGTCGGTATCGACATGATCGCAGGCCCGACAGACAGCCTTGTCCTTGCGGACAAGACGGCCGATCCGCATGTGGTCGCAACCGACCTCGTGTCTCAGGCCGAGCATGGCTACAACTCGCCCGTATGGCTGGTCACGGATGACCGTGCGCTGGCCGAAAAGGTGATGGACCTTGTGCCCGGCCTCATCGACGATCTGCCCGAACTCAACAGCCAGAACGCCGCTGCCGCATGGCGCGATTATGCAGAGGTGATTGTCTGCGCCGACCGCGAAGAGATGGCCGCCTGTTCCGATGACTATGCACCAGAACACCTGACCGTGCAGGCCGAGGACCTTGACTGGTGGCTGAACCGTTTGACCTGCTACGGCTCGCTGTTTCTGGGCGAGGAGACCACAGTGTCCTACGGCGACAAGGCCGCAGGCACGAACCACGTGCTGCCCACGTCCGGTGCGGCTGGCTACACCGGTGGTCTGAGCGTGCACAAGTACATGAAGATCGTCACTTGGCAGCGCACCACGCGCGAGGCGTCAAAGGATGTGGCGATTGCGACCGCCCGCATCTCGCGTCTGGAAGGGATGGAAGGTCACGCCCGCGCGGCGGACGTGCGTCTGGCCAAATACTTCCCCGGCGAAAACTTCGATCTCTCCGCAGATGGCTGACCCGCGCCACCTCTTTGACCTGACGGGCCGGGTGGCTTGCGTGACCGGGGCAAGCTCCGGTCTGGGCAGGCGTGCGGCCGTTGCCCTTGCTGCGGCAGGGGCAAAGGTCGTGGGCGTTGCCCGCAGGCAAGAGGCGCTGGACAGTCTGACGGACGAGATTGGCGCAAAAGCGGCTGCCGTTGCAGCGGACGTTGCTGATCGGGACCGGATTGAAGAACTGCGGACTGCAGTATCTGAGCCTTTCGGCGCGCCGGATATTGTCATCCACGCGGCTGGTGTGAACACGCGTCAGGCCGCAGATGATGTCACGCCCGAAGGCTGGGATATGACGCTGGCGCTGAATCTCAGCGCACCGTTCTTTCTATCTCAGGCGCTGGTGCCTGCAATGAAGGAAAAAGGCTGGGGTCGGATCGTGAATTTCGCGTCGCTGCAAACGACGCGCGCGTTTCCGGGGGGTATCGCATACGGCGCCACTAAGGCGGGTATCGGGCAATTGACCCGCGCCATGGCCGAGGCATGGTCGCGCGACGGGATTACGGCTAACGCCATCGGGCCGGGGTTTTTTCCGACCGAACTGACCGCGGCGGTGTTCGATGATCCTGAGCGTGCTGCACGCAATGCGGCGCAGACATGTGCGGGCCGGAATGGGCGCATGGAAGATATGGATGGACCGCTCTTGTTTCTCTGTTCGGAGGCATCGAGTTACGTAACAGGTCAGGTTCTTATGGTGGACGGGGGGTTTACAGCGAAATGAAAGCTCTTGTTTATGACGGTGTTGAAGAACTCGGTTTCCGCGACGTCCCCGATGCGGAGGCGCGCGCAGGCGAGCATCTGATCAAGGTCGAAGCGGTAGGTATTTGTGGCTCTGACATGCACGCGTATCTGGGTCATGACGCACGCCGTCCTGCCCCGCTGATCCTTGGGCATGAGGCGGCGGGTGTAATCGTGGGCGGACCGAAGGACGGCCTGCGCGTCACGGTGAACCCCCTTGTCACATGCGGCACGTGTCAGGCGTGCAAGGCGGGCCGCGAGAACCTGTGCCCCACGCGACAGATCATCTCAATGCCGCCCCGCGAAGGTGCTTTCGCGCAATATGTAACGATGCCGGAGAGCAATCTGGTCGAGGTGCCGGAAGGCGTACCGTTGAAAAAGGCGGCTCTGGCAGAGCCGCTCGCAGTCAGCTGGCATGCCGTCAGGCTGGCGTTGGAGGCGATGCATCCTTCCATGGACAAGCGCGCCCTTGTCATCGGGGGCGGAGCCATTGGATTGGCAGCAGCCCTCGCACTGAAGGCGATGGGTATCGACGACGTGACCGTGGCTGAGCCTAACGATGCGCGCCGGGCCTTCTTGTCTGACCTGTGCGGTCAGAAGACCGTCGCATTCGCCGAAGGACTGTTCCCGGTAGTCGTTGACGCTGTCGGCTATGCAGCGACCCGTGCGAAGGCCTCAGAATGCGCCCAGCCGGGCGGCGTGATCGCTCACGTGGGGTTGGGAGAGGACACTGGCGGGCTTGATGTGCGCCGGATGACCCTGCAGGAAATTACTTTCATCGGTACCTACACCTACACGGCACAGGATTTCCGCGACACCGCGCAGGCGATCTTTGATGGCCGGCTTGGCCCGCTCGACTGGATCGAAGAACGCCCCCTGTCAGAAGGGTTTGCTGCCTTCAAGGATCTGCGCCAGGGCAAGGTTGCCGCCCCGAAAATCGTCCTGTCCCCTTGGGCATGAAGACCCCGAAACACGCAATGGAGAGAGATCATGTATCGTAAAATCCTCGTCCCGATGGCGCTTGACCACAATGTGTCCCCCCAAACGATTGAGATTGCGAAGGCGCTGACCGGTGGGGACGGAGAGATCATCGCCCTGCATGTCTACGAAGCGCCGCAAGGCTCAGTGACGGCCTACCTTGACGAAGATGCGGTCAAGGAAGGGTTCGAGCGTGCGCGCAAGACACTGACCGAAAAGCTCGACGGGATCGACGGCATCAAGGCCGAATTGATCAAGGGTCACACTTACCGCACCATCATCGACTATGCGACGGCCAATGGCATCGATTGCATCGTCATCGGGTCGCACAAACCGGGGCTGAGCGATTATCTGCTTGGCTCCACCGCCGCGCGCGTCGTCCGTCACGCCCCTTGCGCGGTTCACGTTCACCGTTCTTCCTAATTCTCAAAACGCGCCAAACCCGCGCATCAATCTGAAAGGCAAACTGACATGAATATCGACAAGAAGATCGCGGATGATCTTGTTGCGAACGATGTCTCTTTCGTGACCACCGTGCCCTGCAAACAGCTGGCCGGTGTGATCGAGGAGATGGAGAACCGCGACGAGATTTTCCACATCCCGTCCAACAAGGAAGACGAGGGCATGGGCCTGTGTGCTGGTGCATTCATGGGCGGCAAGCGCCCTGCGATCATCATGCAGAACACAGCGATTGGTGTGACAATCAACACGCTGGCGACCCTGACGCAGTTCTACCGGATGCCGCTGCCGATGATCATCTCTTATCGCGGAGAGCTGCGCGAGCCTGTGGCCTGCCAGGTGGAAATGGCAGTACATACCAAGGCGCTGCTGGCCCAACTCAACATCCCGACGTACCACTTCCACTGGCAAAAGGATGTCGAGGAGTTCGACAACATCCTGAAGTACACCTTCATGTGCAACAAACCCGTGGCGATCCTGACAGACGCCAACTTCTGGGGAGGCTACGGCGACCAATGATCCGTTCAGAAATTCTTAAAGAAATCGCCCCGATCATCCGGGATCACCTTGTCGTCTGCAACATCGGGCTGCCCAGCCAGGAACTGCACATGATCGACGATCAGCCGACCAACTTTTACATGCTTGGTACGATGGGCCTGTCGTCCTCCATTGGCTTCGGTCTGGCGCTGGCGCAGGACAAGCCTGTCATCTCGATTGATGGCGACGGTTCTGTCCTGACCAATCTCGGCACGCTGCCCACCATCGCGAACAATGCGACGGGCAACTACACGCTGCTGATCATCGACAACGGTTCCTATGGCTCAACCGGGGATCAGCCCACGTATGCGGGCCGGAAAACCTCGCTCGCGGCTGTTGCAACTGCCTGTGGCTGCGAAAACGTGATCGAGGTGCAGGACAAGGATTTGCCACCCGTCTTGCAAGCGGCCATCGACAGCGACGAGATGACGATCATCGTCTGCAAATGTGACAGCGGCAATATCAAGCTGCCCGTGATTACGATGGACCCTGTCGTCATCCGCCACCGCTTCATGGAAGCTGTGAAAGCCTGATGGGCGCTGACGCCATCCATAGCGCCGAGGACGCCCGCCGGTTGGCGAAGCGGCGGCTGCCATGGATGGTGTTTGACTATATCGATGGCTCTGCCGGAGCCGAAACAGGGGCGGCACGCAACCGTGCCGCCCTTGACGCCATGACGCTGCGGCCACGCATCCTGCGCGACGTGAGCGAACGGTCGCTGTCTTCCAGTGTTTTTGGCAAAACCACCAAACGTCCCTTTGGGATCGCCCCCATGGGCATGTGCAACCTGTCAGCGCCCGGTGCCGACCTGATGCTGGCGAAACTGGCCGCGAAGTACGCGGTACCACATGGCGTCTCCACCGTCGCCTCGACTCCCATGGAGAAAATTATTGAGGTCGCGGAGGGCAACGCATGGTTCCAGCTTTACTTCAGCGGGGACGGGGCAGGGACCTTCAAGCTGGTCGAGCGCGCCAAGGCCGCAGGCTATGAGACGCTTGTCCTGACGGTAGACGTGCCCGAAGTAGGCCGTCGTCCGCGCGAACTGCGTCACGGCTTCAAGATGCCTTTCCGGATCGGACCGCGCCAGTTCATTGATTTTGCCCTGCACCCGCGTTGGTCGATCTCAGGGCTGATCCACGGCAAACCACAAATGGCCAACTTTGAGATGGACGGCTACGAGTTTGACCGAACCGAGAGCCGGGCAAAGGCAGACTGGGATACGCTCGCACGTCTTCGGGACGCATGGCCGGGCAATCTGGTTGTCAAAGGTGTGCTTGATGTAGAGGACGCCGTGGCGCTTAAGAAGGCCGGTGTTGACGCCATTCAGGTGTCCAGTCATGGCGCGCGCCAACTGGAAAGTGCGCCTGCGCCTTTTGAGGTTCTTCCACTGATGCGCGCCGCTCTTGGCCCTGATTATCCGTTGCTCTTCGACAGCGGTCTGCGGTCTGGCGAAGATGCTCTCAAGGCGCTGATGGCGGGTGCCGATTTCGTATTTTTCGGACGCATCCTGCAATTTGCGATGGCAGCGGCAGGTCGCGAGGGCCTGAACCAGCTATGGAATGTGCTCAGCGATGAGATGAGCATCGCGATGGCCCAGACCGGTATGACACACCTGAAGTTCGATCGCCGCAACGCCTGAAACGGCTTCCCAAAATTTAACGGCTTCCCAAAATTTGCCCGAAAAGGACTGTTCGCAGGCGGCACTTCGTGCAACACTTGATCTATTATTTGAGAATATTGCCGTCCCTTCATTATTTGGGCGACCAGGAGGAAAGTCATGAATCATTTGAAAAAGCTGCATCAAAGGGTTGCCTTTGGTCTTTTCGTTGCATTGCTGGCTGTGCTCGCCTTTGGCCAAACGGCGCAGGCTCAGCTGAACCCGTTTTCCAGCGGTTGGACCCTGCAACCAGAAATGTCGAACCTGACGTTTCAGTCAGTCAAGAAGCAGACGGTCGTTGAATCCAGCAGTTTTGCCACCCTTGAGGGGGAGATCAGCCCGACCGGATCGACCGAAGTGCGGGTCTTGCTCGACTCTGTCGATACCAAGATTGACCTGCGCAACGTACGGATGCGCTTTTTGTTTTTCGAAACATTCAAGTTCCCCACTGCCACGATCAGCACCCAGATCGACGCGGCCCTGCTGAATGATCTGTCTGACGTGCGCCGCAAAACGGTGCCGGTCACTTACACGATGGGCCTGCACGGAGTAAAAAATACCTATGAAGCAGAGGTTTACGTAACGCTGCTGACGCAAGACATGGTGTCTGTCGCCAGCCGCACGCCAATTTCGGTTGGTGTGGCGGACTTCAACCTGATGGAAGGCTTGGGCAAACTGCAAGAGGCCGCGAATGTGGACATCATCCCGTCAGCTACCGTGTCCTTCGATTTCATTTTTGCGCGCAACAGCACCACGGCGGCGGCATCAGCACCAACAGCGACAACAGCACCTGCTTCGGTAGCGCTGGAAGCCGAAGGTAACTTTGACCGTGAAGCCTGCAAAGGGCGTTTCGAAATCCTGTCTCGGACCGGCAATATTTACTTTGCCTCTGGCAGCTCGCGGCATGATGCCAAAAGTGAACCTTTGCTGGATAGTCTTGCCAACATCATTTCGCGCTGTCCCGACATGGTAATCGAAGTGGGCGGGCATACCGACTCCGTCGGAAGCGATGCCAGCAACCAAAGACTGTCTGACGCACGCGCCAACACTGTACGCCAATATCTGATGTCCAAGAACCTCAGTCCATCGGTCTTGGTCAGCAAAGGATACGGTGAGAGCAGCCCCATCGCCACAAACGACACGCGTGAGGGGCGATGGAAAAACCGCAGGATCGAGTTCAAGGTGATAAGCAACTAAATGCGACACATGATTTGGAACCAAAAGGCGGCCATTGGCCGCCTCATCCGCTTGATGAGTGCTGTCAGTATTGTGATTTTCAGCATGCAAGCCGCATCTGCGCAAGAGATTGAGCCGAGGATCGCGCTGATCATTGGTAATGGCTCTTATGGGGCTGTGACGGCGCTGGATAATCCGGTGCCTGACGCCGAGCTGATGGCGCAGACCCTTGAGCAGAAAGGCTTCAAGGTCACGATATTGACCGATGCCAGCCAGATTTCGCTGAACCGTGCAATCGCCCAGTTTGGCCGCGACCTGCGGGAAGCGGGGCCCAACGCGACGGGCCTGTTCTACTACGCGGGCCATGCGGTGCAGTCCTTTGGCAACAACTATCTGCTGCCCGTCGATGCCAGCCTGACCGATGCGGCCGATCTCAGCCTTGTTGCCGTGCCGGCGCAGGCGGTGTTGCGTCAGATGTTTTCGGCGAAGAACAAGACGAATATCGTCATCCTTGATGCCTGTCGAAACAATCCATTCGAAGCGATCCCCGACCTGAATGACAATGGTCTGGCGGAAATGAAATCTCCGACGGGAACTTTCCTGGCGTATTCAACGGCGCCCGGTGCCGTGGCGTTGGATGGTCTGGACGGTAACAGCCCGTTCACCAAGGCGCTTGCGCGCGAAATTCCTGCAGCCGGCGTGCCGATTGAACAGGTTTTCAAGAACGTTCGTGTGAAAGTGATCGAAGAAACGCAAGGCCAGCAGACACCTTGGGATACTTCGTCGCTGACTGATGATTTCTACTTTGTTGCGCAAGAGGAAAAGACCAAGGAAGAAATCGCGGAGCAGCAGCTTTGGGAATCTGTGAAATTCAGTACTGACCCGGTGCCTGTCGTTTTGTTCATGCGCGGCTATCCTGACAGCGAGCATATCCCCGAAGCGCGCGCATTGCTTGAGAAAATCATCAATTCTGAACTGGACCAAGGCACTGCGACAGCCGGCGCTCAGGCACAACAGGAAGCGCCCCCCCTTGAGATTGCCGCACCGGCACCTGAACCCGCTCCAGTTGATACAACCAAAGAGCAGGAGCGCCTGATCGGCATCGCTCAAAGCTCAGGCACTGCAGGTGATTATCAGGCCTACCTCGACGCCTTTCCCGAAGGGATCTATGCTGAATTCGCGGTTTTTGAGTTGAAGGTTTTGGCCGAAAAGGCCGAGCGTGCGGCTGCTGCAGCACAGGCCCCAACGGAACAGCAGGAAATCGTTGTGGCGGCTGCCCCATCGCGTGCTGCTCCTGCCCCTATGGGGACCGAGCTGACTTGGACCATGCCCTTTACCAGCGGTGTGGACCGGCTGATCGGCAAGAGCATCGAAGAACTGGTAACCCTGTCGCCATTATTTCCGCCCATTGAAGGGTTGCCCGAAGAGTTATGGAAAGAGCAAAGTTGCTCAAATTGCCATCAATGGACCAAGGAAGCCCTTTGTACGCAGGGGCAAACCTATGTTAATGTAGGGAACAACGATGCAGTCTCAAAGCAGCACCCTTACGGCGGTGGCTTTAAGATGAATGTTCGCTCTTGGGCCGAGGGGGGCTGCAAATAGGCCGTTCGACACCCTCGGGACCACTTTTCCAAGACCAAGTGACAGTTTCCTGCAGCAGGAAAAGATAGAGGATGGCGTGATTTTTGCCGCCCGTCCTTTGTTCCTGACTAAGGCATGAAAGGTTTCCTGAGATAACGTGCGCGCGTCAGTCCGTCCTGACGGTCGGCGAACAGGGTAGGTGGATGGGACCACCATTGAAGAAACAGCTGTTGTGTCCTGCGCGGCCCATATGTCCCACTGCTTGGCTGTCGCGACCGTACTCTGCAAATTTCGAGAAACTGTTGCGATTAATCTGGGCAGATGTTGCATGCGAGGCTGACGTAAGTCGCGCGAATAGCGCCTTTTCACTGCAGTCTGCAGACCGACGGGCGGCAACCCGATTTTTACATAAGATCGAACCAAAGAGCCCCTGATGCTCGATCTAGACATATCTGTTGGAATGAAAAATG
>Ga0316197_10001944_pt1 | contig 14748 bp, 16 predicted proteins | sample OudBiesiAoxic_MG_FD_204939 | JGI IMG/M metagenome (GOLD analysis project Ga0316197, IMG submission 204939) | Coastal sediment microbial communities from Oude Bieten Haven, Netherlands - site A oxic | ecosystem: Environmental > Aquatic > Marine > Coastal > Sediment | place: Netherlands...
TGCCGGACGATGATGCCAGACCCGAGTGACAACCCGGAGTTCTCGAGACAATGCCTCTACCGATTTCTTGGGATTCTTCGTTCCAAGCCCTCTGTGTCCATGATGGGTGAGACAGGTTCTGGTTTCATGTTCTGAGTATTGAGGGCGTGGAAGGACGGTTCATCGTGGAGGAGAAGAGAGCGATCTACGACGCTGACGATTGGCATGTCGACGACGGTGTCGCTACCGATGGGACGGGCCGGCCGCCGGTGAAGAACCCGGTGCGTCGGTCGTTCAGTGCCGAGTACAAGTTGTCGATCCTCGCCGAGTACGACCGGGCGTCTGAGACGGGTGAGAAGGGCGCCATTCTGCGCAGAGAGGGCCTCTACTCGAGTCTCATCACCGACTGGCGTCGCCAACATCGCCAAGGGCTGTTGAAGGCCGCTGTCGGCCGCTCCGACGGCGGCCGGGGCGGCCCGTCGCGCTCAGAGGTCGCGAAGCTACGCGTCGAGAACGAACGGCTGAAGACGAAACTCGCCAAGGCCGAAGCGATCATCGAGGTTCAGGGAAAAGTACACGCGCTCTTGGAAGAGATCTCGAAGAGCGCGGACACCGACGAGTCGTGACCGCGATCTTGGACGCCGGCATCGACGAACTCGCCCCCATCGTTGGACGCAAACGGGCCTGTGAAGCCCTTGGGCGTTCCCGAGCGAGTCACTACCGGGCCCGACAAGGCCCCCGTCACGGGCCTCCCAAGCCGCGGCGCTCACCCCGAGCCCTGACACCGATCGAAGCCGGCACGGTGATCGCGACGTTGAACAACGAACGGTTCTGCGACAAAGCCCCAGCCCAGATCTGGGCCACCCTGCTCGACGAAGGCACCTACCTGGCGTCGATAGCGACCATGTATCGCCTGCTGCGACAACGCCACCAGGTCAGAGAACGCCGAGCCCAGGCCCGCCGCCCCGCACTCGTCAAACCCGAACTCGTCGCTGTCGGCCCGAACGAGGTCTGGAGCTGGGACATCACCAAACTCGCTGGACCCTACAAATGGACCTGGTACCAGCTCTACACGATCCTCGACATCTACTCCCGCTACGTCGTGGGATGGCTCATCGCCCCCACAGAATCAGCCAAACTCGCCGAACAGCTCATCGCCGACGCCATCCACACCCACAGCGTTGAGAAGGACCAGCTGACGTTGCACGCAGACCGGGGCAGCTCAATGACGTCACGCACCGTCAGCCAACTCCTCGCCGACCTCGGCGTGCTCCAAAGCCACTCCCGACCCCACCAATCCAACGACAACCCCTACTCCGAAGCGCAGTTCAAGACCCTCAAATACTCGCCGACGTTCCCGAAACGGTTCGCCAACATCGCAGCCGCCCGCACGTTCTGCGAAACGTTCTTCGACCACTACAACAACGAACACCGCCACTCCGGCATCGCCCTGAACACCCCAGCCAACGTCCACTACGGCCTCGATGACATCGTCCGCCAGAAACGCCAAGGCGTGCTCGACACCGCCTACACCAACCGACCCGACCGCTTCACGAAACCACCCCAAGCACCCGAAGTCCCCCAAGCCACCTGGATCAACCGACCCGACGAAGAACCCGACACCATCTGAGCAACCCGTGTCTCATCCACCTTGACACGTTCCGAGGGCCTTTTTCCTGTCACACCGGTGACATACGTTGTACCCATGAACGCATCGATCACCTCCAGCGCCATCATCGGCGTCCAGCCTCATCCGGTACGCGTCGAAGCACATGTCGGGTCCGGCAAGCCCGGATTCATCATCGTCGGTCTCCCCGATGCCGCCGTACGCGAAGCCAAGGAGCGGGTCAGGGCCGCCTTCGCCTCCACCTCGAACTTCTTTCCGTCGAAGCGCGTGGTGGTGAACCTCTCGCCGGCGGATATCCCCAAAGTGGGCACCGCCTACGACCTTCCGATCGCCCTTGGAGTTCTCGCAGCGAGCGGCAAGCTGCCGCCGGGTGCCATGGACGTTGTCGCCCTCGGCGAACTCGCCCTCGACGGTGCCGTGCGGCCCGCTCGGGGTGGGCTCGGCGCAGCGCTTGTTGCGCGTGAGCTGGGCAAGCCGTGTCTCCTGCCGGCGAAGTCGGTGGCCGAGACCGCTGGCCGTGCGGGCCTCGGGGTGAAGGCGGTCCGTTCTCTCGCCCACGCCATGGAGGTGGCCGGGGGTGGCCACCCGGGTGACGAGGTCGATCCGGTGCTGCTGCCGCCCGTCGAGATCCCCGACCTGTCAGAAGTGCGGGGGCAATCGGCGGCGAGGGCGGCGCTCGAGGTGGCGGCCGCTGGGGGTCACCACTTGCTGTTTCGCGGTGCACCCGGCTCCGGCAAGACGATGCTGTCCAGGACGTTGCCCGGTCTGCTGCCGCCGCTCGACGACCACGAGGCCCATGAGGTAGCTCTCGTCTGGGCTGCCGCCGGCCGCCCCCGCCCCGGTCCCCGTACTCCGCCATTCCGATCGCCGCACCATTCGGCCTCGATGGCTGCCTTCATCGGAGGCGGCTCCGGAGTGCCGACTCCGGGTGAGGCTGTGCTGGCTCACCGGGGCGTTCTCTTCCTCGACGAACTCGGTGAGTTCCCTCCACAGCTGCTCGATGCGCTCCGTGCCCCGATCGAAGACGGGAGTGTGGTTGTGGCACGACAAGGGGCGACCGTTGAGTTCCCGTGCCGGGTGCAGGTCATCGCCGCCACCAATCCGTGCCCGTGCGGGTACGAAGGCGATCGATCCGAGTCGTGCCAGTGCACAGAGTCGATGAAGGCCCGCTACAAGCGGAGGTTCTCCGGCCCGCTCCTCGATCGATTCGACCTCCAGGTCGATGTTCCGAGGCTGCGCGTCTCTGAACTCGGTGGACCGCTCGGCGAGCGCTCCGCAACGGTGCGAGCCAGGGTGACCGCCGCTCGTCGTCGACAATTCGACGAGCGGGGCCGTCTGAACCGTGAGCTGCGTCGCGTGGACCTCGATTCATTCGAGTGGACCGATGCGGCGAGGCGTTGTCTCGCCGACGCTGCCTCCGGCGACCGGCTCACCGCGCGAGGTTGGGATCGTGTGCGCCGGGTCGCGCGGACCGTGGCAGATCTGGATGGGTCCAGCCCGGTCGACGGCCCGCACATCGCTGCCGCCCTGAGCATGCGGGTGACGATGTGAGCGCCGACCACCGCCTCCGCCTTGCCTTCTCGGGCCTTCACCCCGGGCGGATCCGAGAACTCACCGGCAGATTCGGCGGACCCGCCGGAGCGATCTCCGCTATCGAATGCCTCCGGGTGAAGGCCTCTGATGCCATCCACGTGAACCTCGCGATCACTGCAGCGCAGCGCCGGGCGGAACTCGCCTCGCTCGGGATTGATGTGGTGTTTCATGGTGGCCCCGGCTACCCGAAGCATCTCGGTCAGTTCGAGGATGCGCCCGACGTGTTGTTCGTTCGCGGCGATCTGCCGAGGACTGTGGGCGTCGGCATCGTGGGGACTCGACGGTGCACTGCGTACGGGCTCGAACTTGCCGATGCGTACGGCCGGGCGGTGGCAGAGGCCGGTTGGCCGGTTGTGTCCGGGCTTGCCCGCGGCATCGACGGTGCTGCCCATCGCGGCATGGTCGCTGTCGACGGGCGCGGCGTTGCCGTGCTGGGGTGTGGGATCGACGTTGCCTATCCGCGAGAACACCGGCGTCTTGGAGATCAGATCCTGGAACTCGGAGGAGCGATTGTTTCGGAGTATCCACCGGGGAGCCGCCCGGACCCGTGGCGGTTTCCGCCGCGGAATCGGATCATTGCTGCGCTCTCGGCTGCCGTGGTGGTGGTCGAGGCCGGGATCACCGGCGGTGCGCTGATCACCGCGGTGAAGTCGGCCGAGTACGGCATTCCGGTCTTCGCCATGCCGGGCGATGTCGATCGGAAGGCATCGGAGGGCACGAACCGCCTGATCCGCGACGGCGCATTCCCGGTCTTCGACCCCGATGACCTGGTCGAAGAGTTGAGCCTCATCCACGATCTGGCCGAGACGAGGGGAGGGGCGCGCCATGCACATGAGCCATCCTCGTCCGTGGTCGGCCCAAGGTGATCTCGTCAGAGCGTATGCGGCTCCGTATGCTGGGTTGCATGCAGAGTACGAGCGTTCGTATTGACACGGTCACCCACCAGGAACTGGAGCGGCTCGCGAGCAAACTCGACACCACGGTCGGAGAGACGGTGGTGCTCGCAGTACGCCGCCTTGGCCAGGATCAGACCGGTGCGGAGCTTGCTACCTCGCTCACTGCGAATGAAGTCAAGTGGCTCGATGCTGACCTCGGGTGACATCGCCGAACTCGACCTTGGCCCGCCGTCCGGCCGCGAGGCAGGCTTTCGACATCCGGCAGTGGCAATGACCGCGCAATAGATCCTCGACGCCGGATCCAACGTCGTTCACGTCGTGCCCCTGACGACGACGATCCGCGGATTCGGGTCGGAGGTTGTGGTCGAACCTGATGGGAGCAACGCACTGGAACGAGCGTCGGCTGCACAGTGTCAGCATGTCCGAGCCGCGTCCGTCGGCCGGTTCGACCGAGTGCGTGGCAACGTTGGTGCGGTCGTGCTCGCCCAGATCCGAGATGTCATCGGCCTGATTCTCGATATCTCGTCCTCGGTGTTCTGGCCTGGACCGTTGTTGACGCGACCGACGCCGCCCCGGAGCGGCGCTTTCCGCTCTCGCCGAAGGTGGGAGGAGGTGGCGCTTGCTGCGCAGGCGTTGGAGAGGGCTCTGGGAGGCGGAATCGCATTGATGAGGTCTGCCGGGTAGCGAGCAGCCCCCTCCACGCCCAAGCATCAGCTTGGCCGCGTCATCCCCACCTCGTGGGAAAGGCAAAGGCACCGACCTCCTCATCACTCGTGTCTCTCCGACCCGCACCGCAGCACGCCTCAACAGCGCTCCCGAATACGACACTTGGGCGGATGGTGGCGCCTGCCCTGCGGGCAGGTGGCGGAAGGGGTGTCTCGACTGCGTCGCGCTGCGACCGAAGAAGCCGCGAGGTTTCTTGAGATTCTTCTTGCCCAGTCCCGGTTTCTGTCACACCCGCCAGATAGGTTGCGGGTATGGATACGACGATCGCCACTACCGCGACCCTTGAGCGACAGCTGCTCGAAGACGAGTCTGAGATTGCCCGCATCAGGGGCCGGCAGATGACGGTCCTGCGTGAACTCGACCGCCGTCAGGTCGCACTGCGTGATGGTCACCGGTCCCTCCAAGAATGGGTAGCCGGGAGAGTCGATCTCGCCCCCGAGACTGCCAAGGTCCTCGTCGGCACGGCGCGGCGTCTCGAAGACCTCCCCGATGTTGACGAAGCGGTGGCTTCTGGTGTGATCGGTTTTGATCGCGCCGCCGCCATCTCCCGTCTTGCCGGTCGTGACGACGCGTTGGACCTGCTGAGTGAGACGGCGGGGCGGGATATCGAGGGCATCCGCGTCTTGGCGGCCCGGCGGCGGCGTATGACGCGTCTTGACGAAATCCAGGCGTTCGAGGAACGCTACGTGACGATCCAACCGAACCTCGACGAATCAGCCTGGACACTGTCAGGCCGTCTCCCTGGCTTCGCGGGCCGTACCGTCGTCGAAGCCCTCGAAACACGCGGCGACACGTTCCCCTACGGACCGAATGTCACACCGTCACGAACCACAAAGAACGCAGACGCGTTGTGGTCCATCAGCCACGACGCCGTTGCAGGTGGCGACGGCGCCACCATCGACACCACAACGCCGGTCCTCACCGTCTTCGTCGACGCCACCGAAGCCGCACCAACCAACGGCACGTCGGGTGTCACACTCGAGGCCGGGCCGCAGATCGGACCGAACGCGGTTGAGGCGATCATGTGCACCGGTGCTGTCGAGGTCACCGCACGGACCCCGGACGGCACACCGCTGGCGATGGGACGCCGCACCCGGGTCATCCCACCCCGCCTCCGCCGGTACATCACACATCGCGACGGCGGCGTCTGCACCGTTGCGGGTTGCGTCTCCCGCTACCGCCTCCAGATCCATCACATCACCCTCTGGTCCCAGAATGGCCGGACCGACCCCGAGAACCTGACGACGCTGTGCTGGTTCCACCACCAAGTCGTGATCCACGGCCAAGGCCACCGCATCGACCCCACCACGCCGCCCCAACGCCGAAGACTCCTCAACCCAAGAATCCACGCACCCCCGCCCGGGCCAAGACGAGAGTCGCGTAGCGAAGCAGCCGAGTGACTGAGCGATGCGAGGGGGTCGTGTCTTGGCCTCTCCCAAGAAGTGGGAGAGGCGCGAGCACCGGCCGCCAGGCCGGAGCGCAGCGGAGAGGGCTGCCCTCGTGGAGACCACCTCAAACCTGACGCACCGCCAGCACGCATCAACAACGCGCCCGAATACAACACCAGGCACTGGTCCACCTTCCCGATCGATCCTTTCACGAGGACTATCGGTCGCTCTGATCTGGTCGCGATTTCGAACAACGTTCGCCATCGCCGTGTTGGTCGTCGCTGCTGCGATGATTGTCGGCGGGGTCGGCTACTCGCTCACAGGAGAGGAGTTGGACGCTGCGATCGTTCCGGTGACCAATGCCCCAATCCAGTACACCGGTTCGGGTGACAAGCTGATCCCTATTCCGGATGAACCGGGGAGCTACTGGATCGACGAGCGGTTGATGATCGTCATCGAGCGGGACGTGGCAGACCCTGAGGCGGCGATCGCCGAGATCGGCCGGCTCTACGGCGGTATCGTCGTCGAGACGTCTTCCGGCCTACGGGTATTTGGCGGTCGCTTCGACGGTCGTGACCCCAGCGCGCTCGAGGACCAGAGCAGCGAGATCGCCGAACGGGCGGATGTCGAATCGGCGACGCGAGACCTCAAGGTTGGAGGGTTAGGTCTGTTCTCAGCGGATCGGCCGCCTGAGCCATCCGACTGATCGCCCTCGCCGCCATCTCGAAAGCCGGTCTTCAGCAGCAACAATCACGTGAACCAGCCGCGCCTCATGTCGCACATGCCGGGCGTGCCGTCCCCGTCGGGCCGTTCATGTCTCCGACCGTGGGCGGACGGTTCAACCGTTCTGGACTTCTCCGGTGTAGACGGTGGTCGCCTCGCCGGGAGAGTCACCGAAGACCTGTGGGACCTCACCGGAACCAGAGAGGGCTGCGTAGTCGCCGGTTCCGCTCTCGATCTCCCATGACCGGGTCTCCTCCTGAACCTCGGCCTTGGCGTAGTCGCGCCCGGTGTGGGTTCTCATCGTGAATGTGCCTGATCCGTCGTCGCAGACGAACTCGTCCACCAGATACAGGTCGATGACCCCCTCAGCGGCCCGTGTGGCTTCGATCAGTTCTCCGAGTTCTTCCCCGTTGATGATCTCCCCTTCAGGCGACTCGTAGTGGTCGGATATCGTCGTCCCGTTCTCGCAGACGATTGCATCGTCAACGGCCGCTCCCGATGCCCGGAACGGAGCCTGAGAGGGGCTCGTACCGTAGGCCGCCCCCTCGAGTGGGAAGACCTCAATGCTGATTGAGTCGCCAGAAGAGCATCCGACGAGGGCCACCGCCATCAACCCAGTTGCGATGATCAAGCTTCTCCGCATGATGCACCTCTCGTGTGGGGGCCTGTCACCATCATGCGAGCGGGCGGCGCTGTGCGGGAAGGGGGCAAACGTCACACCTCTCGGCTGTCGTGGTTGTGGCCGAGGCATTGGCCACCGCCGGTGCGTTTCCCCTCTTCGACCCCGCTGACCTGGTCGCGGAAATGGGTCTCATCCGTGACCTGGCGGGTACGTATGGACAGCTCTCACGGATCGCCGGTGTGCCAGCGTCGGCGACAGGAGCGAGACAATCCACTTGACTCTCCCCCAGGGGGAGAGCCGACAATCAAGGGCGAGGAGGTTCTGAGCGTGAATCTGGTACCGATCGGGCGATTCTCGAAGATGACACGGCTGTCGGTGAAGGCGCTACGGATCTACGACGAGATCGGACTGCTGACCCCCGCCCACGTAGACCCGTCGTCGGGATACCGGTACTACGAACTCGGGCAGGCCAATCGGGCCGAAGTGGTGAGAATTCTTCGATCGGTCGACATGCCACTCGACGAGATCCGGGCGGTCCTCGATCAAGACGACCCCGAACTGGTCCACAAACGCCTGCTGGTTCATCGAGACCGTCTTGCCGACCGTCTGGCCACGCAGGAGCGCACGCTCGCCTACCTCGAGACGCTGATCCAACGCAAGGAGGGAATCATGCCGTACGACGTAGAGGTCACCGAGGTACCGCCTCAACTCGTGGCAGCAACCACGGTGCACACGAACCTGAGTCGGATCGGTGACGACATCGGTGCCGGTTTCGGCGCGCTGATGATGATCATGGGACGCGAGGGCGTCGCACCATCCAGTCCGCCGCTCATCGTCTACCCCGACATCATCGACGACAAAACCGGGGGCGACCTCGAGATCTGCGTACCGATCGATGTGGACTTCACCGGCAACGCAGACGTGTACCCCCGTGGACTGGAGGGTGGAACCATGGCGACCACCGTCCACCACGGTCCCTATGAGCAGATCGCTGCCGCCTATCACACCCTCACCGGCTGGATCTCCGAGCACGGCCACGAGATCGCCGGGCCACCGAGAGAGACCTACCTCAACGACCCACAGATGGTGTCACCCGAGGAACTGCTCACCCGCGTCGAGTTTCCGATCTGCGTTGAAGCAGACTGAGCGGCTGGCCGACTCAGGTTGTTGACCTTCGCGCGGGATGGCACAAGCATGGCGGGATGCACACGCGAGGTATCGACGCGACCGTCGACGAGTATCTGTTGCGGCTTGACGCCGAGCGTGGGCTGTCGCCGAACACGATCGATGCCTATCGCCGTGACCTCGCCCAGTTCTCGACGATGTGTCACCGGCTCGGGATGGAACGTCTCGAGGAAGTAGACCGGCGCACCGTCCGGCGGTTTCTCGCCCAACTCAGCACGATGCAGTACTCGCGGCGCTCGGTGGCGCGCAAAGCCTCTGCCGTTCGAGCATTCCTCGGGGACGCCGCCAGACGCGGGACGATCCGGGCGAACCCGGCGTCCGGTGTACCCCAACCGAAGCGACCGGCGACCCTGCCCAAATCCATCCCGGCGTCGACCCTCGAGCGCTACCTCAACGACCTCGACGGCGACGATCCCGTTGATCTCCGCGACCGGGCACTGCTTGAAGTGCTCTACGGCACGGGCCTGCGCGTCTCGGAGGTTGCGGCCATGAAGGTGGGGGACCTCGACGGGGCTGCGTTCCTCCGCGTGCAGGGGAAGGGCGACAAGGAACGCGCGATCCCGATCGGAGTGCAGGCGCGCGACGCAACGGAGCGGTACGTGACCGTCGCCAGACCCGCGTTGGTCGGGCCGGACGGGGGGGACGCGTTGTGGATCGGAGTACGGGGAGGTCGGCTGAGCTCTCGGGGTATCCGGCACATCGTCCAGCAGCGTCTCGGAACGTTCCCCCACGCCCTCCGCCACTCGTACGCGACCCACCTGCTCGAGGGTGGCGCAGACCTGCGTAGTGTGCAGGATCTTCTCGGACATACGGAACTCGCGACGACGCAGCTATACACTGCGGTGACTCGGGAACATCTGAGAACGACTTATGAGCGGAGCCATCCACGTGCATGAACGGGGCGAAGACGAACTCGCCGGACTCTGGGAGCGATTCAAGAGTGACGGCGACCAGCGGGCAAGGGAAGGTCTGATCCTTCACTTCTCGCCGCTTGTCAAGTTCGTGGCCGGTCGACTCGGCTCCGGATTGCCCCGCAACGTCGATCCCGGCGACCTCGTCTCATACGGAACCTTCGGACTCATCGACGCGATCGACAAGTTCGAGCCGGAACGCGGTTACAAGTTCGAGACCTATGCCGTGAATCGCATCAAGGGTGCCATCCTCGACGAGCTCCGTGCTCTCGATTGGGTGCCGCGGTCCGTGCGGGCGAGGGCTCGTGAGATCCAACGGTCGATGTCCGAACTCGAGCACACCCTCCAGCGGAGTGCCACGGATCAGGAACTCGCCGACCACATGGATATGCCACTCGAGACGCTCCGCGATCAACTCGGCGAACTCTCAACGCTCGGCTTCGTCGCGCTCGACGAACTCTTGAACCCGGACGAACGCGACTCAGCCGCCGTCGGCGACGTGGTCCCGGACCAGCAAGCATTCGACCCAAGCGGAGCGTTCGAGCGAGAAGAGACGAGGTACCTGCTCGCGGACTCGATCAACCGACTCCCGGAACGGGACCGGCTGGTCGTGACGCTCTACTACTTCGAGGGTCTGACGCTTGCTGAGATCGGCACCGTGCTCGACGTCACCGAGTCGCGAGTGTGCCAGATCCATACCAAGGCGGTTCTCAGTCTCCGGAACCGGTTCATCGAACCGTCGTTCTAGCGACGTCCGTCGGCTTTCCTGCTACACGGCCGCGTTCGGTACACTCACGGCAACTTCGCACGTCCACTACAAGCCCCCGAGGTCGGATCGCACAAGCGATCTGTGGGGTGTTCCGGGTGGGCGGAGGCGTCAACCCGAACACAGGAGGAACCACATGTCCGTGGTGAGTATGCGTCAGCTGCTCGAGGCCGGAATGCATTTCGGCCATCAGACCCGCCGTTGGAATCCGAAGATGCGTCCGTACATCTTCACGGAGCGCAACGGGATCCATATCGTCGACCTTCGTCAGACGCTCGAGCAAGTCGAGTCCGCTTACACCCTTGTGCGGGACGCGGTCGTTGACGGCGGAACCGTGCTGTTCGTCGGCACGAAGAAACAGTCCCAGGGAGCGATCGAGGAAGCGGCCACCAAGGCTGAGATGCCGTACGTCAACAATCGTTGGCTCGGCGGCATGCTCACGAACTTCCAAACCATCCACAAGCGCATTCTCTACATGCTCGAACTCGAGCAGATGGAGACGTCCGGTGAGATGGAATCGCTGCCGAAGAAGGAGCGCCTCCGCCTTCGCCGTGAGCTCGAGAAGCTCCACATGGTCCTCGGCGGTGTTCGCGACATGAAGCGTCCCCCGGACGTCGTGTTCGTGATCGACGTGATCGAAGAGCACATTGCCGTCGCAGAGGCAAACCGCCTCAACATTCCCTTGATTGCCATCGTCGATACGAACTGTGACCCGGACCCCGTCGACCTGGTGATCCCGGGCAACGACGACGCAATCCGAACCGCATACCTTGTCGCCGATGTCATCGCCCAGGCGGCGAAGGACGGTCGCGAGATCCGGGAAGCCAAGCGCAAGGAAGCGCCCCAGAAGGGCGCTCAAGCGAAGGGTGCCCCGGCGCTGGCCGCCAAGGCCAAGCCAGAACCGAAGCCAGTGCCCCCGACCGATGTTGTCGTCCTGGAGGAGATCCAGGCAGAGAACGCGGCCGTCGAGAGCGCGGTGATCGAAGAGACACCGAACCCGAAGGAGAACGCATGAGCGACTTCACTGCCAAAGACGTCCAAGCCCTCCGCCAAGCAACCGGCGCAGGAATGATGGATGCGAAGCGTGCCCTCACCGAGACAGGTGGGGACATCGACCGAGCGAAGGACCTCCTGCGTGAGCAGGGCCTCGCGGACGCGTCGAAGCGGAGCGATCGAGCACAGACCGAGGGTGCTATCGGTTTCTATCTTCATCGGCAGGCCGGTCGTCCGGTTATCGGGTCACTTGTAGCGCTCGCATCGGAGACCGACTTCGTGGCCAAGAGTGACGAGTTTCAGCAGGTCGCCAACGACCTGGCGATGCACATTGCGGCCGCTCAGCCGAAGTGGATCAACCGGGAAGACGTCCCAGAGGACGTCCTCGCCGAGGAGAAGCGTCTCATCGCCGCCCAGGCGGTGAACGAGGGCAAGCCCGAGAACATCGTTGAGCGCATCGTCGAAGGGCGCATCAACAGCTTCTACGCCGACAACGTCTTGTACGACCAGGAGTTCATCAGGACCGAGGTCTTCGAGGGAACCGTCAGCGAACTGGTCAAGCAACTCGCAGCGAAGATGGGCGAGAACATCGGCATTACCAAGATGTCGAGGCTCGCGGTCGGCGAGGCAGGCTGATGCGAAGGGTCGTTCTCAAACTCTCCGGAGAGGCATTCGCTGATCCGGCGACCAAGTATGGGATCGACCCGACCATCGTCGCCAGGGTCGCCGACGAGATCGCCGTCGTTCACGGTGAGGGCTATGAGATTGGCATCGTCGTAGGCGGCGGCAACATCTTCCGAGGGGTCTCGACGGCCGCCGGAGACATGGATCGGGCCAATGCCGATTACATGGGCATGCTCGCCACCGTCATCAACGCCTTGGCGCTTCGCGACGCACTCGAACGCGCAGGATCGCCTGCGAGGGTCCAGACGGCGATCACGATCCAGCAGGTTGCCGAGCCGTACATCCGGCTCCGGGCAATCCGGCATCTCGAGAAGGGCCGGGTCGTCATCTTCGCCGGAGGCACGGGAAACCCGTTCTTCACAACGGACACCACCGCCGCGTTGCGTGGAGCAGAGATCGGCGCCGCAGCCGTTCTCAAGGCCACCAAGGTCGACGGGGTGTACGACTCGGATCCGGTGACCAACCCGGACGCAACACTCCTCACCGACGTCACCTACATGGACGCGATCCAGCGTCAGCTTGGGGTGATGGATGCCACCGCCATTACGATGTGCATGGACAACAACCTTCCGATTCGCGTGTTCAACATGAACCGCCCCGGCGAGATCGTCAGGGCCGTACGCGGAGAGGACGTCGGAACGCTGGTTCGCTGAGGAGGCGCCGTGATCAACGAAGTGATGCAAGATGCCGATCACAAGATGGATCAGGCGGTGGCGCACACGATCCACGAATTCGGTGGAATCCGAACCGGTCGAGCCAACCCTGGCCTGCTGAACCGGATCACCGTCGACTACTACGGGACGCAGACTCCACTCCAGCAGATCGCCGGTTTCTCTGTGCCGGAAGCCCGACTGCTCGTGATCCAGCCCTACGACAAGACGGCGATACCGGCCATCGAGCGCGCCATCCAGGAAGGCGACCTCGGGTTGAACCCGTCCAACGATGGCAACGTGATCCGGCTCGCGTTCCCCTCACTCACCGAGGAGCGGCGCAAAGAACTGATCCGCGTCGTCCGTAACTTCGCGGAAGACGGGCGGATCGCCATTCGCAACGTACGCCGTCACTCCAAAGACCACCTCGAATCGGAAGACGTCTCTGAGGATGACGTCCGGCGGGCTGAGAAGGTGCTGCAGACCATGACGGACAAACACATCGAGCGGCTCGACGAGGCCCTCCTGGCCAAAGAAGAAGAACTGCTCGAGGTCTGACGGAGGCCGCCAATGCGCACCGATGACGACCCCATGTCGGACGACGACGCAACATCGACGTCGTCCGAGGCCGACGGCGTCATCGAAGGGGACGGTGGGACTCCAGATGCTCCGCTCGAACCGTTCTCCGAGGTACTGTCAGGGGTCATGGACGAACACGACCCCGACACAACCGGCGAACTTGAACCGCCCGAGGCAGCTGACGACCTGAAACCGCACCCGGCAAAGTCCGATCCGGGCTTCGACGGCTGGCTCGACGACGCCGATCCATACGCTGCCCTCACCGACGACGAAGATGACGCGGCGGCGGAGATTGCCGATTGGGTGGCGTTCACCAGCGGCTCAGCCGACGATCTCGACGATGGCGGAGCGACGGACGTGGTCGTTGACGTTACCGACACGTCAGTAGGAGATGTGTCGATCGTTACCCCTCCCGTCGCCGACGAACCTCCCGATGTGGTCGATGTCACCGACGTCGACGAACCGCACGAAGACACGATCGAGTTCTTCCTCAACGATGTCGGTGACTCCTCCGATGACGGCACGGAATCATCCGACGACGACGTTGAGATCGCAAACGACGAACCGGTGACCGAGGCAGCAGCCGGCGAAGTGCCTGTCGAAGACCCGGAAGAAGACGTGGACGATCATGAACCCGAGGTCGACGAGGATGATTCGGTCGCGGTTGTCGGATTCGCCGTCGAGAGCGACGCCGTCGAGGACGCAGCCGAACCCGAGGAACCGTCCGCGCCCGTCGATGCTGTTGAACCTGCAGCCGACGAATCGGACGATGAGCCCAAGGCTGTTGATCCGGACGAACTCACGGTACTCCCGGTCGTGCCCATCGCTGCTGCGGCGACGCGACCAGGGTCGGGCGACGCTGACGCCGCTCAGGACCCGATCGCCCAGGATCCGCCCGATCTGGACTCGATCGTCGAAGACGCAACCGGCGACGAGAGCGACGAAGACGATACCGGTGAGGTGCCGATCATCGGCGCAGGGGTCCCGTTCGGCGATGCGACCGATCCGGACAGTGACGATTCGGTGTTCGACTTCAACGACTTTGACGACGACGACTACAAGCACAAGCCGACGCGCGAGCACCAGGATCTCGCGGCGGCGATGGTCGCCGCAGATTCCGAAGACACGGCGCAGGTGGCGTTGTCCGCCGCCATCCCCGGACTCGATTCCGGTGTGGTCGGATTCGACGACGTCGTGGCTGCGGGTAAAGGCGATGCCGCCATTCCCGCGCCCCCGAAGGAGCCATCAAACCTGCTGCTCCGCGTCGGCACGGGCGTCGCACTCGTTGCGGCGTTCCTGCTCTCCCTTCTGTGGCGACCTGCAATCACCGTGCTTGCCCTGGCGGTATTCGTCGTGGCGGCCGGGGAGTTCTACAGCGCACTCATGCATCGCCGCTTCAAGCCGATGTCGGTGTTTGGCTTCGTCG
>Ga0316197_10001945_pt1 | contig 14747 bp, 12 predicted proteins | sample OudBiesiAoxic_MG_FD_204939 | JGI IMG/M metagenome (GOLD analysis project Ga0316197, IMG submission 204939) | Coastal sediment microbial communities from Oude Bieten Haven, Netherlands - site A oxic | ecosystem: Environmental > Aquatic > Marine > Coastal > Sediment | place: Netherlands...
CGGATGCATGATATCCGCAGGTTCCAGCGTCGCAAGATCCACTTTGTCGAGCACAATCCGCAGTACGTCTTCGGCGTGAACAAAACCCACCACATTGTCCCGATGGACACGAAACACCGGAACTCGGGGATGCTGTTCCGCCCGGAATTTATCGACCATTTCGGGAACGCTCATGTCCGCACTGAGAAAAGTGGTACGGGTCCGGGGCGTCATGATCTCCACCACCTCGGTATCACCCGCTTCTAGCAGATTGTAGATCAGCGCCCGCTCGGTGGCGTTGAGTTCACCCTCTTTTGCAACTTCCTCCACCAGGGTACGGAACTCGTCGAGCTGCAGGATATTCTCGGCGGCTTTCTCCTCGCCGACGATCAGGGTGGTGAGTCGGTCCGCGACACTTCGAATCACCCACACCAGGGGGGTCACAATCCTGACCCACAGGCTCATGGGCGTTGCCACGATGCCCGTGCTGATACGCACCGGGTTGGAAACAGAAATGGTCTTTGGCGTCACCTCGCCAAACAGCAATAACAAAGGCACCATGACCAGGATACTGATCAAGCCGGCGCGGTCCACGCCGTAAAGGCTCACCAGGATCCCCGTCATGTTCGCGGCCGCGGCAATGTTGACCAGCTCGTTACCGCAAAGTATGGAGATAATCAGTCGACGTGGCTGATCCAGCAAGGCATGCAAGGTCTCCGAATGGCGCTGGCGTTCCCGGCGCAGCTTCTGCAGATCCAGCCGGGAAAGTGAAAACAGGGCGGTTTCCGAACCGGAAAAAAACGCCGAACCAAACAGCAGCAGACCCTGAATAAGCAGGCGTACTAAGATATCCGGCTCTGCCAGGCGCGACGTATCGAAGGCGAAGAAGTCCTTCACCGTCGCCCAGTACAAAACCAGTTCCTGAATCAACCCATCCATCACTAACCGCCTCGATGGGACCCGTAGCCCGGCCCCTCGCCGGTGGCGGGGGACTATCGGGCTCACTGCCGCATGATATTCCTGGATTCAATCGCTTACCGTGCCTCGCCTCCGCCCGCAGCGACGGAGAGCGGCCTGACTCCTCATGGCCACACTAAACTGCTACACTCGCAAGACTAACGGTAACTGGGCGAATTGACAATGGAATATGCCGGGGAGAGAAATTGAGCCGGCCCGAAACAGAAAGGCGGCGTCAGCCAGACACCGCCAGCCCAAGTTGAAGAACAGTAAATGATAATCCAGGCAATATGACCAAATGAACTGACAAAGACCCGCAACGCCTGCCCGGTTACATACGGGGCTCGGCTGCACGATTCACAGAAGGAGAACAAAAATGGGAGCAAAGGCAAAAGACCAACCGATTCTTGTGCCTGTCGATTTTTCTGCCCACTCTGCAGTGGCGCTTGAGCGTGGGGCCGATCTGGCAGAAGCGCTGAAAGTTTCGCTGTTAGTGCTGCATGTCGTCCATGATCTTGGCGAAGCGCCTGGCTACTACGCGGTAAAAGGACGGGGAAAACAACTGCGGCGGATGGAAGATGTTGCGTCGGACATGCTGGACGAGTTCATACACGATGCTCGAAAGAAAGACCCCAAACATCCAGCACTTGAACACGCCGAGACGGCGCTGGTGGTAGGGCTGCCGGTAAACAGGATACTAGAGGTAGCGAAAAAGTCTGATGCCAGCATGATCGTGATGGGCAGTCAGGGGAGAACGGGGCTCGCGCATGCATTGCTGGGATCGAAAGCAGAGCAAGTAGTACATTTATCTCCAATACCTGTCACCATCGTTAAGGCGGATAAACCGGCAGATAAGACGGCAGACAAGAAAAAATAATCACAGTTGGGAGAGAAGGACATGCACGCTATCTTCAGACTTTGGGAACCCGGAAAAGACACATCCAGGACCGCACTTCTGGTATTCGCGGTGCTGGCAGCCATCGCCGCTGCGCCGGTACTGGCGGCAAGCGGCGACAGCAGCCAAATGGACTGGTGGAACATGGGCATGAAGCTGTTTGGCGGCCTGGCCCTGTTCCTGTTCGGCATGGAGCAGATGGCCGACGCGCTCAAGGCGGTGGCTGGCGAACGCATGAAGATCATCCTGGCCAAGCTCACAACAAACCGTTTTATGGGTGCCATGACCGGTGCCTTCGTGACCGCGGTCATTCAGTCATCATCGGTAACCACGGTACTGGTCGTCGGCTTTATTACCGCCGGGCTGATGTCCATGGCGCAGTCTATCGGCGTCATTATGGGAGCCAATATCGGCACCACGATCACCGCCCAGATCGTCGCCTTCAAAGTCACCAAAGCAGCATTGCTGATGGTCGCAGTGGGTTTCAGCATGCTGTCTTTCTCCAAACAGCAGAAAATCAAGCAATACGGCGCCATGCTGATGGGCCTGGGGATGATCTTCTTCGGTATGAGTGTGATGAGCGATGCCATGAGTCCCCTGCGCAGCTACCAGCCATTCCTCGACCTGATGACCAGCATGGACAACCCTCTGATTGGAATCCTGGTCGCCGCCGTTTTTACCGGGCTTGTTCAGTCGTCCTCGGCCACCACGGGTATCGTCATCGTCATGGCAAGCCAGGGGTTCATTTCTCTGCAGGCGGGTATCGCACTGGCGTTCGGCGCCAATGTCGGCACCTGTGTAACCGCTATGCTGGCGTCTATTGGTAAACCCCGGGAGGCCGTCCGCGCCGCTGTAGTGCACGTGATGTTTAATGTGTTTGGCGTACTGCTCTGGGTCGGGGTTATCGGGCAGCTGGCGGAATTTGTGACCTGGTTCTCTCCCTCACACCCGGGATTGTCGGGGGTGGACCGTCTCGCCGCCGAAACACCGCGCCAGATTGCCAACGCCCACACTGTCTTCAACATAGCAAATACCCTCATCTTTATCGGATTCACCGGCCAGTTCGCGCGACTCGTCGAGTGGCTGGTCCCGGACAAGCCACTCGAGGAAAAGGTCATTGCCAGACCCAAGTATCTTGACGATGCGCTACTGGAAACCCCCTCGCTGGCACTCGACCGGGTGCGCCTTGAGATCGGCCATATGGGTGACCGTGTCAAAGACATGCTGGAGCAAATCATGCCGGCCATCATTAGCGGTGACCAGGGATCGCTCAGGGCAGTCGCAAAAATTGACGATGAGGTGGATATCCTGCATGGATGTATCATCACCTATCTTGGACGTATCAGTCAGAACACCTTGACTGAAGAACAAACCCACGATTTCATCCATCTCATGGCCGCGGCCAATGACCTCGAGAATATTGGCGATGTTATTGAAACTGATCTCGTGCACCAGGGCTACGAGCGCATCGAAGAAGCCGTGTCGGTCAGCGATGCCACCCGAAAGATCCTCGACGAATTGCATCATGTCGTGTCAAACGCTGTGGATATGGCCAGGGATGCTGTCATGGAAAACGATCAAATTGCGGCGCAGGAAGTCATCGCCATGAAAGGGGATATCAATCGTTTCATGGAGTCAGCGGCAATGCATCAGGCCAGGCGACTTGTGGCGGAGGAACCGAACAGGCTTGCCGCCTACACCCTGGAGATGGACATCATCGAGAAACTGAAGCGGATCTACTATTTCGCAAAGCGTATGGCGAAAGCGGTGATGCCCGAGGAATCGCAGGAGCGGGCAGCATAATACCTTTTGAGTAGCTGATACGGTGAGAGGCTGGGACATGACCACCAAAAAAATCATGACATCTCGTGTAGTCGCGTTGCGGCCTGCCGACAAGGTTGCGGACGCCTTGTCCCTGATGCGCAAACATCATGTGCGCAATCTACCGGTAGTCGATGATAGCGGTGCGTTCATCGGGCTGTTTGGTGTTCGCCGCCTGGGCCGCCTGCTACTGCCGAAAGCGGCCGTGGATCTTAGTCGCTACAATGTCGCTGATCTCAGTTTTCTGCCCGATGAAATCGTGCAGATGTCGGAACGTTGGCAAGAGGTCGCCAAAGAGCCGGTGGAACGCTTCCTCGAAAAAGAGAAAAAATTATTGTTTTGCACGCCTGACACAAGTTTTCCCCAGCTGCTGGAGCTGCTTGAGCAAAGCAAGGATTCGAGCTTGCCCGTCATCGTCCTGGAAGGTAGCGCCAGAAAGCTGGTGGGGATGGTGTCTGCCTGGGATGTCCTGGAGGGAATCGTCATGAAACTACTGACTGAAGAAACGGGCGCGGACACGCCCTCGACGCAAGATAAAGGACCGCAAACGAACCCATCGCCGACAACACCTAACGGACCATAAATCAGAAAACGGACATGCACGAAAACACCGAACTCGCAGCTCACCTGATGTTTGGCTGGGAACCACTTTGGGTCTCGTCGATCCTGTTCATAGCCACCTATGCCGTCATCGTCTCGGAGAAGGTTAACCGGGCGATAGTGTCACTGCTGGGTGCGAGCCTGATGATTACGCTCGGGGTACTCAATCAGGAGACTGCGATAAGTGGTGTTGATTTCAACACCCTGGGGCTGTTATCGGGCATGATGGTAATCGTCGCCATCACCAGGCGTAGCGGCGTATTCCAGTTCGTTGCCGTCTGGTCGGCCAAGAAGGTCCAGGCCAGACCCTGGGGCATCCTGTTAATGCTCTCGGTGGTCACGGCGCTGTTCTCGGCGCTGCTGGACAATGTCACGACGGTGCTTCTCATCGCGCCGGTCACCCTGCTGATTTGCCACGAGCTCAAGATGAGCCCTTACCCGTTCCTGTTCGCGGAGATCTTTGCCTCCAATATCGGTGGCACAGCCACCCTGATCGGTGATCCGCCGAACATCATGATCGGTTCCGCAGTGAACCTGTCCTTTAACGATTTTCTCCTCAACCTCGCACCCATCGTCCCGCTCATCCTGCTGGTAACACTGGCTATCATCTACGTCGTCTGGGGGCGAGGCATGCAGGCTTCTGATGAGACACGTGAGCGGATCATGCGCTTCAGGGAACGCGAGGCGATAACTGATGTGCCGCTGTTAAAGCAGTCGCTGTTTGTGCTTGCCCTGGTTATTGCCGGCTTCGTTCTAGCGCACCATTTGCGCCTTGAACCGGCCACCATCGCCATGTTCGGTGCTGCCCTGCTGCTGCTTTTGTCGAATCTGAAGAATAAAGCCGCGGAACAGTCGGAAAACGCACATCAGACCTTTGGTGAGATCGAGTGGGTTACCATTTTTTTCTTCATTGGCCTGTTCATCGTAGTCAAGGGGATTGAAGAAGCCGGGGTGTTGAGGATCCTTGCCGCCCAGGTGATCGACCTTACCGGTGGGGATATAGCCGTCACGGCCATGGCTATCTTGTGGGTATCGGCCATCGCCTCGGCAATCGTGGATAACATTCCCTTCGTGGCAACCATGATTCCGCTTATCAAATCCATGGCGCCGAGTTTCGGCGGTGCCGAACACCTCATGCCCTTGTGGTGGTCGCTGGCACTGGGCGCCTGTCTGGGCGGCAATGGCTCCCTTATAGGGGCAAGCGCCAACCTGATCGTCGCCGGCTTCGCCGAACGCGCAGGTCACCGTATTCACTTTCTGAAGTTCATGGCAATGGCCTTCCCGCTGATGCTGGTGAGTATTCTAATCGCCAGTGCTTACATCTATTTCCGCTATCTCTAGGGTTCGGGATTGACGGCCGGCACATCATCATGAACCTGGAACAGATACTCATTCCCACGAGGGTCGCAAAGCCGGGCATGAAACTAAGTGAAGTATTCGCAGAATGCATTCGGGTCAACATTCCGGGCATTCCGTTTTGCGATGAGCAAGGCCGTATTAGCGGACGGGTTACCCTGAAAAACATCCTTAAAAAAGCCTGTCTTCCGGAATACATGGTAGAGCTGGCCAGGATTCTGGGTGATCAGTTGTCCTGTATGGAGGACATGGAAGCCAAGGCCGAACAGCTCATGAATAATCCCGTCACCCCCTACGTTCTGGAACCACATATATCACTCACATCCGACTCCCCCGCCGTCAAGGCACTGGCCCTTATGGAGCAGAACGATACCAGCTATATCTTTGTTGTTGACGAGGGCCGGTACAAGGGTGTCATCACCATCCAGGGACTGGCCAGGCTGCTGGCGCAGCTTGATGAACGACATTGAGACCACCGAGATGGCGAAACTCATGCAAACCTGGTGGTTACGACGACAGGACGGCACCCGGGTCGGTATGGTAAGTTCACTCGCATGACGAAGAAGCCCTCGTTCTGGAAAAACCTTCTGGGCCACCTGGGCGCAGCCGACGAGACGGTCATACTCGCACCATCACAAAAGCTGCGTCTATCGGGAAAAAAGACCAGAATCCCGCTTTCCGGATTCCCGATCTTTGAGGTTGAGATGGGAAAACAGCGCTTGCACCTGTATCCCGATCTCAGCGTCGATAAGCGAGCACAGAAAGCTCCGTACGACTTTATTCTGTTCGACCCGCAACGCTACCGCACCGGAATCAGCCACTTCCTGCGGCTGTCCCCTGGGGACACTCTGGCCATAAGCCGCAATGCTGAGTATCAAACATACGTCTTCAGTTCACCACGCGACGCCTTCCGCCGCCATTTTTCTGTGCTTCACGACGGTGACGCCCTGGTATTCAGAGACCCGGTCTCGGAACTGGGAACCTATATTTCGCTGATAGACGAAGCACAGGATGCTTTTCACATCCCCAGTCGCCGGGCGACTGCCCTGAAACGGCTCATGGAGATATTTGGCGGGACGGTGCAGGCGCTGCCACCCGAAGAGGCACTGGACACCCTGAAAAAGGTGAACCGCTGTCTCAGGGATCAAACCCACTGCCCAAAGGATTCCGTTGGCAACCCGGGCGGGGTGCTGCAACTGCCACCCCGGCTTATCCCGATCCTGGTAGGCGATCTGCACGCGCAGCTTGATAACCTGCTCAAAATCCTGAGTGAGAATGCCTTCCTGGAGAGCCTGGAGAAAGGCGAAGCTGCCCTGATTATTCTTGGCGATGCGATCCATCCCGAGGAGGACGGCAAACTGGAGGAAATGCACAGCTCGCTTCTGATGATGGATTTCATCTTCAAGCTGAAGCTGCAATTTCCTGAACAGGTCTTCTATATCGTCGGGAACCATGACAGCTTCTCGCACGATGTAATGAAACACGGCGTGATGCAAGGCTTGCTCTGGGAGAAGCATGTCACCGCATCGCGGGGTGAAGAATACAGAGCGGAACTGGAGCTGTTTTACCGGCAATCACCCCTGGTAGTGGTTTCGCAGGATTTTATTGCCTGTCACGCCGGGCCGGCCCGCAGAAATATTTCTCTGGAAACGCTGGTCAATGTTCGCGAATTCCCTGATATAGTCCACGACATAACCTGGAACCGGATCAGAAGCCCCCGCTTCCCCGCCGGCTATACCCGCGGCGACGTACGCCGGTTTCGCAAGGGTCTGGGGGCTGAAAGCGACACACCTTTACTCGTGGGCCACCACCCCTATTCAAGGGAGGGAACCTTGTGGCTGAACGCCGGCCACATTGATCACCATCACATTATCATCAGCGCCCGACCCGATTGTATCGGCTTGATGACACGGATCGATGGTGACCTGTTACCCGAGATCTATCCGACCGAAGCCTTGACGGCGTGGCTGAACGAGCAGACCCCGACCAGCTAGGATCCTGTCGTCTCAGGGTCAAGAATCCGTCGAGGCATACCATCAAAAGTGTGTCGCACAATAACGTGCATACCGCAACGGTGGAAATGGAGTGCCAGGGTTTCGTAGACGGCCAACTGCTTTTCCACCTCGTCCCTGGTCAGTTTCTCGTCCACGGGGTGCGTACCAGCCCGGGCTCTGTCCTTGCGAATAGTATAAATACGCTCTGCCGAAAGCAGCAGAAAATCGAAGACAAACCTCGCCCGCCAGTCGATATTGAAAAACCAGCGTTTTTCAGGCGGCATCTGCACCCGCTTCAGGTCAATCGGAGCAGGTGAGTCGAGCCATTCCCGGTCGAAAACCGTGCAACTCTCCCGCAAGGCCTCGAACGGGAGGCCGAAATGTACCTCTCGAGGCCGAAACGAGAGCTCACGGCTACGCCACCAGCCTTTTCGGGCGAGATCGAGGTAGCCCTCTTCCGGCCACCCCTGCAGCTTCTGGATCAGGGTTGTCTTGCCACTGCTGGGTGGACCCGTGACAATAATCTGACGAAAATGCACACCACGCGGATAAGGGACACCTTTGATCCAGGCTACGTCTTCAACGGCGACACTTTTCAAATGCATCGAGTCGCCCCGAGCCCGGGGAGCCAGTTCCGGCGACCTGGTCAGGAGGGTCTCAAGCTCTGCCCATGACACGCCCGGCAACAACGCGCAGCTGACCGGGAGTTATCAAGCTGGATCGCGGGTATGTCGTCAGCTGCGCGGCTCAGGTAAATATCCCCTTCAAGGTGAAGAAAATCAGTGCAGCAAGCACACCACCGACCGGTAGTGTGACTATCCAGGACATCACAATACCCCCAATAACGCGGATATCGATAGCCCCGATACCGCGTGCCAGACCGACCCCGATGACGGCTCCGACCGCGATGTGGGTAGTCGACACCGGCAAGCCCGTGCGTGACGCCAGCACCACCGTTGCCGCTGCCGCCAGGGTCGCACAATAGCCCCTGCTTGGAGTCAGCTCGGTGATTCGGGTACCGATAGTCTTCATGACCTTATAACCCATGGTGGCGAGCCCAAGTACGATACCACCGCCACCAACGACCAATATCCACAGGGGCAGCCCCGCTTTCTGTGTCACTTCACCGCCCGACTGCACGATACTGATAACAGCGGCCAGCGGGCCGATGCCATTGGCGACATCGTTCGAACCGTGAGCAAAGGCCATCGCGCAGGCGGTGAAGATCATCATGGGTGCGAACACCTTTTCCACGCTGGCGAAGTGAAAGTCCCGGTCAGCACCCGGATCCACCTTCACCCGATTGATCAAGGCCCAGCCCACACCCGCCACGATTAATCCAAACACTAATGCAGCGACGAAACTCATGCCGGCCGACAACTCGAGGTTGAGGTGTTTCAGACCCTTGAACATGGTCACCAGGGAAATGATAAAACCGACCAGGAAGACATAGGCCGGTCCCCAGCGTTTGGCGCTGTGAAACGGATTATCGGTGTTGAGGATCAGTGCACGGATACTCAACATCAACAGGAACGCTATGCTCCCTCCGAGCACCGGCGATACCACCCAGCTGGCGGCAATCTGGCCAATCTTGCCCCACTGCACCGCGTCGACGCCGATACCTACCATCGCAAAGCCGACGATGGCACCGACAATCGAATGGGTGGTCGAAACCGGCCATCCCCGTGTAGAAGCAATCATGAGCCAGATGGCAGCCGCCAACAGAGCCGCGAGCATCCCGAAGACCAGAATCTCCGGGTTATTGACTATCGGTGTTGGATCGATAATGCCCTTGCGAATCGTCTTGGTGACATGCCCGCCGGCGATAAACGCGCCGGCAAACTCAAAAATTGCGGCGATGATTATCGCCTGCTTGACAGTGATTGCACCGGAGCCCACCGACGTTCCCATGGCGTTTGCCACGTCATTGGCGCCGATCCCCCAGGTCATATACAGACCGAAAACTACCGCCAGGACCATTAAAACGAAACCGTATTGGGAGATAATTTCCATTTTCGCTATACCACCTTGAGTTATTCGTTACTGGCTTTGTTCAGGGTTTGTCGAATCGGTAGCCGCCAGATTTTTAAGCTGTTTCTGAGGGTGAACTGTTATGACAATCCGGCTAACGGGCAATCAGAAGGCGCAGCCGATCGCCAACCTTTTCGGCGTAATCCGCCAGATCACCGACCCATTGGATGAGCTGGTACCACATCATCACCGAGACCGGCTTTAATTCATCTTCGTGCTGGAAAAGCCGGCGCGTCAGCTCCAGGCCGAGTTGATCCGTTTCATCTTCGATCCGATTCAGCTCTTCCACCATCTCTTCAACCCGGGTGGCCTCGCGGCCGCGGAATCCCGTTGCCAACAGTTCATCCAGTTCTTCGATGATCTTTCCCGAGTGCTCACAGGCGTCTACACAGCGTGCAGCTAAAGTCAGGAGGGGTTCCTTGAGGAACTCCGGGAGCCCCATCGGGCGCTCGACCAGCAGTCCGGCGACATCCTGGGCGGTATCGGCAATCGAATCCTGCATCTGCAGAACCTCAAGCAGATCCCGGCGATCCACCGGCATGAAGAGACTTTTCGGCAAGTTACTGCGCAGTTCGTTTTTTATCGCGTCCGCTTCGTTTTCCAATTCAAAGATCTTGTCCTTCAAGGACCGCACCCGCTCCTGGTCCCCGGCGGCCAGTGCCTCGAACAAGGGGGGAACCTCACGCATACACTCAAGTACGGCGCGCATATGGCGTTGTAGGGCCTTGAAGGGTGATTGGCCGAACAAATTGGCGAAAGGTGTAGTCGTCGGCATGGTTATTATCCTCTGCGATCCTGTCCTGACAGCCGTGCAATATAGCTTATAAAGTTGCCGGGAAATAGCCCTAAATGTCTAGCGCGCCGATGATAGCGGGATACTCTCCGCGGATCCTTAAGGGTTCTGGCTTAAAACCGGTTCATACTCTTTAAGAATCGGCTGCCCAAGTTCCGCTGTTTCACACATGGCTGTCTCCGTCCGAACAAAAATATGCCTGGCTCGCCTGCGCAACAACGCGGGCCTGCAGCTCGGGGTACCAGGTTGGGCAGGTGTTAAATTTGAAAAAGCATGGCTTAGTAGTAGAGCAACGCCCTGTTACTAGTATACTGTAGCCCGGTTTGGGAGAATCACGGACAAAACCCACTCCTGAGGATATTTTTTTAGATAAATGTATGCGTTAACATTTTCCCATTCAGGGCCGGTCGCGCTACCTTTTGAGATGAACCCGTGACCGATATTATTTCCCTGCTGTTTTTGCTGATCTTCTCCGGCGTCTTCTCCGGATCTGAGACGGCGCTGGTGTCGCTGTCGCTGGCACGGGTTGAGGGCCTGGTCAAGGAACGCCGCAACGGCGCGCGGACGCTGTATCAACTTAAAAAAAACCCGTCCAAGATGCTGACGACAATATTGATCGGCAACAATCTCGTCAATATTGCAGCTTCGGTTATGGCCACCGTAATCGCCACCCGATGGTTTGGCAGTTCAGGCCCCGGTATTGCCGTCGGTACGCTTACCATACTGATTCTGGTTTTCGGTGAGATCACCCCGAAGAGTCTCGCGACCCGTCATGCCGAACGCATCTCGCTGTTCATTGCGCCACCGATGATTGGCTTTATGCGCCTGATCTATCCCTTGGTGTGGATGTTTGATCATTTTACCGCCTGGGTGCATCGATTAAGCGGACAGAAGGGCGATCCCATCGTCACCGAGCTGGAGTTGATCAGTATGCTGGGACACGGTGAGAAAGAAGGCACGATAGAGCGCTCAGAACGTGAAATCATAGAGCGTGTCTTTGCATTTAACGATCTGAAAGTCCGGGATGTTATGACACCGCATAGCGAGATATTCAGCCTGGACGGATCTCTGTCTGTTGCCGACGCCTTGCCGCGAGTCAATGACGGTTCTTATTCGCGAGTTCCGCTCTATGACAAACAGTCGGACAACCTTGACAAGGTACTCTATCTGCGTGATCTGCTCGCCGCGATGGCGAGCGGCCGCAGCGAAGTACGGATCGACGAAATCGCTCACGCACCAATCTTTGTCTCCCAGTATCGGACTATTGATGAACTGTTTGCCGAGCTCCTGCACAAGAAGCGGCACCTTGCCATTGTGGTCGATGAATACGGCGTGGTACGTGGCATCGTTACGCTCGAGGATTTACTGGAAGAACTGGTCGGCGAGATTTACGATGAAAGCGACCTCACGCCGAGCGTTGCGACCCCGGTTTCTGAAAACGAACTGGGCGTGGACGGGACCGCCGAATTGCGTGTTGTCGAGGAGTTTTTCGGGCTGGATCTTCCCGGCAAGCCAACCGATACAGTGAGCCTGTGGATTCTCACTCATACTGAAACCATACCGCAGGAAAACGACATCTTCACGATTGACGACCTGGAGGTCCGAATTGTGAAAGCGTCCCCCCGCTGCATTGACGAGGTAGTGCTGCGGCGCCCGCCTGCAATATCCGCCTGAAAAGAAATTCCACTTGGCAAGACCCCTGCAGAAATGCTGTAATACCGCGGTAGTAAAAAACGGGGGGCTGGAAAGCTTGGCTTGGCGGTTTTTTCTGCCTCGCGTAACTAAAAATGAAAGCTCTGTCAATCGCGTCGGCAAGATTATGCAGAAATCGACAAGATTATGCAGAAATCGATAAGATCGAGCGGACTAAATTCAGCCGACAAACCAATTTCGAGGAGTAAACTCTCATGAAATCAACATGGATGCTCATAGCCGCATTCCTGACACATACGGCCCTGGTGCCAACCTTGGCCGAAGCCCGCACCGAAATACAGAACAAGGGCTCAGACACCCTGGTCAACGTCGCCCAGGCCTGGGCCGAGACCTATCCGTCCGTCAATCCCGACGTCGCCGTGGCCGTTTCGGGCGGTGGTTCCGGCACCGGCATCGCCGCCATGATCAACGGCACCGTGGATATCGCCAATGCCAGTCGCAGCATGAAGGAAAAGGAAAGGAAACTGGCCGAAAAGAATGGCCAGAACCCGATCGAGCACGTGGTCGGTTACGACGCCCTGGCGGTCTTCATCCACAAGGACAACCCGGCGAAGAAGATGTCCTACGAACAGCTGAGTGACATCTATGCCCGTGGCCAGAAGGTCAAGAAGTGGTCGGACATGGGCATTACGGTGCCCGGCTGCGACAGTGACGAGATCGTCGTGGTCAACCGCCAGAACAACTCCGGCACCTATGCCTACTTCAAGAAGGCCGTCCTCGGCAAGAAGGTCAAGTTTCGCCAGGGGACGCTGGACATGCACGGCTCCAAGGATGTCGTCGACCTGGTCGAGAAAACGCCCTGTGCCATCGGCTACAGCGGCCTGGCCTATGCCACGGATCACCTCCAGACGGTGTGTGTATCCAAGAAGACCGGTGACGACTGCGTCTCGCCGAGCGTCGCGACCGCCAGCGACCGCAGCTACCCGATCGCACGGCCGCTGTTCATGTACACCAATGGCGAGCCCCAGGGCGCCATCAAGGAATATCTTGACTGGATCAAGAGCGATGCGGGCCAGTGCATCCTGAAGGACAAGGGTTACGCACCGATTCGCGCCGTAAGCTGTAACTGAAATGTGGCGGTCTCTGTAGACCGCTACGCAAACCGGCCGGCAGGGCAAGCTCGCCCTGCCGGTCACAACAACAACAGAAAACACACCTTCACACGCATGATCAACGCAGGATCAGCCACATGACACACTACGAAGAACGTCTGGATAAGGACCTGACAGACATCCGCGCCCAGATCGCGGAGATGGCCGGGCTGGTCGATACGGCAGTCAAGGACGCCATGCATGCCCTGCAGACCGGCAATACCAAGCTGGCGGCCGCGACCGTCCTCAACGACCATCCGATCAATCGCATGATGCGCAAGATCGACGCGATGTGTCACAAGTTCATTGCGCTGCACCTGCCGAGCGCCGGTCACCTGCGCCTGCTGTCCTCGGTGATCCGGGCCAATATCGAGCTGGAGCGTATCGGCGACTATGCCGTGACCATCTGCCGCGAGGCCCTGCAACTGTCCACCCCGCCCCACGGCCACCTGGCCACGGAACTCGAGCGTGTCGGCAGCGAGACGCAGAGCATGCTGCAGTCGGCCATCGAGGCATTCAACGAACTCAATGCCGAGAAGGCCCGCACCACCATGATGCTGGAAGAGCACATGGAGAATAACCTGGATATCGTCTACGCAGAACTGGCGGCCAATGACGAACACGAGGCCGTCAAGAACGTGCTGGCGATATTTGCCGTGTTCACCCAGCTCAAGCGGGTGGTCGACCAGGCCAAGAACCTGTGCGAGGAAACGGTGTTTGCCGCCACCGGCGATACCAAGGCCCCCAAGGTCTACAACATCCTGTTCGTCGACGAGGACAACAGCTGCCTGAGCCAGATGGCAGCCGCGATCGCATCCAAGAATTATCCCGACAGCGGCGTGTTCTCCAGCGCCGGGCGCAGCCCGGCCGGTCAGCTGAATCCTGCCTTGGTCGAGTTCCTCGACAATCACGGCATCACCCTGGGCGACAAGGCCCCGGCAGGGATCGACCTGACGCCGCTGGAGGTCTCGGCACTGCATGTCATCGTCAGCCTGGAAGGTCCGGTCAGCAACTACTTCGACCAGGTGCCGTTCCACACCACCCCGCTGGAATGGGATGTCGGCGCGGCCCCGGCCGGCAGTGACGCGGCCGAGACCACCCGGCAACTGGAAGAACTCTACCGTGAAGTTGCCCTGCAGGTGCGCGACCTGGTGGAGATCCTGCGCGGCGAGGAGGAGGCCTCCTGATCATGGCCAACGGTGAACTGACAAGCAGTCCGCGGGCGGCCGATGCATTCGACCGCCGTAACGCCGCCTGGTACATCGACAAGCTGGTGCAGGCGCTGATCTTCGTCGGCGGCATATCGGCCATCATCTTCGTCGCCGGGATCTTTGTCTTCATCACCAAGGAAGGCCTTGGCTTTATCCTCGACCGCTTCGATTTCATGGAATTCTTCACCTCCCAATACTGGTACCCCGCCGAGGAAGAGGACCCGGAATACGGTATCCTGGCGATGATCGCAGGTACGGCCAGTGTCACCGTCCTGGCCATGCTGGTGGCCATCCCGTTTTCACTGG
>Ga0316197_10001948_pt1 | contig 14729 bp, 9 predicted proteins | sample OudBiesiAoxic_MG_FD_204939 | JGI IMG/M metagenome (GOLD analysis project Ga0316197, IMG submission 204939) | Coastal sediment microbial communities from Oude Bieten Haven, Netherlands - site A oxic | ecosystem: Environmental > Aquatic > Marine > Coastal > Sediment | place: Netherlands...
TCCCTGCCTGATGGACTACCAGGTCATCCCGGTTACCGCAGCCGACTACCGCAGCCTGGCAAAAAAGCGCCTGCCACGTTTCCTTTTTGACTATATCGACGGAGCCGCCGGAGAAGAAGTTTCCATGGTGCGTAACGTGAACGAACTGCAGGATATCCGCCTGCGGCAGCGTGTCATGCGCGATGTTGGCAACATCGAAACCACTACGTCGATACTGGGCTGTGACGCGAAGTTGCCGGTGGTGCTCGGCCCGGTTGCGTTGGCCGGTATGTACCGTCGGCGAGGGGAAGCCCAGGCTGCCCGCGCCGCAGTCAGATCGGGTATGCCGTTCACCACCTCAACCATGGGTATCTGCTCAGTGGAAGAGGTGCAGCAAGCAAGCGGAGATGCGTCCTGGTACCAACTCTATATGCTGCGGGACCGGGCAATTGTCGAAGGCCTGCTTGAACGCGTTTTCACTGCCGGCGTGAAGACGCTTGTGTTTACCGTAGACCTGCCCATGCTTGGCAAACGTTATCGTGATGACCACAACGGCATGATGGCCGGTGGGTGGCGCGGATCCGTGGCAAAGGCATTGCAATTGGCCAGCAGTCCGCGATGGCTTTACGACGTAGGCATTCGTGGCAAGCCGCATGATTTTGGAAGCCTTCAGGGCGTTATTAAAGGCGTAAAGGACCTGGACGGTTTCAAGGCTTTTATCGACTCACAGTTCGACCCGACCGTGACCTGGAAGGATATTGCCTGGTTGCGCGCGCAATGGCCGCATAATCTCGTGGTCAAGGGTGTGATGTGCGCTGATGATGCAAGGGCGGCCGTCGATTGTGGCGCGGATGGCGTTGTCGTTTCCAACCACGGGGGACGGCAACTGGATGGCGTAGCATCCAGCATTTCAAAACTGCCTGAAGTCGTTTCAGCCGCCGGGGGTGCCGCGGAGGTTTATCTGGACAGCGGTGTGCGCAACGGTACGGACGTGGTCAAGGCGGTTGCGTTGGGTGCGCGTGGAGTCATGCTGGGCCGTGCCTGGGCCTGGGCGCTGGCGGCCAGGGGCGAGCAGGGCGTGGTGGACCTTCTGCGCGTGATGCGCGAGGAAATTTCCAACTCGATGGCCCTGATGGGCGTGCGCCGAATCAGCGAACTGTCACCGGACCTGCTGGAAAAGCGCCCTTCATAAAAAAACCGGGCCACCCTGGGGTGGCCCGGCGTTTCTTCCGCGGTGGCTTGCGGAAAGGAGAGCTCAGTAGGCGTACTTGGCCGAGAACTGGATGCGATCCAGGTCGCCGTCAAGTCCGCTTTCGATCTCGCGGTTGGCATGCATGTATTCAATGCCAAAGTCCATCTTCGGAACCGGTGAGTAAATCAGGTTGACGTGCACACTGGACGCCTCGGTAGTCACGCCTGTTCCTGTCAGAGCCGTATCGTTATCCACCGAGAGGTAACCCAGGGTCAGGTTGCTGCGCCACTTGTCGTTCCAGAAGTGGCGGTAAGAACCGAACATACCCCAGGAGTCGATGGCCTCGAGGTCGCCGTTCTCGTCGAGCACTGCAGCATTGGCTGTATTCAGGCCCATGTAACGACCCATTCCTTTACCTGCGCTGGCCATCCAGCGGATATCGTCTTTTCCGAAGACCATCCACTTACCGGACACGCTGACACCGTAACCGGTTTCGGAACTGTTGATGCCGGCCGCATTGTTTTTATAGGCGAGTTCACGACCGATTGCCGCCACGGTGAAACTGCCGCCGTTGGAACCCTTCATGTTGTAACGTGCCACCAGGTCCGGCATCGCGTTGTCGTCGGCCACTATCCTCGTTACGCAGTTTTTGCCTTCGGCGTCGCACAACTTGCCCTCGTAAGGCGTGATCGTGGTTTCCGGGTTCTCTGCAGCGAACTGCCAGTTACCCGAGGTGTAACGGATCATGGCCTGGCGACCAAAGATCGTGGACTCGGCAGGACCAACGAAGTCCAGGTTCTCAGGTAAAGCGCCGACATTGAAGAAAGTCATCCAGGTCTGGCCGAACAACCACTTGTTGTAGGTGAAGAAAGCGTGACGTATGCGCGGGGCGTAGGAGTTGGAAACCCGCTCGTTGCCGTCGTTGGTGGCCAGGAAATCCATTTCCAGCATGGTGGTGATCTTGGCGCCGTTATCGAGGTTGTGCGAGGTCTTGAAGTTGATCCGGGATTCCTTGGCGTGGAAGTCGGTGTAACTCTCACCTTCGACCCCGACAGGAACCGTGCCCGGTATGTAAAAGTCGCGGCCAATATTTCCAGAGGCGACTGAACCACCACTGAAGTCGCTGTACATGGCGTCGAGCTTGACGTACCCGCCAAACTTGTAGCTGTGTTTGTGTACTTTTTCGGCCTCGAGGGCTTCGTGTTCCGCCATCAGTTCGACGACTTTCAGTGCGGCGACTTCCTCTGCCATCACTTCGACTTCTGCCGCGCTGGGGCCAGGTGCCGGCGCCGGCTGATTACCCTGTTTCAGCAATTGGCCAACCAGGGCTTCAAGTTCGATAATTCGAGCCTCCAGTTCTGCCACGCGATCCCCATCCGCGAAAGCGTTGCCCGTGCTGCAGCCCAGGGCTGCGGCTATTGACAGGCTAAGTAATAGTTTTTTGCTTGACTTAAGGGCCATTCGAGCCTCTCCCAGTTGTAAGTGTGCATGCGAATCATGCGTAAATTGCCTGTTACCCGGTATTAGCCAATGGTCTAACACGGGCGCGCCATCATACTTTTGTCTATTGGCTATCTGCGGATTTTATTGGGACAATCGTGATATGAATCGATTGATTGCATTACAGGCGGAAACGGTAATTGTTGCAGACGACCATCCGCTATTCCGTACCGCAATCAAGGAGGCACTGGAGGCCGAACAGGGCGATACCCGTTTCCTGGAAGCCAGTTCATTCGAGAGTCTGCAGAAACTGGTAGATGAGCAGAAGGAAGTTGACCTGGTATTGCTTGACCTGCATATGCCAGGGGTCAGCGGTTTTGCGGGCCTGGTCTACCTGTGCAAGCGTTATCCCAGCGTGCCCGTGGTCATCATCTCAGCCAACGAAGACCCGGTCGTCATCAAGCGGGCCCTTGAACATGGCGCTGCGGGTTTCATACCCAAGTCATCCAGCATCGACACCATCACCCAGGCTATTTCTTCGATCCTGATGGGAGAAATCTGGGCGCCAGCGCCGATGGCTTCCGACCTGCCCGGAAACAATACGTCCGAGGTGGAACTGGCTGAACGCATGGCCCAGTTGACGCCCCAGCAGTTCAAGGTACTGATGATGATGTCGCAGGGTCTGCTCAACAAGCAGATCGCCTACGACCTCGGTGTTTCCGAGGCCACCATCAAGGCCCACGTAACGGCCATCATGAGCAAGCTCGGCGTCAGCAACCGCACCCAGGCCGTTCTCGCCGCCAGCCAACTCGCCGTCTCCAATCCCAATACCTCATTGTAAGAGCGAGCCTCGCTCGCGACTGCTGTTTCGGAGTTCTAAACCCGGTCGCGGTGGCGTATACCCCCTTTCCGGGGACGTTCCCTTGCGGGTACATCCTTGTATCACTCCGCCGAGAACATCGTGTTCTCGGAGGCCCCGGAAAGGAGGTATACGGGGCCACAACCTGGCCTCAGGGAAGGGCTGCAAGCCCATTTCTTTTCGTAAGAGGAAACCAGTCGGTGCCCACCCAGGTTCCACTTACGAACCAGAGCATCAAAAAGAAAAACGTCATCCCGGAATTCGCGCAGCGAATATCCGGGACCTCATCCAGATTGCACTGAAGTCCAGGTCGTGGTGGCATATCCCCCCTTTCCGGGGTGTTTGAAAGAAGGACCTTTCAAGACAAGCGGCACACGGAAGTGCGCGCGACAGCGCGAGCGGCCCCGGAAAGGGGGGGTATGCCACCACGACCGGGTTTAGAATCTGAGGCACCCAGTCATGAGCAAGGCCTGCCTTCAGAGGTGCCTAGAGGTTTTTAAGGGTATTGGTCATCAATGCGCGGAGTGCAGCAGGCTTGATGGGTTTGCGCAGGAGGCCGTAGCCGTGGCGGCGGACGTCTTCTTCGAGTTCGGGGGAGCGGTCGGCGGTGATGACGATGGCGGGCAGGCGTTTGCCCAGCCATTCGTCAAGGTATTGCATCACGTCAAGCCCAAACACCTGGTGTGCAAGGTGGTGATCGACAAGCACCATGTCGGGCTCACCGTTTTTCCTGATCTGTTCGGTAGCCTGCGCACGATCCGTGGCGAGCATGACGCGGCAGCCCCAGCGGTCGAGCAGCAGGTTCATGCCCTCGAGGATATCCGGTTCGTTGTCGACGCATAGCACCAGGAGGCCTTCCAGGCGTGGGTGGTCGCTTTGCGCTGCAGCGGGCTGGGTGTCGGCTCCGATGCTTTCTTCGGGTACGAGCGGGACCGTGATTGTGAAACTGCTGCCGCGCCCCGGTTGGGAGCGAACGTCCATTTGGTGCCCGAGCATACGTGCGATGCGGTCACAGATCGCCAGGCCCAGGCCCAGCCCTTTTTCGTCCAGGCGTTGTGCGTAGTCGAGGCGGTGGAACTCCTGGAAAATGGCCTGCGAATCATCCTCGTCGATACCGACACCGGTGTCCCAGACGCTGATACGCAGGGTGTCGCCACGGCGCTGGCAGCCGAGCATCACGCCGCCTTCCTCGGTGTAGCGGATGGCATTGGCCAGGAAGTTCTGCAGGATGCGGTAGAGCAGGTTGCGGTCGCTGTATATATGGAAGGGACAGGGGCGCACGCGGAGTTGGAGGTCACGGTTGGCCGCGAGTGGGCGGAAACGGCGACGCAGTTGCTCGAACATCTCGCCTGCCTGGATGACCTCGGGTTCCGGTTCGTACATGCCCGAATCCAGCTTCGAGATATCCAGCAGGGCACCCAGCAGTTCCTCGGCCGCGGTCAGGCTGCGGTCGACCCGTTTCACCAACTGCGCCTGTTCATCACTGCCTTCGCCAGTCTGCTGACGGAGTATGGAAACGAACAGTCGGGCGGCGTTCATCGGTTGCAACAGGTCATGGCTGGCGGCTGCCAGGAAGCGGGTTTTGCTGCGGTTGGCGGTTTCAGCCGCTTCGCGGGCATCCTCGACATCTGCCATGGCGGCGCTGAGTTCCTGCGTTCGCTGTTGAACCCGTTGCTCCAGGGTTTCGTTGATAAGCTGCAGTTCGCTCTCGATCTCCTTGAAGTGGCTGATGTCGGCAAAGGTCGTGACGTACCCGCCACCGGGCAGGGGGTTGCCCTGGATTTCGATCACCCGTTCATCCAGCCACCGGCGTTCGAAACGGTAGGGCAGGCCACCGCGCAGGAGGTCCAGACGTTTGCGGACCGCCGACTCCCGCTCACCTTCTGCGATCAGTCCACGTTTCGCATTGATTCGAATCAGTTCCTCGATTGGCTGGCCCAGGTAGACCGTGCCCTCGGGGTAGTCCATCAGTTCCAGGTAGGAGCGGTTCCAGCCCACCAGGCGCAGGTTCTTGTCGACCACGACGACGCCCTGCGACATGTTGTCCAGCGTCGATTCGAGCAGTTCACGATTGAACTGCACAGCCTGGGAGGTTTTGTTGAGCAACTCCAGCACGTCTTCAGGTCCAAGCCCCTGGTGATGCAGGGCGGTGCTCAGGACGGTGCGTGCGGATGCGGAGCCGATTGAGCCGGCCAGGAGGCGTTCGCCAAATTGCAGGGTAGCAGGGGTAGCCAGCGCTCCGGCTTCAAACGCTTCACTGCCGAGGTGGGTTTTCAAAGCATCGAGCGTGGTGTCCATGCCAAGAAATCGGCCAATGGTGCTTTGCAATTCGCCCAGCGTGACCAGTCCACCCTGGGGTTTGTCACCCCGTGCCTTTTCCAGTCCAGGTTCCTCTTCACGGAACATCAGTGACACGATGACGATGGCCAGTGCATTGAGTATCAGTGACCAGGCCGCACCCTGGTTGAAGTCGATAACGGGAATGCTGCTGTTCTCGGTGCCGGCGAAGGAGGGCAGAAGTAACAGGACGAACCAGGTTCCGACGCCAAGGGTGAGACCGGACAGCGCGCCGGCGCGATTGGCGCCACGCCAGTAAAGGCCAATCAGCATGGCGGGCGCAAACTGGGCGGCAGCTGAGAAGGAAAGCAGTCCGATCGACGCCAGCGGTACGCCTGCCTCGATGGCCTGGAAATACAGGTAGGCAACCAGGGTGATGGCGAAAATTGAAATTCGTCGAACCCGAAGCAGGGTCTGCGACAGGTCGGCTTCTCCCTGCCCGCCGGCGAGACCACTGCGCAGCAGCAGTGGCATCACGATGTCGTTGCTGACCATGATGGCGAGCGCCACGGTGGCAACGATCACCATGCCGCTGGCGGCTGAGAAGCCGCCAAGAAAGGCCAGCACGGTGAGTGCCTCCTTGTCGAAGGCGATGGGCAGCGCCAGCATGTAGGTGTCCGGGTTCACATCCTGTCCCGAGAACTGGGTCAGGCCCGCCAGGGCAATCGGCATGACCAGGATGGCGAAAATCATCAGGTAGGACGGGAACAGCCAGCGGGCTACCCGCAGTTCGCTCAGGTCCCGGAATTCGACTACGGCGACGTGGAACTGGCGCGGAAGGCAGAGGATCGCTGCCATTGCCAGCACCAGTTGGATGCCAAAGCCTTCGGGGATTTTCCAGGGTGAAAACAGTGCCTGGTACTCCTGGCTTTCCCGCACCGTGGCTGCGACGTCTGCAAAACCGTTGAAGACGCCAAAAATCACGAAGAGTCCAATGGCGAGAAAAGCCAGCAATTTGACCAGGGACTCCAGCGCAATGGCCCACATCAGCCCCCGGTGATGTTCGCTGGCGTCCATGGTGCGGGTTCCGAACAGGATCGCAAACAAGGCCAGCGCCAGGGCGACGTACAGTGAGAGGTTGGCCGGCAGTGACTGGCTTGCACCGGATGAGCGGGTGATCACGTCGAAGCCGGTCGTGATGCTTTTCAGCTGCAGGGCGATGTAGGGGACCGATCCGATCACGGCGGCGATCGTGACCAGTACGGCGATGCTGTGGCTGCGGCCATAGCGGTAAGCAATGTAATCGGCAATTGAGGTAATGCGCTGGTGTTGGCTGGTAATGGCAATGCGCCGCAGCAGGTCATAACCAAGCAGCATCATCAGCGCCGGACCCAGGTAGATCGGCAGGTAACCCCAGCCTGTGGTGGCGGCGCTGCCAACCGCTCCGTAAAACGTCCATGAGGTGCAATAAACGGCAAGTGACAGGGAGTAGATAACGGCCTGGATATTGCGGTGGTCCCTGGCGATGCGTTTTCTGTCACCGACCCAGGCAACTGCGAACAGAAGCCCCATATAGGCCAACGCAATCAATATCAGGGACCAGGAGCTGAGCATAGGCTAATGCGCGTTCAGGAGGTGTTTACCGGCCCTTAGACTAAAGTAGGGGCGTTTCAAAAGTTACCGCAACGTAACATAGCGATCGGGAAACTACCATCGGAGAGACTGCTCATGAGTGAACAAAAAAATGGACAGGACTACTGGAAGGCGAATCTGAAACTGATCGGATTTTGTCTCACTATCTGGTTCGTCGTGTCGTACCTGTTTGGAATTATCCTGGTCGATCAGCTCAACGCGATCAGCATCGGCGGCTACCAGCTCGGTTTCTGGTTTGCCCAGCAGGGTTCCATCTATGTGTTTGTCGTTTTGATCTTCTTCTATGCATTCCGCATGAATAAGCTCGATCGGCAATTCGACGTACACGAAGAATAAGGGGGCGCATGATGGATCTTAAAACACTAACTTATCTTGTGGTCGGCGCGACGTTTGCGCTGTACATCGGCATTGCGATCTGGGCCCGTGCCTCCAGTACGCGTGAATTCTACGTGGCAGGAACGGGCGTGCACCCGGTTGCAAATGGTATGGCCACGGCGGCGGACTGGATGTCTGCAGCCTCGTTTATTTCCATGGCCGGTTTGATCGCCTTCCTTGGCTACGACGCCTCGGTTTACCTGATGGGCTGGACGGGCGGTTACGTTCTGCTGGCGCTTCTGCTGGCTCCTTACCTGCGCAAATTTGGCAAGTTCACCGTGCCCGAGTTCATTGGCGACCGCTTCTACTCGAAAGGTGCGCGGCTGGTGGCCGTGATTTGCCTGATCGTCGCTTCCATTACGTACGTTATCGGCCAGATGAAAGGCGTGGGTGTGGCGTTTGGACGTTTCCTCGAAGTGCCTTTTGAAATTGGTGTGATGGTGGGTATGGGAATCGTATTCGTCTATGCGGTGCTTGGCGGTATGAAAGGCATCACGTATACGCAGATTGCACAATATTGCGTACTGATTTTTGCCTATACCGTTCCGGCTATTTTTATCTCCTTCAATCTGACCGGTAACCCGGTACCCCAGATTGGCCTGGGCGGCACCATGTCGGACGGCTCCGGCGTACTTCTGCTGGACAAGCTTGACCAGGTTGTGACGGATCTTGGCTTCTCGGCCTACACGATGCAGAAAGGGTCCACGCTCAATATATTCCTGTTGACGCTCTCCCTGATGATCGGTACCGCCGGCCTGCCGCACGTTATCGTGCGCTTCTTCACCGTGCCCAAAGTCTCCGACGCCCGCGTATCCGCCGGTTGGGCCCTGGTCTTCATCGCTATCCTGTACACCACGGCACCGGCCGTTGGTGCCATGGCCCGCCTGAACCTGATGGACACCATTCAGACCGGTGAAGTCGGTGCTGCTGATGGAAACCTGGTATACGAAGAGCGCCCGCAGTGGTTCAGGAACTGGGAAACGACCGGCCTGCTGAAGTTCGAAGACAAAAACGGCGACGGTCGCATCCAGTACTACAACGACAAGGATGAAGCCTTTGCCGCCAAGGCAGCCACGTATGGTTGGGAAGGCAACGAAATGGTCAAGGTCGACCGCGACATCATGGTCCTGGCCAACCCGGAAATTGCACAGCTACCCAACTGGGTAATTGCGTTGGTTGCTGCCGGTGGCCTTGCCGCCGCCTTGTCGACAGCTGCCGGCTTGTTGCTGGCCATCTCCTCGGCGATTTCACATGACCTGCTCAAGGGCATGATTGCACCCAACATCTCTGAGAAGAAGGAACTGCTTGCCAGCCGAATCGCCATGGCGGGCGCTATCGTAGTGGCGGGTTACCTGGGTATGAATCCACCCGGCTTTGCGGCGCAGGTGGTCGCCCTGGCATTTGGCCTGGCGGCTTCATCGCTGTTCCCGGCGCTGATGATGGGCATCTTCAACAAGAGAATGAACCGTGAAGGCGCCATCGTTGGCATGCTGGCGGGCCTGACCTCGACCCTGGTCTACATTTTCTGGTTCAAGGGCTGGTTCTTCATCCCCGGAACCGAGATGGCGGCCAACTCACCGGATAACTGGATCATGGGCATTTCTCCCGAGGCCTTTGGCGCCGTGGGTGCACTGATCAACTTCCTGGCAGCAACAGCCGTTTCCAAGGTTACGACCGCTCCTCCGGAAGAGATCCAGCACCTGGTGGAAGACATCCGTGTACCCAAGGGTGCGGCGGTCGCCGTGGATCACTGATCGACCACTTGCTTCTGCACGGAATCAGGGCCAGTCTGTTGACTGGCCCTTTTTCCATCAGCGCGGAAAACATAGAATCCGAGTATGCATGACGTAACCCTGGCAACTGAATTTCTTCACACGGTTCCCCCGCTCAATTCACTGGAAACCGAAGACCTAACTGTCCTGGCCAGCAAGCTGGAGGCGGCCTATTACCCACAGGGCAAGGTGATCTTTGAATCGAATCCGCCGCCTGGCCTGGCCCTGATCCGCAAGGGGGCGGTCAGGCTGATAGACCAGGACAGAAAATTCCTGGACAAGCGCTCTGAAGGGGAACTGTTCGGCCACAGCATCTACTTCCACGGCGAAAAGAAAGACTATCTCGCCGAGGCGGAAGAGGATTGCCTTCTATGGCACCTTTCGCAGGATAATTTTGTCGCCCTGTGTGCAAAATACCCCCTGCTCGAGGAGTATTTCAGCAGCCACCTGCAAACGCGGCTGAGCGCCGCCACCCAGGTCCGGTACTCAGTCACGCAGGTCATTGACCTGCTGAAACGCAAACCGGTCACCATTTCCGGCGAGACATCCATACGCGACGCCGCTGGCTTGATGAGCCGGCAAAATGTCTCCAGCGTACTGGTCATGCAGGACGGCCAACTGGGCGGTATCGTGACCGACAAGGACCTGCGCAAACGTGTCATCGCGGCCGGCCTGGACCCATCATTGTCCATCAGCGAGGTCATGACCGAAAATCCGATGTGCCTGGAAGCGGATGCGGGCGTCGATGCCGCCCTGTTACTGATGATGCGGGAAAACTACCACCACCTGCCGGTACTGGATGCTGGCAAACCGGTTGGCCTGGTCACCGCCGGCGATATCCTGCGTTCGCAATCCGAGCACCCGCTGAGGTTGGTGCGGGACATCCACAAGCGAGGATCGGTGGAGGAACTGGTGCGCCTGAGCCGGCGCCTGCCGTCCCTGTTTGAGCGCATGGTCACGCTGGGGCGCGACGTGGAACAGATCGGCCGTATGGTCACGCACATAACAGATGCGTTCACTATTCGCCTGCTGGAACTGGGCGAGAAAAAACTGGGCAAGCCACCCATGGCTTATGCCTGGGTGGTATTTGGCTCCCAGGCGCGTGAAGAGCAAACCGCGCGTACCGACCAGGACAACGGCATGGTGCTGGAACGAAAGGCCAGCGAGCAGGAGGCCGGGTACTTCGCGGACCTGGCCGACTATGTATGCGACGGGCTTGACCAGCTGGGCTACGTCTACTGTCCCGGGGAAATCATGGCACTGAACGTGAAGTGGCGGGTTTCCCTGGCCAAGTGGAAGCGGCATTTCGATGACTGGATCGATGAACCCGAGCCGAAATCGGTGATGCACAGCAGCATATTTTTTGATATGCGCTGCGTACACGGCAAACGCAAACTGGTCGACAAACTGCTCAAGTACGCTACCAACCGGGCCAAAGACAATCGTATTTTCAGGCGCTTTATGGCGGCCAATGTTCTGGGGCACCGTCCCCCGATCGGGTTCTTCCGCCGTTTCGTGCAGGAGGACGACGGCACCCACAGCGAAGGACTCAACCTGAAGCACCGCGGCATTGTACCGATTACGGACCTGGTGCGTATGCGCGCCCTTGAAGGCGGTATCCGGCACGCCAATACCTTCCGCCGGTTGGAGGAAGCGACCGCATTGGGCATCATGAATAAGGGCGATGCACGCAGTTTGCGCGATGCCCTGGTCCTGATCAACCGCATCCGCCTGGAACACCAGGCAGCGCAGATGGCTGCCGGAGAAAAGCCAAGCAATTTCGTTCCGCCAGATGAATTGTCGCCGCTGATGCGACGTAACCTGAAGGCAGCGTTCATGCTGGTAGTAGAAGCCCAGAAAGCCCTGGCACACCGTTACCAGGTTCATTGACGGTGTTCGGACGCTGGCGTCACCGCAAACGTTGCAAGGCACTCGCTGCCCGTTGCGACGCGCCGGCCCTGCGAAAATACCTGGAGCAGGGCGCACACCTGGACCCGGGGAGCATTACACAGACTCCGATGATCGCCGTCGATCTCGAATTGACCGGCCTGGACGTCTCAAACAACCAGATCATTTCGGTCGGCTGGACCCAGATTGACGAGGGCAGGATACGGATCGGAAGCAACCGGCATATCCTGGTCAACGCGGACCAGTCAGTTGGGTCTAGTGCGGCTATCCATGAATTGCTGGACAACGAAATCTCTGAAGGCGCAGACCTGAACACGGCCCTGGAAAAGCTGTTCGAGGCGGCGGCAGGACGTACCTGGGTGTTTCACCACGCATCGCTGGATACCGCTTTCCTGCAAAAAGCCTGCATGGAGTGGGCCACCATTTCGCCTCCATTCGCCGTACTGGACACCATGCAGATTGAGCTCAGTCTGCGCAAAAGGCGTGAACAGCCGGTGCAGCAGGGAGACCTGCAACTCAGCCGGCTGCGGCGCGACTACCACCTGCCAAGATACACGGCACACAACGCCTTGATCGACGCGTTTGCGACCGCAGAACTCCTGCTGGCGATCGCGGCGCGTCTTGATAGGAAGAAGCCGCTGGAACTGGCGCCGTTTCTGCGGTTTGTCTGACCCTCATCATGGTTCAGAAAAGAACAGGAACTCAGGCTATTCAGCGGACTACAGGGGAATTTGAAAAGGTTGATTGATATGTCTTACAAAGAAACATACCGAAACTCGATCGATAATCCGGAAGCATTCTGGGCCGAAGCAGCCAGCAAACTGGCCTGGGACAAGCCCTGGGACAAAGTGCTGGACGAAGCGAACGCGCCCTTTTACGAGTGGTTCAGCGGCGGGGAAATCAACACCTGCTACAACGCACTGGACCGGCACTGCGAGGCGGGGCGGGGCAATCAGGCTGCCCTGATCTACGACAGCCCGGTAACGGGACAGGTAAAAACATACAGCTATGACGAACTGCGTGATGAAGTGGCGCTTTTTGCGGGCGCCCTGAAATCACAGGGCGTGGGGCTCGGCGACCGGGTAATTATCTATATGCCGATGATTCCCGAGGCCGTGATTGCGATGCTGGCCTGTGCGCGAATCGGCGCGATCCATTCCGTGGTTTTTGGTGGTTTTGCTGCCAAGGAACTGGCGACACGGGTGACGGACGCGAGTCCGAAGCTGGTTGTCAGCGCCACATGCGGTATCGAAGGCAAGCGTGTAATCCCCTATATGCCGCTGCTCGAAGAGGCGCTCGAACTGGCGGAAACCAGCGACATGCCGCGTATCGTGGTTTCACGAACGCAATTGCCCCTGGAAGACGGCGGCCCGCATTGCATCACCTGGGCAGACGCCATATCGCAGGCCGAACCCGCTGACTGCGCGAGAGTATCCGCAACCGACCCGGTTTACATCCTGTACACCTCGGGCACGACCGGTGAACCCAAGGGCGTGGTGCGCCCCAACGGTGGTCACGCGGTGGCGTTGGACTGGACCATGGATGGTATCTACAACGTGAAAGCCGGTGATGTCTACTGGGCGGCATCCGATATCGGATGGGTCGTCGGTCACTCCTACATCGTGTACGCACCGCTGTTGCATGGCTGTACGACCATCCTGTACGAAGGCAAACCGGTGGGAACACCTGACGCGGGCGCATTCTGGCGCGTGATCGAACAACACAAGGTGAAATGCCTGTTCACGGCGCCTACTGCCTTCCGCGCCATACGCCGCGAAGATCCGGAAGGCGTGTTGCTGAAACAATACGATATCAGCAGCCTGGATACCCTGTTCCTGGCCGGTGAGAGGTGTGATCCGGACACCCTGTTCTGGGCTCAGAAACAACTTCAGGTTCCAGTCATAGATCATTGGTGGCAAACGGAAACTGGCTGGGCTATGGCAGCCAATCCAATCGGAATCGAGAACCTGGAGGTGAAGGCGGGTTCGCCGACCGTGGCCGTACCCGGTTACGATATCCGGGTGCTCGATGATGCGGGTGTCGAGGTGGATCCGGGTGTCTCAGGCAACATCGTCGCCAAACTTCCCTTACCACCGGGTACGTTGCCGACACTTTGGGGCAACCAACAGCGCTATTTCGACACCTACCTGTCGCGTTTCGAGGGTTATTACCTGAGTGGCGACGCCGGTGTCGTGGACGAACAGGGCTACGTCTGGGTCATGAGCCGGATCGACGACGTGATCAATGTAGCCGGGCACCGGCTGTCAACCGGTGCTTTGGAAGAGGCTCTGGCCACCCACGCGGTGGTAGCCGAATGCGCTGTCATTGGTGTTTCTGACAAGCTCAAGGGTGAAATGCCGCTCGGATTTGTTGTATTGAACGCGGGCACGGATGTTGATGAAGAAGCCCTTCGTAAAGAGTTGGTGCAGACCGTTCGCACACTGGTTGGGCCGATTGCCACCCCTCGGGATATCCTGGTTGTCAAACGTTTACCCAAGACCCGTTCGGGAAAAATCTTGCGCGCCACCATGCGAAAGATTGCGGAAAACGAACCCTACAAGACACCGGCAACCATCGAGGATCCGGCCGTGTTAGGCGAGATAACAGAGGTTCTGAACTAGGCTTTGCGCTCCGCGTATTCCTCGAGGCCGCGGACGCCGGAGCGCATTTCCCGGCGTACGATAAAGCGCAGCAACAGCCAGTCGAACAATACGCCGAGCGGTCCGAACTTCATGCCATAGTGAACACGGGTTGTGACCGTGACCGTGGTGCCGTTGTCGTCCATGCGCCAGGATTCCGTCACAGCCCCCATTGGCCATGGCGCCTTCACGACATCGAAGTCGTAGCCTTCTCCATCCAGCCAGAGGGTGACACATTCTTCAAACCGGAAACCCAGTTCATGTTGCATGGCGCGACGGGTACCGATGCCTGACTCCTGTTCGCCGACCAGGTGCGATATCCGCATATATGGCGCCCAGGCCGCCACGTCCCCAAAATCGTTCAGCGCATTCCAGACAATAGAGGCAGGTGCTTCGATATTTGTTGATTCTATTAGCGTTCGCATGGCAAGAAACATATATTGTTTAGTTGATCCAGATCGTAAAGTTTATTGCCTGCGGCACCGTAGACTGATGGTGAAACTGGCGGAAGCAGCGAGGAGAGACTATGAAGCTCTCGCCACCCTCATCTGTAGCTGATTCGTTCGCCTCCATGTTGGAGGATGGAAACAGGGATTTCAACCTGCAGGATGGATCAAGAGTGGCAGTGGTGGGTG
>Ga0316197_10001950_pt1 | contig 14721 bp, 14 predicted proteins | sample OudBiesiAoxic_MG_FD_204939 | JGI IMG/M metagenome (GOLD analysis project Ga0316197, IMG submission 204939) | Coastal sediment microbial communities from Oude Bieten Haven, Netherlands - site A oxic | ecosystem: Environmental > Aquatic > Marine > Coastal > Sediment | place: Netherlands...
TGCTCGGCTCGGCCTATGCCGAACGTGTTGCACAATGCGCCAGCGCCGAAGCCGAAATCGGACCACTGCGCAGCGCAACGCTCGATCAGGTGGCGACGATCGACGATGACACCATCCGGCGTCGGGCGCGCCACGTTGTCAACGAGAACGAGCGGGTTCGACAATTCGCTGACGCCCTCCGGCGAGCCGACTATCCCGAACTCGGCCGATTGATGGCCACTGGACACGCCAGCCTCCGCGATGATTACGACACGTCGACACCGCAGATGGATGCAGCTGTCGACGAGCTGAATGCAACCTCGGGCGTGTTCGGGGCGCGGATGACGGGTGGTGGCTTCGGCGGGTGCCTGGTCGCGATCTGCGAACCGGGGACGATCAGCGACGGCTGGGTCGTCAGTGCGTCGGCGGGGGCGCGAGTGCTTCCGCCAGTCGACTGACGGCGCCCGGGGTGCGCGCGCCCCACCAGAACAGGTCCTGACCATCGACCTCGACGAGGCGCGCATCGGGAAGTGCCTCGGTCAGTTCGGCCAGATGTCGCGTCGCGAACTCATACGGCTCGCTCGGCACGACGACGAGGTCCGGTCGTGCGCCGGCGATCTCGTCGAGTTCGACCGTCGGATACGGACTGGGGTCAGCCACGCGAACCAGGTCGATTCCAATGTGGGCGAGGACGTCGGCGCCGTACGTGGTCGATGAAATCGTCATCCAAGGGCGACGCCAGATCGGTACGAATGCCGATCGCCGAGGTGCGGTTTCGACCATCGCCGGCAGCTCGATGGCGCCCTTCGGCACCGGCACCCCGATCGTCGCCGAGAGGTCGTGCACCACGGCGAGTGCCCCCGACAGATCGGTGACGTCGGAGACGAACACGGCCACACCGGCAGCGAGCAACGCGTCATGGTCCTCGATGCGGTTCTCCTCACGATCGAGCACGACGAGGTCCGGCCCCAGCGCGACGATCCCCTCGATGTCGGGGTTCTTGGTCCCCCCGACGTGGAGGATGTCCGGCTGTTCACAGAACTTCGAGCAGGCGACCACATCTGCACCGAGGGCGAGCAACGTCTCGGTCGACGAGGGCACCAGGCTCACGACACGCATCACGGAACGGTCACGACTCATCGGCCGAGCAGCCGGTTCTTCTGCAGCTGGAATTCATCCGCGGTGATGGAGCCGCGGTGCAACATGCCCTCCAGCCGTTCGAGCTGCGAAGCGACGTCGCCGCCGTTCGTCGATCCCGCGAGCGCGAAGCCCCGTCGCCGGTTCTCCTCCATCTGTGCGTGGATCATCCGTTGGACCTGCGCTGGGCGGCGCATCGCGGTGAAGCACTGCTGTGCGTCCTCCCCGCCCGACTCGACGATCAGGTCGCCGGTTCCGAGCATCCGCTCGACGATCCCTTGACTGAAGTGCACCGTGTTCACCCGGTCGAGCGGGATCTCGACACCACGTTTGGCGATGATTCCGGTTCGGAAGATCAGCCGGTCGGTCGTGATCACGAAGTGCGTCGTCGCCCACTTCAGGTATCGCACAACGAGCCACATCGCCGAGCCGACGAGCAGCCCGAGCGACACCCCGGCCGCCACGGTTCGCTGGTTGGTACCGGCCTCGGTCGCTGTGAGCGTGAGGATTCCGGCCACGATCCCGGCGACGAGCGCGATGACGGGCTTCGAGTAGTACCACCAGTGAGGGTGCAGGTCGACGGCGACGTCTTCGTGCCCGTTCAGCAGCCTCTGCGGATACGGCATGCGCTCACGGTACTGCGACCTACGATGCCGACGTGGACGCCGACGCGCTGATCGCCGATCTCGATCCGGACCAACGCGTCGCGGTGACGGCCGCTTCCCACCTCGTCGCTGTGGTGGCCGGTGCTGGTTCGGGCAAGACCCGCGTGCTGACGCGACGAATCGCGCACCGGATCGCGCTGGGTGACGCCGACGCAGGCCACACGTTGGCCTTGACCTTCACCCGGGAGGCTGCCGGTGAACTCCGTCGACGCCTCCTGCGCCTCGGGCTCCGCGAGCACGTCGAGGCCGGCACGTTCCATGCGGTGATGCTGCGCGTGCTGCGCCAACGGTGGACAGACACCAACCGGCGCCCGAAGACCGTGTCGGGCGACCGTCGCCGACTACTGCGCGATGCCCAGAAGGAATACGGGTTCGACGGCGGCTGGCAGGTCATGGACGGGGCGAACAACGAGATCTCGTGGGCGATGGCACGTGGCATCGGGCCAGATCGATATGCCGGCGCCGCGCGCCGGGTGGGTCGACGTCCGGCCGGCGGAGTCGACGCGATGGAGCGAATTTTCGAGCAGTACGTCGCGATCAAACGAAAGCGCGGTGTGATCGACTTCGACGACGTGCTCCTCGACGTACTGGACGATGCTGCGGGCGACGCCGACTTCGCGGACGTCCTCCGGTGGCGATTCCGACACCTGTTGGTCGACGAGGCACAGGACCTCAACCCCGTGCAGCACCGCATCGTCGATCTGCTTCGCGCCGGACGTGATGATCTGTTCCTCGTCGGCGACCCGGCGCAGGCGGTCTACGGGTTCAACGGTGCCGACCCGTCACTGCTGATCGATGTCGAGACACGCTTCCCCGGTGTCGAAGTCGTACGGCTCCCTGTCAACCATCGCTGCACACCACAGATCGTCGCGGCGGGGGCCCACGTGTTGCAGGCCGGCGGCCAACCGGCCGACATCCGGTCCGCTCGTGACGACGGACCGATGGTCACCCTCTCGGCGGTCGCCGATGAGACCGCCGAGGTCGAACTCGTCGCCGAGCGAATCGCCCGGAGCGATCCGAACTTGATCCGCTCGGGCGGCGTTGCAGTCCTCGCTCGCACGAACGCGCAACTCACGGCGTTCGAAACGGATTTGGAATTCCGTGGCGTCGCCGTTCGTCGATCGGCGACGGCGAGCGGATCGCCGCTCGAAGCAGCGATTCGTGACGCATCGGCGAACACGTCGGCCTCGGGACTTCGCGCGTGGGCGCACGACACGCTCGACGACATCGGTGCCCTCGACACCGCCCGCTCCGCTCTCGATCAGCTCGTCGGCACCCGATCCGAGCTCGGTCGACCATCGACTCGCGCGAACGCTCCACATGCGTCGCAGCTGCGCGAGGCCACGACAGCGTTACGTCTCGTCGAGGCCGAGCGCCGCGTTGCGACGGCACTCCTCGAGTTTCTACGCGATCAGCCGCGTGGCGACGGGGCCGAATTCCGGGCGTGGATCGCCACCACGAACCCGTTCAACGACCGTTCGACCGATGGGGTCGAACTGCTCACGTTCCACGGCTCGAAGGGTCGGGAATGGCACACCGTGTTCGTGACCGGGTTGGAGGCGAGCCTGATGCCGCACAAGTCGGCGACGACATCGGACGAAAAGGCCGAAGAGGCACGGCTGCTGTACGTCGCGGCGACGCGAGCAACCGACGAGCTCCTTCTCATTCGCGCCGAGCGACGCGCCGGGTACGCCCGGAAGCCGAGCCCGTTCATCGCCGAACTGGACCTTTGCGAGCCCGAACCGATTCCCGTTCCAGCGGCATTGCGCCGACCGCGCACGGTCGACCCGACGCTGGAGCGCTTGACCGTCTGGCGGGCAGAATCGGCAATTCGTGCCCGGGTCGTGCCGACACAGCTGCTCACCGACCGCGACCTCTCAGCCATCGCGTCGGCCAAACCCACGAGCGCCGAGGAACTCGATGCTGCGACGTCGATCGGCCTGCTCACCGCCCGACGCCTCGCTCCCGAGATTCTCCCGCTCCTCGAGTGATTTGCCGGGGCCGGGACCGCGCAAATCACAGTGATTTGTTGGGGCCGGGACCGGGCAAATCAGGCGGCGCTGCCGAGTGCCGACTTCTCGAGCACGTGCACGCCACAGGCCGAGCCGAGGCCGATCACGTGGGCCAGGCCGACCTGGGCTCCGTCGATCTGGCGGTCACCGGCTTCACCGCGCAGGTGGTGACAGACCTCCCAGATGTTGGCGATCCCGGTCGCCGAGATCGGGTGCCCCTTCGACTGCAGTCCACCGGACACGTTGACCGGCGTCGCCCCGGTTCGCCAGGGAGCACCGGAGTTGAAGAAGTCGGCGGCGCCGCCCTCCTCGCACAGCATGAGATTGTCGTAGTGGACGAGTTCGGCCGTGGCGAAGCAGTCGTGCAGTTCGACGAGGTCCAGGTCCGAAGGGCCGACTCCGGCGGTCTCGTAGGCCTGAATGGCAGCATTGCGCGTCAGCGTGTTCACGTTCGGGAGCACCTGACAGGCCTCTTCATACGGGTCCGACGTGAGCACCGACGCCGAGACCTTCACCGCACGCCGCTGCTGCTCGAGCGACATCGTGCGCAGCTTCGATCCGCTGACGACCACAGCCGCAGCCGCACCGTCGCAGTTCGCGGAACACATCGGGCGGGTGTTCGGGTAGGCGATCATCATGTCGCCCATGATCTGCTCGAGCGACATCGCCTTCGTGTACGCAGCCAGCGGGTTGAGCGTGGAGTGCGAGTGGTTCTTCTCGGAGATCCGGGCGAAGAGCTCGGCGTCGACGCCTCCGTACTTGTGCCCGTATTCGACTCCGATCTGGGCGAACAATGCGGGCATCGTCGCACTCCCGATCCGACCGTCGACGCCCGTGACCGCTCCGAGGCGACCCGACGGCTCCCACTCGTGCTTGTCGGACTGCTTGGCGACGCTGCCGCCGAGGAGCCCGGCACCGGCAAGTTTCTCGACTCCGACGGCGATCCCCATGTCGCACTCCCCCGCCTTGATCGCCATGATCGCCGTGCGCAGCGCCGTGGCGCCGGTGGCACAAGCGTTCGACACGTTGTAGACGGGGATGCCGGTCTGGCCGACTTGCTTCTGGAGCTGCTGGCCAACACCGCCCGACCCCATCAGGTTGCCGGCCGCCAGGATCCCCATGTCGGCCATGGTCACCCCGCCGTCTCCGAGCGCCGCCATCATCGCCTCGGCACCCAGATCGACGACGTCCTTGTCGAAGTGCTTGCCGAACTTGGTCATGTTGATTCCGAGGATGAAGATCTCGTCGGATGCGCTCACGGTGTGCTCCTGTTCGAATTCGTGTCGTGCGGTGTTCGTGTCGTGCGAGTCAGCCCGCTGGTTCGAAGCCGTAGCCAATGGCTTCGACACCGTTGTCGTCGATGCCGAGCGAAAAGGTCGCGAGTCGGACTGTCATCCCCGTCGAGATGTTCGCCGGGTCGGGCTCGACGTTGATGATGTTGCCCTTCACGCTCGTGCCGTTGCAGTCGACGACGGCGGCGACGAACGGCACGGGGATGCCGGGTGCGGCGAACGCCACGATCGTGAATGCCGTGACGGTCCCCGCCGTCGCGATCGGAACCACCCGGAATTCGGTTGCGAAGCAGGCGGCGCACGCGTTTCGGCGGTCGAAGAAGCGGGCTCCACACGACGTGCATTCGTTCGCGACCAGGTACGGATCGCCGTTGTCGAGAACGAGGTAGTCGACGTGTGGGACGCGCCCAGCGCTGGGCTCGTGAGTCGTCTCGGTGGTGCTCATGTCGCCTCCGACGTTAGGACAACGCCCTCGATGCACTGCGATTGAGCCGCGCCGCTCTCGCTCTGCTTGCATCGAGGCATGACGCTGTTCGACACCGGACCGATCCTGCCGCCTCCACCGGACGGGGCCGTCGAGATCCTCCACGACCGCGAGTATCGCGTCGAAGCATTCCGGCTCGCCGCCGACCGCCTGCTCCTGCAGGGCGCGGTGCGCGATCAGAAGCCCCCGGGGCTGTATCTCCGTGAGGATCCCGATCCGCTGACCGTTCACCACATGCAGTTGGCGATCGAGCTCGCCTTTCCGCAACTCGAGATCGTGTCGGCAACCGCACTGTTCGAGTCGCATCCGCAGGATCAGTGTCCATCGATCACGCAGCACTACGAGCAGCTGGTCGGGCTGTCGATCGGACGCGGCTTCACGAAACACGTCGCCGAGCTGTTCGGAGGACCGCGCGGGTGCACCCACGTCACGGCATTGATCAACGCAATGGCCCCGGTGGCCATGCAGTGCTTCTGGTCGATGCGTGCCGCCGAAGCGAAGCTCTCCGGCGAGCAGCAGAGCATGTTCGATCGCAAGCAGACCGACGACGGCATGTGGAAGGCCATCGTCAACACATGCCATATCTGGGACGAAAACGGCCAAGCGGTCGCCGACCGGGTCGCCGGCGCGCCGATGACGATTCCGGTCTTCCTCCGCGGTCGTCTCGAACAGCTCGGCCTCGCTGTCGACGAGTAGCTCGCGGCGGCCAACCGACCGACGTTCTAGGCTCGTCCGCAATGATCATCGAGTCGCCCGGGTGACGCGTTCCCACGATCACGACTTCGATGCAATCGTGATCGGCGCGGGCGTCATCGGCAGTGCGGTGGCGCTCGAGTTGGCCCGGCGCGGCTGGCACACGCTCACCGTCGACAAGCTGCCGACGGTGGGGTACGGGTCGACCAGCGCATCGAGCGCGATCATCCGGTTCAACTATTCGACCGCCGCTGGTGTGGCCATGGCGTACGAGGGACTGCAGTACTGGTTGTCGTGGCCGGAGCACATCGGCGACATCGGTGGCCAACCACCCGCCGAATTCGTGAGCCAGCCGATGTTGCTCCCGAAGACACCGGGAGGACACCATGAGAAGGTGCTTCCCCTCTTCGACGAGTTGGGTGTTCGCTACGAGGATCTGAACGCCGACCAGACCGCTGCTCGTTTCCCATTGGTCGACCTCCGCATCTTCGGTCCACCCGCCAGGCTCGACGACGCCGATCACCCGTTCTGGGGTGAGCCCGACGCAACTCACGATGGGGTGATCGTGATGCCCGAGGCGGGCTACATCTCCGATCCGCAGCTTGCGGCACAGAACCTCGCCACCGCGGCTGCAGCGGCCGGCGCCGAATTCCGGTTCCGGACCGAGGTCGCCTCGATCGACCGGTCGAGCGGTCGCGTCGCCGGGATCACGACTGCCGACGGCGAACGGATCACCAGCCTCGTTGTCGTCAACGTCGCCGGGCCACATGCCCGACTCGTCAACGAGATGGCGGGAGTCCTCGGCTCGATGAGTCGCACCTCACGCGCGTTGCGGCGCGAGGTCTACATCGTGCCCGCTCCTCCCGAAAGCGACTTCGACGAGGCCGGGTTCATCATGGGTGACGGCGACACCGGGGTCTACTTCCGTGGCGAACGCGGCAACAACATCCTGATCGGCAACGCCGAGCCCGAATGCGACGAGTTGGAGTGGGTGGACGATCCGGATTCGATCGACGACTTCCTCAGCGACGACGGGTTCGAACTCCACGCGCTCCGCACCGCGCGACGGGTGAAGGGCACTCCGATCCCGCTGCAGAAATCGGGGCTGGTGTCGATGTACGACGCCACGCCGGACTGGACGCCGATCTACGACCGCAGCGATCTCGACGGCTTCTACATTGCGTGCGGAACGAGCGGCAACCAGTTCAAGAATGCGCCGGTCGCCGGCGCCGCGATGGCCGAGTTGATCACCGCTGTCGAGGCCGGCCACGACCACGATGCCGACCCGCTGACGATCAGCGGCACACACACGGGCCTGACGATCGACATGGGGACGTTCACCCGCAATCGCGTGGTCCCCGACGACACCCACATGAACGTTTTCGGCTGACGAGCCGAATCAATGGGCATGCACTCTGTCAGAGCGGCGCATCCGCGGCGTTCACCAATTGATCGACGTCGTGCACGATGATGTGGCCGCGCCCGGTGTCGATGGCGCCGTCACGGCGAAAGTCCGCGAGCGCTCGGCACACCGATTCGCGTGACGTTCCGATCCAGCCCGCCAGGTCGCTCTGCGTGATGTCGAGCACCACCCCATTCGCGGCCGCTTCACCGTCGTGCCGCTGTCGCAGCGCAGCGAGTTCCAACAGCTTGTGGCCGGTTCGCGAGCGCGCGCTCTGCGAATTGCGGGCGAGGAGTCGGAGATTGGTCGCCTGGAGTTGTTCGGCAAGATTGCGCAAGACGGCGAAGGCAACGCCTCCCTCGTGCGCCAGTCCGTCGAGGAATCGGTCGCCCGGCATCTGCGCGACCACACAGTCGCCCGCAGCGCTCGCTGAGGCGAGTCGCGGCCGCCCGGTGAGCGCCGAGAGCTCCCCGAACTGTTCGCCTGCATGCTTGAAGCCCATCAGGACCTCACGTCCGGACCGGGCGGTCACGAAGATCCGCACGCTGCCGGAGACGCAGCAGTACACGCTCGTCGATCGATCACGTTCGAAGAACAGCGGCGCTCCGCCGCGTACGGGCACATGCCGTCCCCTGGCTCGAATGAACTCGCCTACGGTCGTTTCGGCGGCGGTTACCGACATCTGCCCCTCCTCTCCGCGCGACCTTCGCCACAGCGGTATTGTGTCCGAAAATAGACCTCTCCGGACCGGCGCACAAGACGCCAGTTGGTGGCAGCTGACACACCCGTATCGGCACAGAAACCGCAAGTAGAGCCGAAGGACCCCTTGTGCTCGGGCGCTCGGAGCGCGAGTATCGCGATGGGCCCGTGAGACGTCAACCAGGGATCCAGCGCCGGAGCCTCGTGCACCGGTCGACTGATTCAAGCCCTTCCCCGCAACGGGAACGACAGCTCACGGGCCCGAACCACGCACGAGCTCCGACTCTGATCTCCTCGACGCCGACGCCTACGCTCGCTCGGGCCGGGCGGGGTGTCCCCCGGCTGGTGACGAACGGGGAAACACATGAAATTCGGACTGGCGTTCGCGAGCAGCATCGCGCAGGAACACGAGGATTCGCTCGAGGTCTGCCGTCGAGCCGACGCTGCAGGTTTCGAGTCGTTGTGGGGCGGCGAGCACGTCATCATGCCGACGTCGATCGAGTCGCCGTACCCGTACACCCCGGACGGCAAGATTCCCGCCGAACCCGAGACGCCGATCCCCGACCCGCTGATCTGGCTGGCGTTTGCTGCCGCTGCGGCGCCTGGCCTGCGGCTTGGCACATGCATCCTCATCGTTCCGCAGCGCAATCCGCTGATCCTGGCAAAAGAGCTCGCCACGCTCGATCGATTGTCCGGGGGGCGCGTCGAGCTCGGTCTCGGTGTCGGCTGGATGAAAGAGGAGTTCGACGCGCTCGGGGTGCCGTGGGCACGACGCGGTGCCCGCAATGACGAGTACATCGAAGCGATGCGCGCCCTGTGGGCCGGACCCCACGCCGAGTTCCACGGCGACTTCGTCGACTTCGCACCGGTCACGTGCAGCCCACGCCCTATCCAGGAGCGAATCCCCGTCCTCGTGGGCGGCGACTCGGAGGCGGCAATCTCACGGGCGGTCCGACTTGCCGACGGCTACTTTCCGGGAGAAGGTGACATCGACCGACTCACCGGACTGATCGGACGGCTCCGGATCGCGTCCGAGAAGGCCGGGAGAGATCCCGCCGAGATCGAAGTCAATGCGATGTTCGGCGCCCAGATGACCGATCCGGTCGCAGGCGTCGAGCAGCTCCGCGAAGCGGGCGTCGGCCGAGTCATGGTGCCGGCGTTCTTCTTCGCCGGTCCGGGCGGCTTGGACCGCTTGAGCGCGTTCGGCGACGACGTGATCGCCACAGCCGACTGATCCGACTCACCGAGTCGGCAGCACCGATTTCCAATACACGCGAGATCGTCGACGACGGTCTTTCGACAACATGAGGAGACATCCATGAACAGCTTCGACCTGAGCGGCAAATCCGCAGTGGTGACCGGCGGCGGCCAGGGCATCGGCGAGGGAATCGCAAAGAACCTCGCAGCTGCGGGTGCATCGGTGATCGTCGCGGCGCGCCACGTCGATCGCATCGAGCGCGTCGCCAACGAGATCAACGCTGCCGGCGGCACAGCGATCGCCATGGCGACCGACGTCACCGACACCGCTGCGGTCGAGGCCCTCGCCGACGCAGCCGTCGCCGAGTTCGGCGGCCTGCACGTGTGGGTGAACAATGCCGGAGGGTCGCCGGTTCGCTCATCGCTCAGCGAGATCGGTGACGACGAGTGGGAGGCCTGCCTCCGGTTGAACCTGACCTCGGTCTGGAAGGGCGCCGTGGTCGCCTTCGCCCGGATGGAGTCTGGCGCGATCATCAACATCACGTCGCCCGCCGGTGAGGTTGCTGTCCCAGGGAGCGGTCACTACGGCGCCGCCAAGGCGGGAGTGAATTCGTTGACCAAAACGCTGTCGCTCGAGTTCGCTCCGAACGTCCGGGTGAACGGCATCGCACCGGGCTACGTGCCGACCGAGGTGATGATGACCGCACTCGACACCGACGAGGAGCGGCTCGAGAGCATGGCGCAGAAGCGCATTCCACTCAAGCGTCTCGGCACCCCCGACGACATGGGTTCAACGGCGGTGTATCTGGCGAGCGATGCCGGGAGTTGGGTGACCGGCCAGACCATCAAGGTCGCGGGTGGCATGTGATCGCCGGCCGAGACCGCAGCGCGAAGTAGCCTTTCGGCCATGACGCAAGAGATGGACGTTCAACCCGGCCCGACCGGCCTCCTCATCGCTCGTGAATGGTCAGCCATTCTGGTGATCGGCATCCTCACTGTCGCCCTCGGCGCCGTGGTTCTCGCCTGGCCGAGCCAGACCCTCACCGTTCTGTCGGTCTTGCTGGGGATCCAGCTGCTGGTGTTCGGCCTGTTCCGCCTGATCAGTGCCTTCGCCGACAACGTCAGCTCGCCAGGATTCGTCGGATTCATCGGCATCCTCGGGATGATCGCCGGCGTCGTCGTCCTCCGTCATCCGTTCGAGACCGTGACCGTCCTCGCCACCATCCTCGGTGCGGTGTGGATCGTGACCGGCGTCATCGAGGTCATCGACGCGATGGCCAACAAGTACGTCGACGGTCGGGGCTGGATGGCGCTCGCCGGACTCCTCTCGGTGGCAGCCGGCGCCGTCATCGTGGCGTGGCCGGAGCCCACCGTGACGGTCGTGGCGTGGATCGCCGGGTTCTATCTGATCGTCTTCGGGCTCTTCATCTGCGCCAGCGCATTCTCGATGCGCAGCCTGACAAAGGTCTGATCACACAGCGAGCACATCGTCGATGGTGCCGGCACCAGCCGTCGGCGTCGCGGCCGAATACGGTGGCGAGATGACCGACACCGAAGCGCGCTCGAGCGACGACGACCTCGTTGCATTCAGGCAGGACATCGAACGGCGCTTCGCGGTCCCGCCCGTGGCGTACTCGGCCAACGGGCGCACCGTCGAGATCAGCGGTCCACTCACCTTGGGGCTGCGCGTCGGCGGATTCGGCATCGTCGAACGTGCTGGACACGGCGACCAGATCATGATCAACGTGTTGTCGATCATGCTCGACGAGCGGATTGGTCCTCGGATCGACTTCGACGACAGTGCCCGCACGACAGGTATCGGACTCCCGGGGACGAGTATCAACGTCCGCTTGCGCAGCATCGCCGGACAAGCCGCGGTGCTCGGCCGACTGAGCGACTCCGGGCTCACCCCGGCGACGACAGTCGAACCCTTCGGGGAAGAACGGGTCCGGCCGGCGACGCCAGATGAGATCGCCATTCTTTTCGACGCACTGGACGGATCGACACCAATGATCGACATCGGCCAGATGCGCGACTTCCCCGACCTTCCGGCGCGATTGCGCTCGAAGGGATTCTCTCGGCACACGTTCATGTGCGGCCAATCCGGTTCCGGCAAGACCTACACGACCGGCGTCCTGTTCGAGCGACTCCTTGCCGGCGCGACGCTGCCCGTCGTCGTTCTCGACCCCAACAGCGACCACGTCCACCTCGGCGCACTCGCTGACCCCGACAACCACCGACCCGATGCCGAGCGCTACCGGGCGGTTTCGGCGGACGTCACCACCGTGCGCGCTCGCGGGTACGACGGAACCACCACGTTGTGTATCGACTTCAGCGACCTCGACGCACGAGTCCGCGCCGCGTTGCTCCAGCTCCATCCAATCGACGACCTCGATCTGTTCGCCGAGCTCACACAGATCACCGACCATCTCGCCGAGCCCTACTCGGTCGCCGACGTCGCCACGGCGGCATCCGCGGACGAACGGACCGCTCCACTCGCTCGACGAATCGCCAACCTCGGCCTCGCCGGGTGGGGACTGTGGCGACAAGCCGGCGAGGAATCGGTCGCTGCTGCTGGAATTCGTGGCAGTCGGTTCGTTGTGATCGACACCGGCAGCCTGGCGACGCCCGCAGAGCGGACCGTGGTGGCGTTGGCAATTCTCGGCAACCGCTGGCGCGCTCGGCGCGATCGGCAGCCGATGCTCCTGGCAATCGACGAGGCGCACAACGTGCTTCCCGCCGTCACCGACGACCCGTTACTGCAATCGGCAGTCGACGTCGGCTCGCTGATCGCGGGCGAGGGACGCAAGTTCGGTATTCACCTGTTCGTCGCGTCGCAGCGCCCCGGCAAGGTCCACCCGAACGTCCTGTCGCAGTGCGACAACCTGATCCTCATGCGAATGAACGGCGCCCAGGACATCGACGAGCTGGAATCGGCCTTCTCCCACGTTCCGCCCCGACTCCTGCACGAAGCGCTCTCGTTCGGCCTCGGCCAGGCGCTCTTCGCCGGCCCCCTCGCTCCGCTTCCGTTGATCGCGCAGGTCGGCACGCGTCTCACGCCGGAGGGCGGCGCGGACGTTCCGACCACCTGGACGGCACCGCCAAGCGTCGAGTGAAGTCGGCGCTGCCGGGCGAACGTCTCGATCAGTGGCGGAACTTGCCTCCCCGGATCCGTTCTGCTTCCATCAGTTCGACCTCGAGGGCGCCCGAGACCACGATCTCAGGATCCGGCACGAAGTCGAGGTCAGGGTTGCGGTCGGCGTAGTCGACTGCGTCGAGGATCACCTTGATTGCGTTGAGGCGGGCGCGATGCTTGTCCTTGGACCGGATCACGGTCCAGGGCGTGACGGTGGTGTGGGTACGCCGCAACATCTCGTACTTGCGCGCGGTGAACTCGTCCCAGAGGTCTTGTGCCTGAACGTCGACTTCGCTGAGTTTCCACTGCCGGAGCGGGTCGTCGCGGCGACGGTCGAACCGACGCTGCTGCTCCTTCTTCGTGACCGAGAAGTAGAGCTTGACCAGCACGGTTCCCTGTCGTGCCAGGTCCTTCTCGAAGCCGACGACACCGCGAAGGAAGTCCTTGTGTTCCTTCTCGGTGCAGAATCCGAAGACGGGTTCGACCATCGCTCGGTTGTACCAACTGCGATCGAACAGGACTGTCTCGCCGGCACGCGGGAACTGCGCGACGTACTTCTGGAGGAACCATTGGCCGCGCTGTTCGTCGGTCGGCCTGCCCAGGGCAACCACTCGATAGTGCTTCTCGTTCATGTAGCGCGTGACGCGCCTGATCGTCCCGCCCTTCCCGGCGGCGTCGCGACCTTCGAAGACGACGATCATCTTCAGCCCGGTGGATTCGAGATGCTTCTGCAGCTTCAGCAACTCGACCTGGTAGGTCTCGAGTTCCTTCTCCCGCCGGTATCGCGCCCTGAGCTGTTTGCCCGTTTTCGCTCGATCGGCTCTGGAAGCCACCGCCTTCTCCCCGTTCTCATTGGCTGATCCATTCGAATCCTCCGCGGGCGGTGCCCACGGCGCCGTCTCGGGCGGGATACGCGACTGGTCGACCATTGTTCCACGATGCTGGATCTGCTTCCGCCTGGCTAGGGCCGAACGACCCGCGACGATCATCCACTGGCGTTCATCGCGCAACGATCATCACGGTGAGCCAGATGTCTCCCCACCGCGCGGCCACTGGAGCGGCCGGCACACCTAACTTCTCGTCGGTGATCACCGCCAACACTCCCAAGACCAGCCGATGCGCAACCTGACCACCCTGATCGAGGTCGGCCTGCTGGTGCCGTCGGCACTCTTCCTCGCGTGGACCGCTCGACGACTGATTCGCGCGCTCACGCGACGCGCGGTGCGTCGGGCGCAGGAACGTCCGGGGACCTGGCGAGGGCGGCTGCGTCGGCTCAACGACCTCGACAGTGAAGTCGAGGTGCGCAAGCGGCAGCGCGCCGACGCCGCTGCTCGCATGCTCGGCCACTTCGTCACCGGACTGATCCTCGTCGGCGCTGGGCTGTTCGGGCTGCACCTGGTCGGCGTGGACCCCGTGTATGCGATCTCCAGCGCCGGCTTCGTCGGTCTCGCGATCGCGCTCTCAGGACAGGACCTCATCAAGAATCTGCTGGCCGGAACGACGGCGATCCTGGAGGACCGGTATGCGGTCGGCGATCAGGTGACGATCGCATTGGGCGGCAACGCGGTGGACGGAACCATCGACCTGATGGGCCCCGCTTCGATCCGGCTGCGCACCGAGACCGGCGCAACGTGGCACGCCGGTCACTCGGCGATCGACAGCGTGACGAACTACTCACAGCTCGCGTCCAGCTCGGAGATCGCGGTTCCGACCACCGAGTGGAACGATGTCGAAGACGATGCCGCTCGGCGTCTGGCCACCGCGTCGAACGACGTCGGACTGACCGGCGTGATCTTCCTGCCCGACCTCGCCACCCAGGAGCATCCCGCCGGAGTGACGACTGTGACGGTTCGCAGCAATCGTCCGCTCAGCGCCGACCAACAGCAGCTGGTTCGAGAGCGGTTGCGCCCCGAAACGTCGTGACCGCCGGCCACACGGCGCGACCATCGCTGCAACGCTGATCGTGGACTACGATCCGACTCATGGCTGCGTCGCAACTCGAACTGATGCCGGGAGAAAACATGG
>Ga0316197_10001951_pt1 | contig 14721 bp, 12 predicted proteins | sample OudBiesiAoxic_MG_FD_204939 | JGI IMG/M metagenome (GOLD analysis project Ga0316197, IMG submission 204939) | Coastal sediment microbial communities from Oude Bieten Haven, Netherlands - site A oxic | ecosystem: Environmental > Aquatic > Marine > Coastal > Sediment | place: Netherlands...
ACGTTGGCGGGCTTGATGTCGCCGTGGAGGATCCCGTGCGCATGCGCGGCTCCAACGCCACCGCAAAGCGCCGCGACCAGTGCGTCGGTTTCATCGATGCGGAGCGAGCCTGACGCAAGCCGATCAGCGAGCGTCGCGCCTTCGACGTATTCGGTGACGAGATACACGACGCCATCCGCGTCGACGCCGAGCTCTAGCAACCTGACGATGGCCGGGTGGTCGAGCGCCTTGAGGACGGCGCCCTCGCGCCGCAATCGGCGTCGCATCGCGTCGTCGGCGAGATACCGTGCGTGGAGCACCTTCACGGCAGCCTTCCCGCCTCCTACGCGATCAGCCGCTTCGTACACGGTCCCCATCCCGCCGAGCGCAAGCTCGGCAATGAGCTCGTAGCGCCCAGCCAACGTCGTCCCGATCCCAATGGCGTTCGACTCGGTCATCTCCGCACGGGGAACATACCTCTCTTTTTCCAATCCCGCCTAACTGACGTACGCTGCAGCGACCGATGTCGTCGCCCCATCTACGACGCGCACTCACGGCGCTGTACGGCGAGCCCGCGCCAGCGGCGAGCGTCGTCCGTCTGCGAGGCGATGCATCGACGCGGTGCTATTTCCGCGCGCACATCGAGGGCGCGGGGCCGACTCTCCCGTCGAGTCTGATCGTCATGCAGCTTCCCGAAGATGCCTTCCGAAGCGACGAAGGTGGCGCGGAGCCGAGTGCGACGCGGCTGCCGTTTCTCGAGGTGGCGGAGCTGCTTCAGTCCCGCGGCCTTCCGGTCCCGGCGATCTACGCGGAGGACCTCGAACATGGGATCGTCCTTCTGGAGGACCTCGGTGACGTCACTCTCTACGAGGAGCTCACTCGCGTCCCTCCCGAGAACTGGCCCGAGCTCTACGGCCGCGCGGTCGACCTCCTTGCGGAGCTTCACGCGCGCTGCGAGGAGCTTCCCGAGGACTCGATAGTCGCCCGGCGCCGCTTCGATCGCGCCCTACTCGATTGGGAGCTCGACCACTTCCGTGAGTGGGGTCTCGAAGCACTGTTTGGCGAGCTCGAACCAAACCAGGCGGAGAGCCTGCGACGAGCGTTTGAGACGATCGCGAACCGCATCGAAACGATGCCCTACGGCTTCGTCCACCGCGACTACCAGTCAAAGAACCTCATGGTGCGGCCTGACGGCGATCTCGCGCTCATCGACTTCCAGGACGCGCTCCTCGGGCCCCGCGTCTACGATTTGGTGGCGCTCCTCTGCGACTCCTACGTGCCGCTCGACCTCGCGCTGCAGGAGTCGATGATCTCACGTTATGCCGCACTGCGTCGTATCGAGCCGGGCTTGCTCCATGAGGAGTTCTGGTGGGTGGCGCTTCACCGGAAGCTAAAGGACGCCGGTCGCTTCATCTTCATCGATCGCGTGCGCAAGAACCCGGACTTCCTCAGGTGGTTTCCCCAGAGCTTGGTCTATGTAGGCCGCGCGGCCGAGCGCGCCGGAGGGCTGGAATCGCTGAACGAGCTCCTGCACACGAAGATCGCTGGCTTCCCAGACGCCGTTGCAAGACCTGCATCTTTGATGGAATAGAACCGACGGACCCGGGGTTGACCTCTCGAGCAAGGGGGGTGAAGCCGGTCACCGAAGTGTACTCTCTCCTCTCCCACCATCCGACATCCTGACACCGCCGGCTTCACCCCCTCATCCGAGGGTAGATCCGTGATTGTTGCAGGCAGATGTCGGAGCGGTACACTATCCGTTCGCCTTCCATGAGAACCCTCCTCCAGGTCCTGGCCATCGGAGCCTTGCTCATGCTAGACGCTGCGTCCGCAAACGCCGCGGACTGCATGTGCGATCGCCTGTCCGCCGAAGGATGCAGCGAAGGCGCGACCATTCGCGCGGAGCCCACGACACCACCGCTGTGGTGTGAACGCTCCGACGACCCGCGCTGCATGCCGGCGAGCACGCACGGAACTTCCGTGAACGCGCTGGTGCCGGTTGCGATGAGCTGGGCTCAGCCGATTCGTTGGGATGCGCCGCCCCGCACCGGCGTCCTCTTGGACGTTGGGGTCGACGGCCAAGCGCATCCCGAACACTCACGCAGAGTCGACCGACCTCCACGCTAGTGCCGGCCGCCCTTCGTGGCGCGGCCTTCCAGCGATTGGTTCGTTCGTTTTGAACGTGGGTTTTTTTAGTTCGAAGCTCGCCGCGCAGTAGCGGTGGGAGGATAGAAATATGAGTAAAGGTTCATCTGTATTGTTAGCCATCGTGATGGCCATCGGCGGGTTCATGCTTGGACACGTCGTCGGCTCGCGCTCGGACACCGACGCTGGCTCTGCCGACGTCGCCGAAGATGCGCAAGCCGCGGACGTGAAGATCGCGGACGACACGGAGCGCTTCAAGGTCCCCGTGACCAGCGCCCAGCCCTCGAAGGGCCCAAGCGACGCGCTCGTGACGATCGTCGAATTCAGCGAGTTCCAGTGCCCGTTCTGCGCTCGTGTCCTGCCAACTGTGAAACAGATTCAGGAGACGTACGGCGACAAGGTGCGCATCGTGTGGCGCAACAACCCACTGCCGTTCCACAACAACGCCATGCCGGCATCCGCGTTGGCGATGGAGGCCTTCGCGCAGGGTGGCAACGACAAGTTCTGGGAAGTGCACGACGTGCTCTTCGCCAACCAGAAAGCACTCGGCCGGCCCGAGCTCGAGGAGTACGCCAAGGCGGCCGGTCTCGACATGGACAAGGTCAAGAAGGCGCTCGACGAGGGCACCCATACGAAGTCGATCAAAGACGACCAGGCGGTCGCCAACACGTTCGGTGCGCGCGGCACCCCATACTTTTTCGTCAATGGCCGCCAGCTTCGCGGTGCGATGCCGTTCCCCGCGTTCAAGACGGTCATCGACGACGAGATCAGCAAGGCCGAGGCTCTGATCAAGAAGGGCGTCAAGAAGGAACAGCTCTACGCGACCGTCATCAAGGACGCGAAGACCAAGGCTGCGGCCCCCGAGGCGAAAAAGCCCGGGCAGCAAGCCGGCCAGCCCGACCCCAAAGCGGTCTACAAAGTCCCGCTCAAGGGTGACGAGCCGCAAAAGGGTCCGGACGACGCGCTCGTGACGATCGTCGAGTTCAGCGACTTCGAGTGCCCGTTCTGCGGACGCGTGGAGCCGACCATGAACGACGTGCAGAAGAAGTACGGCGACGACGTTCGCGTCGTGTGGATGAACAACCCCCTGCCGTTCCACAAGAACGCGAAGCCTGCCGCGACGGCCGCCCTCGAGGCGCATGCGCAAAAGGGCGACAAGGCGTTCTGGGCGATGCATGAGAAGATGTTCGCCAACCAGAAGGCACTCACAGCTGACAATCTCGAGAAGTGGGGCAAGGAGCTCGGCCTCAACGCATCGAAGCTGAAGAAGGCCCTGGCGGACGACAAGTACGCCAAGACGATTCAGGCGCAGCAGGCCTTGGCGACCAGCCTCGGCGCGCGCGGCACCCCGGCGTTCTTCATCAACGGGCGTAACCTCCGCGGCGCTCAGCCGCTGGCGGCGTTCACGGCACTGGTCGACGAGGAGCTGGCGAAGGCCAAAGCGCTCGTAGCCAAGGGCACCCCGCGGGCCAAGGTCTACGAGACGACGATTGCCAACGGCGAGACCGGACCGAAGACGGCTCCCGCGGCCGCGGCGCCGGATGCCAACAAAATCTACGACATCCCCCTTCCCAAGAAGGCGCCGACCAAGGGCGCGGCCAATGCCAAGGTCGTGATTCAGGAGTTCAGCGACTTTCAGTGTCCGTTCTGCAGCCGGGTGAATCCAACGGTCGCCCAGGTGCTCAAGGAGTATGGCGACAAGGTGAAGATCGTGTGGCGCGACTACCCGCTTCCGTTCCACAAGGACGCACAACCAGCCGCTCAGGCGGCACGCGAGGTCTTCCTTCAGAAGGGCGACAAGGCTTTCTGGGCGTACCACGACCTCCTCTTCCAGAATCAGAAGGCGCTTTCGCGGGCCAACCTCGAGAAATTCGCCGAGCAGGTCGGAGGGATCGACATGAAGGCCTTCAAGGCAGCCCTCGATTCGGGCAAACACAAGGCGTCGGTGGACGCCGACGTGGCAGCCGTCGCGAAGGCGGGCGCGCGCATTGGGACGCCGTCCTTCTTCATCAACGGCAAGCTGCTCCAGGGGGCACAGCCCTACCCGGCCTTCAAGGCAGCCATCGACGCCGCGCTCAAGTAGTCGAGCCGCGATTCCATGGATAGGGGGCAGGCTCGCAGGCGCGGGCCTGCCCCTTCCTTTTGACATGGCGGGATCGCCACACTAGGTGTTGCCCCATGGTTCGAGCGAAAGCTGCTGCCGCCAAACGCACGAAGAAGAAGCCCAGCGTCGAAGAGCTCTATTTCAGGAGCGACAGCGCTTATTTGTGCCTGTTGTTGAACCGCCGAACCCGCTCTATCCGGGTGGTGGACTTCCGGGCCGGCGCCCTTCCCGCGAAGCGTCTCTACATTCAATCGGTTGCGACCCAAGAGAAGGTCGACAAGGTCATCACTCTCGTGGAAAAAGACGAGGTGTCGTCTTGGACGCGAGTGGGCTTCGTCCGCGAGGGTACCATCCCCGGATTCTACAAGCGGAGCGATGGGCACCTGTGCGGCTGCGTGATCGGCGACAAGACAGCGTCCATCGAAGTGAGCGACGCCAACGCCAAGCTAGCGGAACGAACGATCAACGCTGCGAAGAAGGCCGCGACCGACATCCCCGAGAAGATCAAGGGCGCGTCAGTGAAAGCCGCCTCGGAAAAAGATGCGTTGTCCGCGCGCGACGCAGCGTGGCGAAAAGCACCAGCCTTCGGCGCCTTCGATATGTTCGGCCGCGACGCGCAGCGGGTGTACTACGAGGCGAGCGTTCGGCGAAGCAAGACGAACTACCTCTCGGCTGAGTTCCAGGATTGCTTCGGGCACGCGCTGATCGAAGCGCTGCGCCTGCCCTCGAGCGAAAATGAAACCCTCGCCGTGATCGCCGGGCTCAGGACGATGGGAGACGACCTTCAAGAACGAGGGATCGTCTCCGCATTCGCTTTCGCACCGCACGACAATCTCGAGATCTCGACCGCATTCGTCGCGGCGGGCTATCGAAAGACCGGCCTACTCGCTCAAGGCGTTCTAAATGCCGACGAAACGCGCCAAGACGCGATTCTTTGGACGCGCAAGCTAGCAAGCGCGATGGGCGAGGAATACGATTGACATGCGGTCGCGCGAGGACATTGAATCGTATCTCGCTCGTGCGGAGGTTCAGTACGAAGTCCTCGGCGAAGACGGCATGTGGTTGGTCCGCGACGGCAGCTTGGGCGAAAACATCGCCATCAAGTCTGCCGGGCCATTGCTGCTCTTTCGGGTGAAAGTGCTCGAGCTCTCGGAGGTCGGCGACCGGGCCGACCTGTTCGAGGAGTTGCTGAAGCTGAACGCCACCGACCTCGTGCACGGCTCGTATGGCATCTCCGAAGACGCCGTCGTGCTCACCTGTACCCTCGAGATCGAGAACCTCGATTACAACGAGCTCCAAGCCGTGCTCGATGACTTCTCACTCGCCCTGGCCAACCACTACGAGAAACTGACCAAGTTCCGGGTCGCCACGTAAAAGGACACGACCATGGGATTTCTCAGCCGCCTGGCTCAGCTGATCAAGAGCAACCTCAACGACCTCATCAACCAGAGCGAGGATCCGGAGAAGATGCTGAATCAAGTCATCGTCGACATGAATCAGCAGTTGGTCGAGGCGAAGAAGCAAGTGGCCGTCGCGATTGCCGACGAGAAGCGATTGCACAAGCACTTCGGAAACGAGGCGGCCAAGTCACAGGAGTGGGAGCGAAAGGCCATGCTCGCGGTTCGCTCCGGCGATGACGAGCTGGCCAAAGAGGCACTGCTCCGAAAGAAGGAGCACGACGCGATCGCCGCTCAGTATCAAGAGCAATGGGGGCGGCAGAAGGCCTTCACAGATCAACTCAAGACTGCTCTGAAGGCGCTCAACAACAAGATCGGCGAAGCCCAGCGCAAGAAGAACGTGTTGATCGCGCGCAAGCGTCGCGCCGAGGCGATGCAGAGCATCCAGGAGACGATGAGCGGCCTGACCGACGCGAGCGCGTTCGAGACGTTCGACCGGATGGCCGAACAGATCGACCAAATGGAGGCCGAAGCCGAGGCGGGCGCCGCGATGGCGGAGCAGTACACGGGCGACATCCTCAAGCACCGCTTCTCCGAGCTGGAAGCCACGGCGGGGGCCGACCTCGAGCTCGAGACCCTCAAGCGCAAGATGGGCCTTCTGCCCGCGGAGGCACCCCCGGTAAGCGCCCGGGTCGCCACATCCGAGGAACAGTACGAGGAGGAAGAGCTCGCCGAGCTCGAAGAGGCCCTCGAAGGCCTCAAGCGCCGCGAGCGCTAGACCGAGCTCGCCTCGAGCGATTCGATGATCGCAGCTTCACGGCTAGCTCGGTCTAGGCTTGACAGCGGCCCTCCGCCGCTTAAGTTGGCGCCCAATTCTTCACCATGCCTACCTACGACTACGCCTGTGACGCCTGCGGCCACGAGTTCGAACGCCAGCAGCGAATCACCGAGAAGGCCCTCAAGAAGTGCCCGAAATGCGGCAAGAACAAAGCTCGCCGCATGATCGGCGGCGGAGGCTTCATTCTGAAGGGCGGCGGCTGGGAATCGGACTTGTACTCCGGCCCGTCCAACCGATCGGGAAGCTCGGCGCCAAAGAGCGACTCGAGCTCATCATCGAGTGACTCGAGCGGTAGCTCGTCGAAGTCGGAATCGAGTACGAAGTCGGGCTCGGGGTCGGGGTCGTCGAGCAAGTCGGATAGCTGAGCAGGTCAGGTGGGCGCGCGAAGTGGGCGCGCGGAGTTTAGTAGAATCCGACCCACCCACCCCCACCCGTAGTCCTCCCTCCGCGCACATCGCTTCGCTCGTGCTTGGCGGCGCCGTTGGCGCCGGGCTTCGCCCTGCGGGCTCGCGCTGCCGCGCATGTCTTGGGAGCGTGCCTGCGTCAGCGTCAGCGTCAGCGTCAGCGTCAGCGTCGGCGGGGCCTAGGCCGGCTCGAGGTAGCTCGCAATGATCTTTCGCGTTCCCCACCCCGGGAACCGTACGGACACCCTCGGCGGCGAGCCGGGAGTGACCTCTTTCACCTCACCCACGCCGAACTTCGGATGCCGAACCTGCATCCCGCGACGAAGCCCTTCGAGCTCCGAAAGGTCCGAGCCCTCGCTGTAGTCGACGTAGCTCTGATCGGGCTCGTACTGGCGCTCCTCGCGAGGCGCCGGTCGGGATGGAGAGCTCGTCCGGCCGCCGATCCACTCGATGTCCTCGCTTGGCAGCTCGGTCAGGAAGCGGGACGGAATCCCCACCCGTTGCTGACCGAAGATGCGTCGCACGGCAGCGAAGCTGAGGATGAGTCTCTCCTCGGCGCGGGTGAACGCCACATAGGCAAGCCGCCGCTCCTCCTCGAGCTCTTCCGGGTCTTCCCAGGGGTCGATACCCTTGAACGGGAAGACCTGCTCTTCGAGCCCCGTCACCATCACGATCGGGAACTCCAAGCCCTTGGCGGCGTGCACGGTCATCAAGGTGACGCGATCGCCTCCGACGTCTTCGTCCGCCGAGGTTTGCAGGGTGACGTTCTCGAGGAACTCGGCAAGCGATGCCTCCGGATGCTCCCGTTGGTACTCGTCCATCGAGGCGACGAGCTCTTGGACGTTTTGGAAGCGCGCGTCCGATTCGGGTGAGTCGTCGTGGCGAAGCATCTCGGCGTAGCCGCTGTGGTTGACCACCTCCGCTCCGATCTCGCCGAGCGGTGCTCCCGAACCGGCCACGTCGCGAAGCTCCATCATCAGGCCGTGAAAGCCGGCGAGGCGCTTGCGCGCGGCATTTCCGATCTGCGAAAACGCGCCTTGGTCGAGGAGGTCGAAAAGCCCAGTGCCCTGCTCCGACGCCTGATCGAGAAGTCTCGTGATCGTCGTCTTGCCGATTCCGCGGGCCGGGGTGTTGATGATTCGCAAGAGACTCATGTCGTCGGCCGGATTCGTCATCACACGAAGGTAAGCAAGAAGATCCTTCACTTCCGCGCGATCGTAGAAGCGCATGCCGCCCACGATGCGATAGCCGAGATTGGCGCCACGAAGCGCTTCCTCGATCACACGCGACTGCGCATGTGTTCGATAGAACACCGCAACGTCCGACAGGCTTCGATCCTGCGACAAGAGCTCGCGCAAGCCGCGGACCACCAAGCGCGCTTCGTCGCGCTCGTCCATCGTCCGCACGACGAGGACGGAGTCCCCTTCGGCGTTGTCGGTCCAGAGCTCCTTGGGCTCGCGCTCGGTGTTTCGTGTGATGACAGCGTTGGCGGCGCGTAGGATTCGTTTGGTCGATCGGTAGTTCTGTTCGAGCTTCACGAGGGTGGCCCCGGGAAACGACGCACGAAAATCCAAGATGTTCCGCCGGTCGGCGCCTCGCCACCGATAGATGCTCTGGTCGTCATCGCCGACGACGCATAGATTCTGATGCCCTTCCGCCAACAAGCGAACGAGCCGGAATTGTGCGTGATTGGTGTCCTGAAACTCGTCGACGAGCACGTGCGAGAAGCGCCCAACGACTTCCGCGCGAAACTGTTCGTTCGATTCGAGCGCCCGCACAGTGCGGTAAATCAAGTCACCGAAGTCGAGCGCGTTCGCTTGCTGAAGCCGCTCTTCGTAGGTCGAGTAGACGCGGCGAACGACTTCCGACCAAGCATCCGGCGTGTCAATTTCGGCCGGCCCTTGAACCTCTTGCTTGGCCCGATTGATTCGGCCTGCCATCGCTTTTGGTTGATAGCGTTTTGCGTCGAGACCCAGGTCGCGGAGCACGCGTTTCACGAGCGCTTGCTGATCTTGATCGTCGTAAATCGTGAAGCTCTTCGACAGGCCGACGCACTCGCCATGACGGCGAAGGAGCCTCGCGCAGGTGGCGTGAAACGTGCCGACGCGAACGGCCGCGCCATCCTCGCCGAGGAGGCGAAGAAGTCGCTCCTTCATCTCACCCGCAGCCTTGTTGGTGAACGTAACCGCGAGGATCCGCCATGGGGCGGCACCATGCTCCGAAATCAGATGGGCGACCCGATAGGTGATGACCCGGGTCTTGCCGCTCCCGGCGCCCGCAAAGACCACGAGCGGCCCGCCCTCGTGTACGACCGCCTCGCGCTGGCGAGAATTCAGAGCGCCCAGGTCCAGCACCGGCTGAACGTAGCCGTACGGCTCCATTAAACCAGTCGAAAACGCGAATCACCGGGGCGCAGCGGGGTGTAAAGCTGGCCATGCGGCCGTTTTGCGCGTAGACCCTCGAGAGTCGGTCGCGACGGCGACTAACCCCTTGAAAACGTCGAGGATCTTGGGTGAATCAACCGCTGTCCAGCGCGTCCAAATCTGAGGAGGCCCGAGAGGGCTCATCCAGCAAGGGCGATCATGACCTGGTACAACGCGTACAAGCAGGAGATACGGCCGCTTTTCGAGCGCTCTTCGACAAGTATCATCGTCGAGCGTTTGCAGTGGCCATGGGTGTCGTCAAGAACCAAGACGACGCCTTGGACGCCGTTCAAGAGGCGTTCGTCAAGGTTCACAAGAACATCCACAAGTTCCAGGGCAGCTCTAGCTTCTACACTTGGCTTTATCGGATCGTCATGAATGTCTCGATCGACCACGTCAGGCGCACGAGCAGGCGCAAGAGCCTGGACTTCGACGAGCGCGCACTGCACGAAGAGAGCGAGGTCGCTGGAGACGGAGCGCTCGTGCCGAGCGTCACCGACGCGAACCCAGGCAAGGCGGCCTTGCGACGAGAGCTTGGCGGGGCCATCGAGGCGGCGCTGCAGGAGCTGCCAGAACACCACCGGGCGGTCATCGTACTGCGGGAAATCGAGGGGATGAGCTACGAGGAGATGGCCGAAGCGCTCGAAGTCCCCAAAGGGACCGTCATGAGCCGGCTTTTTCACGCTAGAAAGAAGATGCAGGCTGCCCTGACGCCCTATCTTTCGGGCGAGAAGGCTTCCGAGGACTGAGATGCAGAGCGCGAAGACAGAAGACGACAAGCTTCAGATGTTCTTCGATGGAGAGCTCGCTCCTGACGAAGAGGCGGCGGTGCGCCGCGACCTCGAAAGCTCGGCGGAGGGCATCGCCCGCCTTCGGGAGTGGGAGCAGATCCGCAACGCGATGAAGAGTGTGTCGAGCGACTGGGCAGCGGAGATCGACTCCGACGCGTTGTTTGCGCGGATCGAGGCCGAGATCAGTGCCCCCGCGCTGCCGAAGCCGGCGCAGTCCGCACCACCGGTGCTGCACGTGGTGCCCGGCGGCCGGGAGCGTCGCGTCTGGGGCGCGGTTGCCACGGGCTTTGCCGCGGCTGCGGCGATCTTTCTAGCGGTCATGGCCTGGCCGGCCGAACAAGTGACACCCGGTATAGACATGGCCCGCGGAACTGAGGTGCTCGAGGTGGACTTCGGAGCGAACACTGGGACGATCTTCAACGTCGAAGGTGGCGCAGGCGAATCGTTGGCGGTGATTTGGATCGATGATGAAGAAGTGGGGATGCCATGAGTGCTAGTCGACATGGGCTCGTAGTGGCGTTGTCGTTGGGCGCGCTCCTTCTGACGAGCGGCGCTTACGCCCAAGGCAGCACGCTTGCGAGATCGGATCGCGAAGCGACGGCCAACGTCCCTGCCGAGGTGCTCGTGGTGTTGGCCAAAGAGGACGAGGGCAAGATCGATCCGGCCCTCAAGAAACTGACCGCACTCCGGAGGCCGCCCTTCAACTCCTTTCGCTCGATGCAGATCCTGTCGCGGCCGAAGCTCACGCTCACACCGGGCAAAGACGCCTTCGTCTCGCTCCCGAACGGCCGGCGTCTCAAGCTCACGTTGCTGAGGGTGATGCCTGACGGCCGCTACAAAGTACGTGCGGCGATCAACCGCCCCAACAAGTCGGACTATTTGCCGCTGCTGCAGGTCGTGGCCTCGGCGGGGGATCCCTTCTTCGTGGCCGGTCAGAGCTATCAGGGCGGTACGCTCGTGGTCGGCGTGACGGTAGACCCGAAGAAGACCACGCAATAGGTGCGCGCGGACGACCCAGACGTCATCGAAATCGAAGGCCCTCCCCCTCTGGAGCGGCCTGCCGAGCAGGTGATCGCGGCGCTTCGGGGGACGGTCACCCCGGAGCGACTTCAGCGCATCGAGGAGGTCGTTGAAGGTCGCACCGATGATCTGGTCATCGTGCTCGATCGAATCGCGGACCCACACAACTCGAGCGCCGTACTTCGCAGCGCGGATGCGTTCGGCGTGCAGAACGTTCACGCGATCGTCGGCGCTCACGGCTTCCGTGCCTCGCGCGGCGTGTCGAAGGGGACGCATCGCTGGCTCGACGTGACGCGGTACGAAACCGCGGAGGCTTGTGCGCGTCGTTTGAAGTCGGACGGCTACAGGATCTACGTGGCTGCAATGGATGGTGAAACGACACCGAAGGATCTCCAAGAAGAGCGGCGCTTGGCCGTCGTCTTTGGGAATGAGCACCGCGGCGTGTCGTCGGAAATGCGCGCTCTCGCCGATGGCACGTTCTCGATTCCGATGCGCGGTTTCGTGGAGAGCCTCAACATCTCCGTCGCTGCCGCGATCGCGCTGCAGACATTGGCGAGCGATGGAAGACGGCGCTTGGAGCCCGCGCGCCAGCGGGAGCTACTCGCGAGATTCCTCATGAATTCGGTAAAGAACGCGGATGAGATCATCGCGCGATCGGCTGGGAATGAATAGCAGTCGCGAGGTGTCATGAATTAGGGGAGATGGCGCCTAGCGGGGGATGCTATAGGCGCCGACGGACGAGATGGCAGGGAAGCAAACCCAGAAGAAGAAGCGCGCGGGGGCGAAGCGCACGAAGCGGCGTACGAAGAAGCGCTCGGTCCTGCCGAAACTGGTGGGCGCGACGCTGGTCGCGGGGGCGCTCTTCGTTCTCGGCGCCTACGCATACTTCAGCCGAGACCTCCCGTCCGTCAGCAGCCTGCGAGACTACAAGCCACCGCAGACGACGCGCGTCTATGACAGGAATGAGAAGGTGATCGGCGAGATCTTCACAGAGCGCCGCACCGTGATTCCGATGTCCCAAGTACCGCGAAATGTGGTGCTCTCGGTCCTCGCTGCCGAGGACGCCGATTTCTACGAACACGAAGGGCTCGACTACAACGGGATTCTTCGCGCCGTCGGGCGTGACATCTTGGAGGGTCGCGCCGCACAGGGCGGCAGCACGATCACACAGCAGGTGGTCAAGCTCATGCTACTGACGCCCGAGCGAACGATCTCGCGCAAAGTGCGGGAGCTGATCCTCGCCCGCAGGCTCGAAAGCGAGCTCACGAAGGACGAGATTCTTCACCTCTACCTCAACAACGTGAACTTCGGCCACGGTCGGTACGGCATCCAAGAGGCGGCGCGCTACTACTTCGAAAAGAACGCAAGCGAGCTCACCTTGGCCGAGTCGTCTCTGCTGGCGGGGATTCCGCAAGCGCCAGCTCGCCTGTCGCCCAGAACCAATCCAGAGGCCGCCCGCCGCCGGCAACAATACGTTCTCTCGCAGCTCGAAGCCAAGCGAGACGTCTACTGGCCCGACTTGAGTAAGAAGGCCATCGCCGCGGCGCGCGATGCCAAGGTCGAGCCGGTCCCGTTGTCCGAGGGGTCGGGCGCGGCTCCCGAGGTATTGTCGATTGCGCGTCGCATGCTCCGCGACGCGGCGGGCGACAAAGCGCTCGGGGCCGGCGGATACAAGGTGTACACGACGATCGACCTCTCGCTTCAACGGCATGCGCGCACAGCGCTCCAACGAGGGCTGATCGCCGTCGATGAACGCCAAGGGTATCGAGGCCCGATTCGGAGCAAGAAGCGGCGCGCCCCGAAGGCGAGCCCTGCGGCCAACAAGCTGCGTATGGGACGCACGTACTTCGCGCGGGTCACGGGCGTCGATGCTGAGAACGAACGGATTCGGCTCGACGTCGCGGGTCACCCAGCAATCCTTCGAATGCAGGACGCCGCGCGGCACAACCCGGAACGACTGCCTGCGCCCAAATTCGCGAGAAAAGGCGACCTGCTTCCGGTGTCGATCACGCAGATGGGAAGCGACGAAGACCCGGCCGTGGTGCGTCTCGAACGCGGACCCGAGGGGGCGGTGGTCGTGATCGAGCCACGCTCGCGCGACGTCCTAGTGTTGGTTGGAAGCTTCGCCGCGCGCAGCGGGTTCAACCGGGCGACACAAGCAATCCGGCAACCCGGAAGTACGTTCAAACCGGTCGTCTACGCGCGGGCGATTCAGTCGCGCCGGTTCACTCCAGCATCGCTGGTGGTAGACGCGCCGGCGGTTTACGACGAGTGGAAGCCGCGCAACTACGAGCAGTGGAACTACCAGGGAGCCGTCAGGTTGCGCCAAGCACTTGCTCGCTCGATCAACATGGTGGCCATTCGGGTGGTCGAGGACATCGGCGTCGGGGACGTGGCCGAGTTCGCGCGACAGCTCGGAATCACGACCAAGCTCGAAGAGGACATGGCCCTCGCGCTCGGTGCGAGCGGCGTGCGCCCGATCGAGCTGACCAACGCATACGCCACGTTCGCGGCGGGCGGACGCTGGGCGCCCACCCGGCTGGTGACGCGAATCGTGGCCCCCGATGGGACCCTCGTGCCGCTGCCGCCTGTCGAGCCTGCGCGCGACGTGATGGACCCGAGCGAGGCGTATGTCATGACGAGCATGCTTCGCAGCGTTGTGCTCGAGGGAACCGGTGTCCCCGCACAACGTCTCGAGCGCGCGGTCGTCGGCAAGACGGGAACGAGCAACGAAGCGCGTGACGCTTGGTTCCTCGGCTATTCACCGTCCATCGTGGCCGGCGTGTGGGTCGGCTTCGATGACCAACGTTCTCTCGGTAAACGCGAAACCGGCACGCGGACGGCGCTTCCGATCTGGATCGACGTCATGGCCGAGGCTGACAAGACACCGAAGGAAACGGACTTCGCCATGCCGAGTGGCGTGATCGCCGCCCGCATCGACCCCGCCTCGGGGCTTCTCGCCTATCCGGGCCAAGAAGACGCCATCGACGAAGTGTTTCTCTCGGGCACTGTCCCCGCCGAGGTGGCTCGCCCACCCGATGTTGCCGACCCGAATCTCTTCCTGATGGAGCAGTTCGACGAGGAGGGGGAGAGCGCGTCGACGGAGGGTTCTCGGCAGCCGCGCGAAGAGCGGGTGCTCGGCGGCATGGCCGCTCCATGACGCCGTTTGCGACTCGTGTGGTCGTTCTCTTTGCCTTGGCCGCGACCATCCCAGCCGCGCTCACCGCAGTGGTCTGGTTGACGGTGTCAGGCTCGGGTGCAGGTGTGACCGCGAGCGAGGCCAGGCTTGCCCAAGGGCGGATCGGAGAACTTGGCGCGCAACGGGACGCCGCAGTGGCCAGATTGTGCCGTGACGACCTCGCGATCGATGCCCTTCTCGCGCAGCGTGCAGCAGAGACCCGCGAGGAGCTGGACTATGCTCGGCTGTTTGGCGGCATGATGGAGGCGGCCGGCCTCGACGCCTTGTGGCTCATCGACTCGACGAATGCTGAAGTCGTCGCGACGGGTCACCGGAAGCGCCTGCTGGGTCGCGACGGATCCGAGCTCATCCGCCGCGCCCGCGAGGCCGGGGATCGTGATTTTGCGCTGCTCCTCGGAAGCCAGGAACACCAAAGATTCCT
>Ga0316197_10001952_pt1 | contig 14718 bp, 11 predicted proteins | sample OudBiesiAoxic_MG_FD_204939 | JGI IMG/M metagenome (GOLD analysis project Ga0316197, IMG submission 204939) | Coastal sediment microbial communities from Oude Bieten Haven, Netherlands - site A oxic | ecosystem: Environmental > Aquatic > Marine > Coastal > Sediment | place: Netherlands...
CAACTACATCGTCCGCAGCTACGGTATCAGCCAGAAGGTGATGGATGACACCTGGAAGCCCGTCAAACCGGAAGCTGTGAAGAGTCTGTCGGACTTTCGATCTGCCGCGATGGATCTAACGTAGACTGGAGATAGCTCGATCGATTGTGCGAGACGCATCTTGCTCTCGGCGTCAGAGGGGTTTCCGACTAATTTTTCTTCAGCTTCGGTCAGAGACGGGTTTCACACTCCGGATTCCGCCCGGCTCGGCGCTATTGTTTTTTCTCAGCCTCTGATCAGTTTGTGGAGCCGCTTTACGTTGAAGGCCTGGCAGACCAGCCCCCACTCCCCTGACATTTTGCTGAAGCCTCGGAGCATGAACCCTCGAAAACCTATCGCTTCTTTGATCGTCCCGAACACCGGTTCCACCGTGCGCGCTCTCTGCTTGTAGATCGCCTTGCCCTCCTTCGTCGCCAGCTTGTCTCGCATCGCTACCAGGCGCTTGTCCTTGAGGTGCCGTATCTTTTTCTCCCCGTCCTTCGGCGTCCGGTAATCGTATCTGCGCTCGTCGTGGGCGTCCTCCTGGTGCGCGCTGCAATAGACTTCGATTCCGTCCCCTTCGATCGTCTCGATCGCTTTCCCGTTCAGGTAGCCTGCATCCACCAGCACTCTGGCTGGCTGGCCGAGAACCGGCGGGATCGATCCCATGGCGGGGATCAGCTGGTTGATATCACTGGCGCTCTGCGTCGTGTGTTGGCCGACGATCAGGCCGCTGCCGTCCGCGTCCACGTTGATCTGGCAGTTGAGGCTCTGGGTATACGAGCTGCGCGCGTTCTTGCGCATGACCCTGCTGTCCGGGTCGGTGAGGTTCACTGTCTCGTTGCTCCCGTCCGCAAGCTCTTGCGCACTCTTCGGCGGCTTCGGATCTGCGCCAGTAACGGGCTTGCCTTCCTCCGCCTTCTTGCGACGGATCGCGACCTTCTCATCGTAGGCCTTCCTCGCCTCCTCGCTGCGCTTCTCCGCCCGTTTTTCTAGCTCGGCGCAGGCTTTATCCATCTTGGCTTTGAGCTTCTCAAGGCGGGCGATCTCCTCGGGGAGAGCCTGGGGATCTTCGGCGGCCTCATCGGCTTCGTCGGCTTTTTGTAACAGCCCTTCGATGTCGATGGTGAGCTGTTCACGCAGCGTCTTCGCACGCTGGTAGCTGATGTTCTGATCCATCGCCGCACTCGCCTTGATGTGGGTTCCGTCCGTGCTGACCTGGCCGAGGTTGAGCAGGCCCATCGACTTGGCCAGCTCTAGGAGATCGACAAAAGCCTCCGTGATGGCTGAGAAGTTCTCGCGGCGGAAGGTGCAGATGGTGTCGTGGTCGGGGTGGGTGTCGCCGGTGATGTAGCGCACCCCGACATCGCGGTAGGTCGCCCGCTCGATCTTGCGGGAGGAAAATATCCCGTTGGCGTAGCAGTAAATGAGGAGGGAGAGCATGACGTGCGGGTGCATCTGCGCACTGCCCGTGCCGCGATGGTTGACCTTAAAGACTCCCAGCGGGAGCCGCTCGACCGCCTCAATGACGAAGTGCACGAGGTCGTCCTCGCCGATCCAATCCCGCAGGTCGGGCGGCAGGAGCATTGGTGTGTTGCGGTCGACGTTCACGAATCTAGCTGCCATCCGGCGAATATACCCGACCGAGAAACCTTCGCCACCTAAGTCCGACAGACTCTTAAACTAGCGCCATTCCGGGCTAGGGCCCGACGTAGCGGTAGATGTGGTAGCTGAACAATTCCTCCAGCCCGAGGATCGCCGGCACTTGCTCCTCGAACATTCCCGGGTCCTCCATCAGGGCGATCATCTCTGGCTCTCGCTCGCGAGCCCGCTCGAGCCCGCAGTGGTAGATGAAGAGCTGCTTTCCAGCCGAGCTCGCTTCAACGATCAGCGCCTTGAGACGGGCGGGGCCGTCGAGGATGTGGTTGCGTGGATCATAGCTGGTGATCATCCCCTTGCTGGTGCCGAAGGAGCCGGTGATCAGGCCGCCATCGTCTGCCGCGTAGGCACGGTCGCCACGCACGGCCTCCACCGCCTCGCGGATCGGCTGCCGCGGGGTCTCGCAGAGCAATCTCCGTCCCGTGATCGTGCTGAGGAAATAGAGGGAAAGGAAAAGCGCGAAGGTGGCCGCAGGGAGTGCCTCCGCGAACCGCCCTGGCACTAGGGAACGCAGGCCGGCGCCGAGCCCCCCAACCCCAGATGCGATGAGGATTACCATCCCGATCAGGACGAAGACGATGTACCAGGGATGGATCGAGTTGTTGGTGATCTCGCTCTGGATAAAGACGATCGCGCCGCCGCCGATGGTCGAGAGCGCTGGCAGGAGGATCCAGGAACGCTTCCAGATAGCAAGCGCAAGCCCCAAGCAAAGAAGCGCGAGCAGGCCAAGCATGTGGAACGCTCGCAACCAGGGGAGGCGCTCGGCCTCGCTCGAAAAGGCACCACCGGCGTGATTCCCGGGGCTCGCGTCGCTTACGGGTAAGCCCGAGGTGAAGAGCGTCCAGACCTCCTGCCACCAGGCAAGCCTCATATGCCCAGCAAAGTGGTCGGTGAGTAAGTAATCCGCTATCTGCGGGATGGACGGTGCGATTAGCTGGATGAAGATCATCGCGGCGAGGACGTTGGCGACCAGCATCCGTCCGCAGATGATCACCCGTGCCTCTAGCGTGCGCCCTCCCCCCATGGAGAAGATGAGCGCGACGGCCACCGCGTTGGCCAAGCCCAGCGCATAGACGGACCCAGGGACACACAGTAGAGCGAGCAACTCGCAACCAGCGAAGGCCAGCCAGTCCCGCCAGCGCCCACGTTGGAGTGCCGGGATGAGGAACAGGAAAGCCAGCAGCAAGAAAAAGATCGCCCCAGAATATCCTCGCGCCTCGACGGAGTAGCGCAGGTGCCAGGGGTTGATTGCCAGGAAGAACGCGGCGCCCAAGCCGCTGATCGGATCCGCGTAACGCGCCACCAAGATCCCGATGAGCAGAATGCTCCCGAGCGAGGCGAGCAGAGGCAGCGCACGCAGGACCGGCTCGCTAAACGGCCGCTCGGCAGTCGCCCCGAATCGCGCCCAGGCCCCGTGCAGAACTCGTGTCGGAATGGTAAATCCGAGATGGTTGTTCAACTTGTTGCGGAAAAACGTGTCGTGCCAGGTGACCGGTTCGTACTCGAGACCGCCATCGTCGGCTTCGACCATCTTCCCCCATATGTGCGTCCGCACCGTGTATTCCTCATCGCTCCACAAGCTGTGGTCGAGTCTCTGGATGCGGAAATAGCCGCCGACCACAACAGCCAGGATCAGGGCGACCAGCAACCAGCTCCTCCGATCTCGCAGGGGATGGTTCGCAGCTGCCTCAGCCGCGACCACCCCGTCGCCGTCGAGTGGACGCGCCCAAGACCTGAGCGTCAACAGCAGGCCAGCCGCAAGGGCGAGGTTGAAGGCGGCAGCCCACCACTCGTAAACCGCGCTGTAGTGTTCGATTTTCCACGGTTTGCCGGCGGCTTCACGCTTGTGGATCGAACTGAGAAGCTTCGCATCCCACGGCTTCTGAGCCAGCAGTAAGAAAAGCGCCAATCCCGCGACCATCGCGAGGAGCGCCCAGTAGAAGATGCGTGCCCCGCGCGGCTGCGGCGGCTGCAGGCATCGCGGGATCTTAAGCTGCTTGGAAATAGACACGCTCGTTGCGCAGCACCTGTGACTTCGCCATCATCTCGACGGGGAGCTTGGCACATGGGTTATAGGGAGATCCTGAGTCGGCTCTGGTCATGCGACGGGCTTGGCGGGTGGCTTGCAAGAAGGGTGATACATCGACGCCGCGCTGTGGGCAAGCTCAGTCTCCGGCCGGCGGGGCGACGGCGGCAGGCTCGGGACCCGCTACGCGATCGCGCAAACTCCCAGGCCGATAGCGGAACACATAGCGGGTGTTCTGCCGGTGCATCCCATACAGCGGACTACCTCCAACTAGCTCGAAGTAGCGCGGGTCCTGCAGGAGTGCCGCACTCTCGGGCATGTTTTTCTCCACCAGTTCGATCCATGCGGTCGTGCAGTAGAGCGGGACATCTCGCCCCTCCGCTTGACCGATCTGTTCCAGCAATTCATCCGTAGATCGCACGCGCCTGCTCCATGGGTCGTAGGCATGATCCGGCGTCACGATCGATGTGGTGATCACCTTCTCGTGACCAGGAGCGTAGGGGTTCGGCGAATCGCGCACCAGCTCGGCCGACTCCCGCATCGCCTCGTAGGAGATGCTCAGGTAGGCGCGGCGCGGCGCCTGTGTCACCAGGCCGATGATCACCAGCAGCAGGCCGGCGCCGGCAAACGGCATCCATTCCCGGCCGCGCCCCCGATCCGCCAACGAGACGATCATCCGGGTCGCTCCCGCCGAGAGGAACGCGAGCCACATCGGCAGCTGCCAGACCGCATACCAGGGGAGCATGTAGAAATTCGACATCCGCCCCTGCACGAACACGGTGATCGGTGGGAGGATGATGGCGAGGGCGAGCGCAGACGCGAACTCCCCGCGCCTGTAGCTCAGTGTTAGCGCCGAGATGAGTATCGCCAGGGCCAGCGCGACAGCACAAGCGAACAGCGGGACAGGCCACTGGTCGGTCGACGTGGCCCACGGGTGGTTCTCCGCCCACAGTAAGTAAGGTTGCCCAGTGAAAAAGTTGCTGATGCAGTCGCCCAACCAGCTCAACCCCATCTTGTCGCGGAACATGTCGCGGCCTAGGTAGGCACGCATCGGTTCGAGCTTGGGCAGGAAGTAGGCGAGCGCGAACGCGAGGGCGACGAGGTTGGTCGCAAAAAACGCGCGGATATGTGGACCGCGGGAGCTCGGCAGGACCGAGCGGTCGAATACGATCCCGATGAGCACCGCCGTATTGAGAGCCACCAGCGCGTGAGCCACTGTCGGGATCGAGGTGAAAGCGAGCAGTTGGCCGAGGCCGTAGAGCACCCACCAGCGCCAGCCGGCCCCATCCCGGAAGATCCGCACCGCACCGACATAGGCCAAGGTGAGGAAGCACATCGCGAACGCGTAGCCGCGCGCCGAGGTCGAGAACTCGAGGAACCATGGGTGGAGGATCACCCACCCCATGGCCAGGCAGCTGGAGAGAAGGGAGCCCATGCGGAGCCCGAGGTAACCCACGAGCGGCACCGCGAGCAGACCCGCCAGAAACGCCGGGAGGCGCAACACCACCTCGTTAAAGTAGGGGCGCGAAAAATCGCTGTCGTTCACCCCCGCCAGTAGCTCGTGGGTGATCCGTGCGGTGCCGCTGTAGAGCGAGTGGTTGTTGGGCGTGTAATACTCCAACAGAGTTTGCGCCCAGGTCGGCCGGAGCATGCGGCCGACATCATCACGATGTTTCCATCGGCCGACGATGTTCTCGCGCATCGATGTGATCTCATCGGTCCACAGCGAGGAGTCGAGCCGCTGCGCCCACAGGCAGGCGGCCAGCACGGTCGCGAACCCCGCAGCGATCAGGAACCGGCGGCGCTCGATCCTGCTCATCGCCGTCCTCACCACACTCGTCAACGGCGGCAATGCTCCGCGGCTGATCAGGTAGGGGCTGCCCAGAACCAGGAGGCCGAACAGCAGCACCACCGGCGGCAGGCTCGCCCCGAAGCCCCAATCGGTATCGTGCACCGGTCCGCTCAGGTACACGACGGCGCACAGAAACATCATCAGGCAGAAGGTGGCAAACGCAATTCGGCGGATCCCAGCACGTCGGATGAAGCTCCCGATCATAGAATTCTCGCGCACTCGCTCAATCGCATCGGTTGCGATTCTAGCGGACTCAGCCGGGCTAGCAAGGGGCAAGTAGGCGCGAGTCTGAATTGCTCCCTAGCCACCTGTCGGTGGCGCCTCCAACTAGTCACGTCGCTGCGCGCACGCCCAGGTATTCTACGGGCTAATCGTGGCACCCAGATAGATGAGAATCCTGGCACCTTCTACTTTACAAGATGCCCCTGCTGACTAACTTGCGCGCCCATGTCATCATTGATCGACGGAAAAGATCTGATCGACGCCGGCTGGCAGCCGGGCCGCGAGATCGGAGAGGCACTAACGAAGGCGGCCGAGTACGAGGCGCGCGGGATCTCGGACAAGAGATACCTGCTCAAGCTGCTCGCGCGCGATGTCCCGAAGTCGTCCCCTAAACTCGCCCCGCGCAGTGAGGCGGCGCCGCTCGGCGAAGCGATCGCCGCCACCTGCCAACTCGATGAGGAAAACATCGCCCGGGTCCGCAAGACGATGGACGAGCTGCTGCGCATGCCACGTATCCTACGCGGTGCCATCATGCCCGACGCCTGCCCGGTCGGGGGTGGGCCCGCCACGATCCCCGTCGGGGGGGCGATCGCGGTCGAGAACGCCATCATCCCGGCCGCACACAGCTCCGACATCTGCTGTTCGATGTATGCAACCTTCTTCGACGCCGGCGGCAGCGATGTCGGTACCTTGCTAGACCAGGTGATGGACTCGACCCGCTTCGGATTCGGCGGTCGCAGGCCGGACGATCTCGTGCACCACCCGGTGCTCGAGGAGGATGTGTGGGACAACAGGTTCCTGCAAGGCCTCGAGAACCATGCGCGCATCCACATGGCCGACCAGGGCGATGGGAACCACTTCGCCTTCCTCGGTCGCGTCCGCCTCGATGCGGGTGCGATCGCCGCCCTGGAAGCCGCCGGCCACAGCGGGATCGCCGCGGCTCTACGCACGCATGGCGAACCGTTCGAATCGCATGTCCTCGTCACCCACCACGGCTCGCGCGGACTCGGGGCGCAGCTCTACAAGCGCGGGCAGAACGCGGCTGAGAAGCACACCAGGAAGCTGGCGAAGAATATCCCGAAAGCGGCCGCCTGGATCGACTTTGACAGCGAGGCAGGCAAGGAATACTGGGAGGCGCTGCAATATGTCGGGCGCTGGACGAAGGCGAACCACCAGAGCATCCACGCGCGCTTCCTCGAGCGCAGCGGCGGGCGCCGGGTGACAGAATTTGGCAACGAGCACAACTTCGTCTGGCGCCGGGGCAGCCAGTTCCTGCACGGGAAGGGGGCGACCCCTGCCTGGCGCGACAGCGACGGCAGGCCCTTGCTCGGCCTCATCCCGCTCAACATGGCCAGCCCAATTCTGATGGTGTTAGGACGCGACAACGAGGACTTCCTGTCGTTCTGCCCGCACGGCGCCGGCCGCAACGTCTCGCGCACTGCCACGCTCAGGCCGTTCCGCGAGAAGGATGGCGGGCTGGATGAGGCCCGCGTCGCCGAGGCGCTCGCTGCCGCCACCGAGGGGATCGATGTTCGCTGGTTCTACGGCAAATCCGATCTGTCCGAGTCCCCCCTCGGCTACAAATCCGCCGACCAGGTCAAGGCGCAGATCCAGCAGTTCGGCCTCGCCGATATCGTCGGCCAGATCGAGCCGCTGGGCAGCCTCATGGCGGGCGACTCCGGCCCGGCGCCGTGGATGAGTCGCAAGGACGTGTTGTCGCCCAAGCAGATCCGCCAGATCGGCCACCGCGCGGAGCGCCGCAAAGTCCATCAGAAACTCGGCCGTCCAGATGAGTGGGAGGATGGGTGAGCGGCCCGTCCGACCTTCCCCCGCCCCGCAGCGCAATCCCGTTGCATCCACCGTCGCCCGCCATAGAGTCTCCCGGATGATTCGAGCCATTGTTTTGTGCCTGTTGATCCCGGGGCTTTTCGCGGTCTGTACCAATCCCTCATCGGGCCAGCAGCCACCGCCACGCGAGGGACTTCTGGCCGCGACGCTGCCCGGTAGCAGCTACGTCGCTTCGAGGATCAAGCCGCCTCCGATCACGCGCGAGTTCCGCGCCGCCTGGATCGCCACCGTCTTCAATATCGATTGGCCATCCCGCCCCGGCCTCCCCGCATCGAGGCAGAAATCTGAGCTGGTCGCAATTCTCGATCGCGTCCAGGAACTCAACATGAACGCCATTATCCTCCAGGTCCGACCAGCCTGCGATGCGCTCTACCAGTCGTCCATCGAGCCCTGGTCTGATTGGCTCAGCGGGACGATGGGGCGATCCCCTGGCTACGACCCGCTGCAGTTCGCGCTGCAGGAGGCGCACGCCAGAGGCATCGAGGTGCATGCCTGGTTCAACCCGTTCCGTGCGCTCGCCTCTGCGAAGCGCTCTGCCTCGGCCGACCACGTCACGAGGCGCCAGCCGGACTGGATCCGCCGCTTCGATGGCAAGGTGTGGCTCGACCCCGGGCTCCCGCAAGTGCGCCGCTACTCGACGAAGGTCATCATGGATGTCGTCTCGCGCTACGATGTCGACGGGATCCACATCGACGACTACTTCTACCCGTACCCGAAGTCCCCCAAACCCGGCGCGGAAACCGGCTTCCCCGACTCCGAGAGCTACCGCCGCTATGGCGGCAGGAAAAACCTCGGTGATTGGCGGCGCGCCAATATCAACAGCTTCGTCAGTGAGCTCTACTCCTCGATCAAGGCAAAAAAGCCATGGGTGAAATTCGGCATCAGCCCATTTGGCATCTGGCAACCAGGCGTCCCGAGCGGCGTCGAGGCGCAACTCGACTCGTACCGCATGATCTACGGGGACTCGCGCACCTGGCTGCGCAACGGGTGGTGCGACTACCTCTCCCCACAACTCTACTGGCCGATCCGCGGCGAGCAGAGCTTCTCCGCACTGCTCGCCTGGTGGGATCGCGAGAACGTCCGCGGCCGGCATCTCTGGCCGGGGATCGCCTCCGACCGGGTCGGTGGCGCACGCCCTGCCAGTGAGCAGGGCAGGCAGATCGAGCTGACGCGCTCGCCGCGCCGCAAGAGCGCCGGCCATATCCACTGGAGCTGGAAGCCGGTCGCACAGAACCGCCGCGGTCTCAGCAGCCTGCTAGAGAAGAGCTACTATCAGGGGGGGGCGCTCGTCCCGGCCATCCCATGGTCATCCTCCAGCCGTCCGGCAAAACCGTCGGTTTCGGTGCGCGGCGACAGCAAGGCAATGTTCGTCGACTGGAAACCCGGCAAGGGCAGCACCCCGACGCACTGGGTGGTGCAGACGCGGCACAATGGCAAGTGGGCCCATGCTCGGGTCGTCGCCTCCCGCAAGCGTGGGATCAAGTTCGATCTCGGCCGCCGCCAGACCCCGCCAGACGTCATCTCGGTGACGGCGGGCAACCGGTATGGCAATGTCAGTGATCCGGCGGTGGTGCAGCGCCGCTGAGCGGCAGCTCGTAGCGGGAGACGAAATACGGCCCCACCCGGCGATCGCTGTGGTGGAGGAACCCGAAGCGCTCGTAGAATGCTCTCAGGCGCGGGCGTTCCGCCTCGCAATCGAGGCGCAGGTAGCCGCGCCCGATCGCCTCCGCCTGGCGCGCCGCCCATCCCAGCAGTGCCGTCGATACTCCCGTACCTGCAAATTCCCTCCGCACCGCCAGGCGGTGGACGAAGGCCGCCTCCCCAAGCGGCAGATCGGGCCAGAACAGTGGATCCTCCAACTGGAACTTCAGCACGCCGGCGACGATCCCGTCGCGCTCCGCGACAAAGAACCTGCCGGATTCGATGTCAGCCCTGGTGTTCTCAGGCAGTAGCTCGTCGCCCTTCCACATCGGTGTTCCTCTTTCCTCCAACCAGCGCGCAGCGCCCAGCAGAATCTCGCTGACCTCACCAGCCTCCCCCGCGCTTGCCGCACGGATAGTGGCTCCCTCGCGGCCCTTCATCGCCCCCCCTCCTTGCCCCGATCTCGCCGCACGGCGACCCCCGCGATCACCAGCCCGAGCAGCGCCCCCAGGTAGCCGAAGTTATGGATCTGCCCGACCGTGACGAACGCGGCTGGGTCGTTGACTCCGATCGACTCGGTGTAGGGGAGCCATTCCGCCAACGCACCGGAATTGACCTTGTGGCGGCCGTAGAAGTACCCGGCGATGCCGCAGAGGAAGCCGCAGCCGACGATCAGTGTGAAACGCCTGATGATCGCCGAGGGCCGGGGTGGATTCCCGTCGCGATCGACCCCGAGCCGCCAAAGAAACCAGCCGGAAAAGAAGCCCACCCACCAGGTCGCCAGAAACCCGATCGCAACCACAAACCAACGCTCCCCGAGACCGAGATCAGCATAGCCGAACTGCTGGAACTTGAAGCAGGTAAAATACTCAGGCGAAATCGCGTAGGTGATCTGATCGTGGACGATGCCGTACGCGCCAGCAATCAGGGCGCCGATCACCGCTGTCTTGATCAGGCTCGAGAAGGATCCCTTCCGGATGCGCGGATAGAGGAGATTCATAGAAGCGGCCGGTCGAGCTGCAACCCGTGCAGCGCGACACTAGGCAGTTTGGCTCAGCTAGCGAGCCTGCGGTACCCTGGGCTGCATCGGTGCACGCACCGGTTGGACCTGCGGCTGGCTCGGCAATCGGCTCGGCTTCGGTCCCGGGCTCACCTGAGGTCGAACCCTCACCGGTGTCGGTCTCGACCTTGGCGGATCTGGTGCCGTCACCACAGGCGCGGGCCGGGTGCCAGGAGAACGCGGCACGACCACCTCGGGCACGTAGCTCGGGTGGCCGCCGTGACCTGTGCCCCCGTCCGGGTGGTGGGGGTGATCAGGACGGTTGTGCCCAGGAAGATGGTGGATGACCAGCGGTTGCCGGCAGATCGCAATCTCATCATACAGGTAGGTCATCAGGCTGCGGTCGTCGTACTCGTCACGATCGAATGGGACAATCTCGTCAGCCCCGGCCGGGATGATCCCACCATTGTTCTCGATCGCTGCGGCGAGGCGCTCGGTCGCGGCGATCAATCGCTCGAGCCGATCCGCGTTGGCGGCCTCGGCCTCCTCACGTCGCGCAAGCGCTTCGAGCTCGTCCAACTCAGCACCCACGGCCGCAACTTGGGCGTCGTCGCCCCTCAGCAAGTAGGCCTGGAGGTTGTGCCGCAGCATGACGATCCGCGCGTACTCATCATACCTACCCGCCCGGATCGCCTGGATCAGGCGGTGGCGTTCGCCGATCTGGCGGTGGTATTCGACGATGAGGCTCTTGTAGTCGCGCGCCAGGCTGGAGGGCTCGCGCGCTTCGGGCATCCTGTTGACCCAGTAGTTCTTGACCTCCTGAACACTCAGGATGCGCAACGAGTCAGGGATCTCGGGCAGGTCCTGGGCGCCCGCCGGCGAGATCACCGCAGCGGCCGCCATGAAAAGGAATGAGAAGAAGAACGCGCGCATGACGGTTGGACGGGTGGTGCAGATGACTATTCAGCTGGTTCCGGACTATTTACTAATCCGCTTGTAGTGACGGTTGACCTGGTCGAGAAACCCCCGCCACTTGCGACCAGGGCGACCGTTGTCCATGAGGAAGTGGGGGCAGTTCTTGTTGGGCGGGTTGGCTCCCCCGCGGGGCCAGTGGTAGTGTGGGACGACCCGGCTCAGGGGGATCTTGTATTCGTTCATCAGCGACGCGCAGAGTTTGGCGGTGCGGTCGAGCGTCTGCTCGCGGCTGTTCCCCCGATGCTCACACATCTCTAGGCCGATGCTGTAGTTGTTGCCCGGACCGTCGAAGTCCGCGTGCTCTCCCTGCTCGTTGGTCGGCAGGTGCTGGATCGCGACGTCCTCCTGGATCGTGAAATGCCAGGTGAGGAACCCGATCCGGTTGCCGCCCCGCCGCTTGCGCGCGCGCAGTTTGCCGTTGCTCAGCGCCTTGGCGTGGGCGTAGGCATCGCCGCTGTAGTTCTGGGTGCTGTGCACGGTGATGTAACGCGGGCGCATCGAGCGCCTCTCCTTCCGGCCGTAGGTCCCCTTGCGGATGTACATCTTCTTCACATTCACCTCCCGGTAGAGCTGGCCGGGGCTCACCTTGCCCCCAGAACCGAACGAGGCGCTACCTCCGAGGCGCGGGGACTTGCTACAGGCAGCCGCCAGCAGAACTAGCAAGACGCCTGAAATGATGGAGACGATCAGTGGGTGGCTCTTCATACAACACTTCTGAGATTTCAATCACTGGAAGACCCTAAACGAACTGCAAAAAACCTCGGATGGCTACCGGAAATTCTTCCCCACCGCGCCCTTCCGGACGAGGAAATAGACGCCGACCCCGCTCGCCAAGGTGGTTAGACCCAAGAGAGATTCGCCCGGTTGGCGCTCGAGGGCACGCACAGAAATGTAGAGGCTTAGCGCGATAAACAACAGCGGCACCGCCGGGAAGAGGGGGCAGCGGAAGCGCGCGGCGCTAGCCAGCTCAGGCCGCTTCCAACGCAGCCAGATCAGACCGGCGACCGTGGCAGCGAGCGAGAGGACGAGCGAGAACTCGATGTAGCTGAGCACCGCTTCGAAATTCCCAGTCAGCGCCAGCAGGAGCGCGATCGCCGATTGGATCAGGATGGCGGTCACCGGGATACCACGCCGGGTGCGCCGCGCCAGAAAACGCAGCGCCTTGTAGTCTTCGCCCATCACCTGACCCACGCGCGGCCCCGCCCAGGTCATCGCACTGACCGCCGAGACCAGCCCGACCGCGATCAGCGCGCCGACGAAGTTGCCGCCGGATTCGCCGAAGATCGCCCGTGCGGCGATCAGCCCAACCTCTTTCTGTCCAGCCATCTCGGCGATGGGGGTGCTGTAGAGGAAGGCGGCATTCAACATCAGGTAGAGCACCGTGACGAAGGCGGTGCCACCGAGGAGCGCACGTGGCACCGAGCGCTGCGGATCGCGCACCTCACCGACGATGTAAGCAGCGGCATTCCATCCGGAGTAGGAGAAGCTCACGAAGTAGAACGACACTGCGAAGCCCCCGCTGAAGATCTCTTCCATGGTCTCCCCCCCTGGTAGAAAGGAGATCCCCTGGCTCGTCCCTAACACAAATCCACAAAACGCCAGCCCGGCGACCAGCGCCACCTTGAGCGAGGTGGCGACGAGCTGGAAGCGGCTGCCGAAAGCGAGATCCCGCAGGTGGCAGACGGTCACCGCGATGATGATGCCAGCGGAAAGCCCGACCCGGCCAGCCTCCCCCCAGCCGAGCACACCTCCGAGATACGAGCCGAAAGCCATCGCCGCCAATGCGACTGGCGCGGCGAACCCCACCGTGCTCGACAACCACCCGGCCGCAAACCCCGCAGCGGGATGCAGCGTCTGCGAAAGCAGGTGGTACTCGCCGCCGGAGCGCGGCAGGGCAGAGGCCAGTTCCGCATAGCAGAGCGCGCCCATCAGCGAGTAGGCACCACCCAGGACCCACAGGAGCATCAGCGAGAAACCACTGTCGATCGCCCCCAGCTGGAAACCGAGGCTGGTGAACACGCCGACCCCAATCATGTTGCCCACCACGACCGCCGTCGCGGCGGGGAGACCGATCTTGCGTGCTCCGCTCTCTTCTGCTGGCAGTTCCATGCGCGCCACACTCGACGAACTTCCCCAGCTTTGGAAGCGCCATCTTCGCCCCGCGGCGGCGTGTGGTATCCGTTGCGCCGGGCTCGATTCCGCTGCAGCATGGGAGGGTGGAGACCCCTACCGAACCCCCAGTCTCTGGGCTCTCGCCTGGGGATCAGTTGCGGCTCGACGAGCTCTTCGAGCGCTTCGAGCACCTCAACCCGCGCTCGATCGGCTACCCCTGCAACCAGACCTGGGACTATTCCAGCCTCTACCGCTTCCTGCAGTTCAGTGCCAACAATATCGGCGACCCCTTCCAGGGTTCGATATTCAAGATGAACACCCACGAGTTCGAGCGCGAGGTCGTGGAGGAGTTTGCTAGGTTCACCCAGGCCGACCCCGACGACCACTGGGGCTACGTCACCGCCGGCGGCACCGAGGGGAACATGTACGGCCTCTACCTCGCGCGCGAGTTGCACCCGGAGGGGATCGTCTATTTCTCCGAGGCGTCGCACTACAGCGTCGCAAAGATCCTACGCCTGCAGAACATGCGCAACATCATGATCCGTTCGCTGCCGAGCGGCGAGATCGACTACGAGGATCTCCGCGAATCGATCCGCATCCACCGGGATGTCCCCCCCATCATCTTTGCCAACATCGGCACCACGATGAAGGGGGCGGTCGATAGGCTCGACCGCATCCGCGAAATCTTCGAACGCTTCGCGATCCAGAGCCACTACATCCACGCCGACGCCGCGCTCAGCGGGATGATCCTCCCATTCGTCAACAACCCGCCACCCTGGAATTTTGCCGACGGGGTCGATAGCCTCTCGATCAGCGGACACAAACTCATCGGTGCCCCGCTCCCCTGCGGGATCGCTATGGCCAGGAAGAGCCACGTCGATCGCATCGCCCGCTCGGTCGAATACGTGGGCGTGAACGACACCACCATCATGGGATCGCGCAGCGCCTTCTCCCCGCTGATCCTCTGGTATGCACTGAAAAAACTCCACGAGGAGGGCTTGGCCAACATCGTGCGCCGCAGCCTCGAGCTCGCCGACTACGCGATCGGGAAGCTCGCCTCGATCGGTGTCGAAGCGTGGCGCAACCCCGACTCGATCACCGTCGTCTTCCCGCGCCCGCCAGCCCCGCTCATGGAGACGTGGGTGATCGCACCCCAGGGGGACATCGCCCACATCATCACCCTGCCTCACGTCAGCCGGGAGGTCATCGACGCCTTCGTCGCTGACCTCGCCACCGCCCTCAGCGCCACCCAAGGATGAAACAACTCACCGTCATCACCTCCAACCAGCCCGGTCAGCTCGCAGACATCACCAGCGCACTGGCCGAAAGAAACATCAACGTGGAAGACATCGAGGCCGACGGCCA
>Ga0316197_10001953_pt1 | contig 14707 bp, 9 predicted proteins | sample OudBiesiAoxic_MG_FD_204939 | JGI IMG/M metagenome (GOLD analysis project Ga0316197, IMG submission 204939) | Coastal sediment microbial communities from Oude Bieten Haven, Netherlands - site A oxic | ecosystem: Environmental > Aquatic > Marine > Coastal > Sediment | place: Netherlands...
CATTATGAGCGCCTGGTTTGCCTGGTAGTCATCATGAACTCTTTTCAGAAAGCTGATATCAGAGTCGCTGATTGTCTCGCCCGCATTGACCTTCTTCTGCAAGCGTCTCACCCGTGGCAAACGGGTTTCCTCCATCCTGAGTATCAGGACGGCGATCGTACCTGCGTCTTTTTCTGATTGGTCCATTGTTACCGGGAACCCCTGCCGCCAGAACCTGGCACCTGATTCACGTTTTTACCTGTTAACTGGAGATTCTACGCTTCTTCGGGAGCAATGCCATTCTTGTCAGAGATTTTTAATGCTTATTGACTTGGATATTACCCCTGAACCAGTATTCGGGTTTGAATTGAGAACACAGGGTTCGGGCACCACAAATTCTACTGGATGCTGAGAAACAACCCCAGTAACAGGCTGAACCCTGACCTGACCGGGGCGCTCGCCGGATAGTTGGACTTTTGGGTGTTCTGCCCCGTTTATGTACCATCCAGTTCATCCAGTAAGGGTTGTAGAAACTCCTGATATTTTTCCCAGAGCATGACCGAGCTCGTGTACATGGGCTGACGGGCCTGGTAGGCACTTGCCGTTTTTACAACTCCAGCACTTTTGTCAAAATTCAGACACTCTTCCTGCCATTCAAGATCACAAGCCTCAAGCAGTTTTCGAATCTCAGCCTCAGGGTTTTGGGTAAGCGCCTCATAATTCAGGTCATAAATTTCACCGGGTAAAACCTCGTGCCAATGTTTCATTAATAACTGGTATTGATTGTGAAACTGACCCACTGTTCTTAAATCATAAGCAAAGCGATAATTTCCAGTCGTGAAATTTTGCTTGTATATGGACAGGCAGTTATCTCTTGCATCCCTGACACAATGAATGATTTTCGCATTTGGCATTGCGATCTTAATCAAGCCGATCATCATCATGTTAAAGGGCATTTTGTCGGTCATGCGACTGCATTGACCATCCAGTAAATCTATTTTTTCAAGATAGGTTTTACCAAATAATTCGAAACTGCTTTTTGGGTAACTCTCAAGTGAATCAAACTGGAAATGAAGCGATTCTTTCAGGAAAAGACGGCTGCCCAATGCGAAAATGTAATCCAGTTCACCTGCACCATAGACATCGGCATGACTGGAAATGATTTTTTCCACCAGGGTTGTTCCAGAGCGCGGCATTCCCACGATAAATATGGGTCTGTTCGAGGTCTGCGGATTGATCTGAAGCCGTGACATGGCCTCATTGTTAAAACTTTTGATGATACTCTGGATGAGATCCCTGTCGCTGTCGACCTGGTAGTTGAATTCGGTATACCTAAGGTCGTTTCCTGACTTCAGGTATTTGAAAGCCTGAGGATAATCTCCGATGTTCTCAAAAGCCTTGGCCAAGGCAAACGCGAGATGGATTTTGTTTTCGTTTGTGAGTCCACTTTTTTGATTCACTTCGAGCATCAGACCGATGTGGGGATCGGCTATATCCCGGTACCTGTGAATGCTCGAGTAGGAGAAATGAGCCTGGGTATAAGCCGGTTGTTGTTCCATAACCTGCTGATACAGCTCACTTGCCTCAGAAAATATTCCCTTTGATTTTAGTAGGTTAGCCAAGAGGTATTTGGCGGCTACAAGCTGGCTATGGTCAGAAATAATACGCCGGTATAATTTTTCTGCCTGCTCTAATTTGCCTGTCTGCTGCAGGCCATCTGCAAGGTTCATCTGCGCTTCGAGAAACCGCGGAGAAACTGCCAATGCCTGCTTCCACAGGCTATTTGCCTCAGCCCGGCGTGCCGACTGAGCGCAAATTGTAGCCAATTTACAAAAAATCTGTGGTGTTTTTATTCTTTCGGCGATCAACGACCGGTATTCAGCTTCTGCAAACGCAAAGTTTCCAGCGGATTGGGCTTGAATGGCCTGCTGCAACCGGAAATTTTGTTGAGGGGTAAGCACGCGTGTGGGTTTGACCACTTTGTGCAGATGCTTTTTGACCTTACGTTTCTTTTTACTCATCGCAGTGCGCCTTCATCAACCATTGAAATACACGGTTTCCGACCCTCGAATCATGTATTGCCAATGACGTTTTTCAGGGGTGTCAGGAATTCATCGTAGTTTTTCCAATGCTCAAGCGCTTCGGCGTAAATTGGCCGGCGAACCTGCTCGGAACTCGGTGTCGCCACCGCTCTTTTATTCAAATGAAAATCGAGACAGGATTGTTCAAACCCCAGCCCGCAATATCGCAGCAGTTCATCGACAGCAGCAGGCAGGTCGTTGACTAAATATTCGTAGCTAATGGTCAAAATCTGCTCCGGCAAAACGCTATGCCAGTGATCCATCAAATCGATATAGTCGTTGTAATATTTGCCAATTGTTTCAAGGTTATATGTAAAAAGAAAACTGTCGGCAAAGAAGTGCCGGTATAAACTCCAGCCGCTCGCCATCGGGTTACGCCTGATATCGATTATTTTGGCGGTGGGAAAGAGTGTTTTAATAAAACCGATATGCTGGAAATTGGGTGGTGCCTTATCGACAAAATAAGGGGCTTGCTGTCTGTAAGTCTCAGCAAAATTCAGGTAGCTTTGTGCCAGACCCTGGATTTGTGTCGCACTCAAATTTGCAAGGGATTGAGGATACTGCTCCTGAGCTGGCTGATTCGGATTTATCAGATCCCGGAGAATTGAATTAATCCCGGCAAGTTCCCGTGTTGCGTCGACCTTGCTGTGGCTAGTCAGGATTTGTTCTACCAGGGTTGAGCCACTACGCGGTAAGCCCACTACAAAAATTGGCGCATCAGAAAAACTTCCATTTCCCTTTTGAATGGAAAAATACTCCGGGGTAAAAAGTGTTTTCAATTTGGTATTTTGATTTGAATAGCGAAAAGGCCGAATCTTGGCATAGCTACTGTTAGCCGCCTGATAGTGCTGAAAACTTTCTGCAAATCGCTTGTCATCCTCCAGAGCCTTACCCAGCGCAAATTGAATCAACACTTTGTTAATGGCTGTATTGTCAGCGGTTTTTAGTAAAGTCTGCATCCCTGCTGTTTCATGTGCTGAAAACCGGTAGGTTTTCAAATTTGCCAGCTCCCAATAGGCCTCACCTGACAGGGGTTCACCCTCCATGGCCTCGTGATAGCAACTTATCGCCTTTGTAGTTTCGCCAACTGCTTTTAATACTTTACCCAAGTGCAGTAAGGACTTATAACGTTTTTCATCAACACCTGACAATTCACGATAAATTGCAATTGCCTCTTCAAAAAGATTCAGGTTATAAAGGACTTCTGCCTTGAGTTCGTATATATCAATATTCTCAGGCGCAATTCCAATGAGTCTGTGACATTGTTCAAGCGCTTCCTCATGCTTGTCACTGGCGAGCAGCGAATAGGCATATTCGAGACCCAGGGCTACATTACCTGGTTGTGTTTCAACGCATTGCGCAAGGATAGATGTGCTGATTTCAAAATGATGAAGTCGTTTTGCAATTTTTGCAAACAAGCGAAGTGTGCGCACCTCGGCAGGAACCAGTCCGAGCAGATGACGGCATATTTCATCCGCCTTGACCATTTCACCGTTGCTGAAAGCACGTTCCGCCTCTTTCAGTTTATCGTTAAACGCCTTGATCATATCATATTGATTTAACGCGTCTTTGCTCGCTTGCTGTTGTCCATCGCTTTTCAGGTATTCACTTAGCAAAAGCCAGTTTTCGTCAATGTTCGGTCGCGTCTGGGTAACATCCTGCAGAAGCTTGATCGCACCTGGGCGATCATTCTGCTTAAAAAGAATCTTCGCCAGTTCAAGCTTGGCAAGGATATGCGCGGAGTCCAGGTTGACCAGTTTCTCGAGAGTGAATTTTGCTTCATCCAGCTCGTCGCAAAGCAGGTAGCAGCGAGCCAAAATAAACAAGGCAACACCGTTGGCAGACTCGTCTTCCAGGCAGTTCTTAAGGGTGTATTTTACCGCTTCAACTTCTCCCGGAAGCAACGCTTCAAGATCTTGGAGTGTTCTATTTTTCTTATAGGCTTCAAGCATGTGAATTCTGGTCTTTGGTTTGATAAGCCCAGTGATTGTACTTTGGTCGGCGATTTAAAACCAACCAGCGGGACACCCGACGGCTGGTTTTACGTGCCATACTTTTGTCACTGGTTCTGGGCAGCTTTACTTTCTAAAATGAAACCGACTAGGGAGATCCATATGCGTGTTCGACTACTATTGTTCATCGTAGTGCTGCTGGTGGCCGTTGTGACCCTGTTCCTGTTACTTTTAGCGACGGATACAGCCTTGTCAGTTTGGCAACGTCTGAGTGTGGCCCCACTATGGTTACAGGTGGCTTACACCCTGGTCTTACTACTAATCTCGAGCGCCACATTGTTGTTCACTTGGCGATGGCTTAAGCCTGCGCGTAAAAAGAGTATCGCCAAGGGTGAGGATAAGAGCCTCGACCCATTTAGTTTTCAGGACGCGTTGGTAGAGTCTGCAGGTGCCGGGGTCGATGTCAGCGCGGCCGTTCAGGAGATCAAGGAGCAACAACGGCGAAAACAAAGCGGCGAGGTCTTTATCGCCATTTTTGGCGAGATAAGCACCGGTAAGAGTAGCCTGGTCAAGGCTTTGCTGCCAAAGGCCGATTTGCAAAGCGACACCAGGGGTGGTACTACCCAGAACGTCAGTCACTACCGTTGGCAGGCTGGTTCGGGTGACACTGTCGTTATTGCTGATCTGCCCGGCTTCAACCTTGACGACAACCCGGAAATTCTCGAGGAAGCCCGCCGCGCCCACCTGGTGGTGCTTCTCTGCGATAGTGATATTACGCGCAGTCAGATGGAGCAATTGAAAAGCTTGCTGTCCATACAAAAACCATTGCTCGTTGCACTCAATAAGGTGGATCGTTTTTCCAGTTCTGAAGCAAACCAGATAGCAGGAAATATTTCACAGCGCACGGGTGTAGAACGGGCGGATATCGTGTTTATCCAAACCGGTGGTCGCGAGGAAGTCATCAAGCTATTGCGCGACGGCAATGAGGAGATCATTACCCGGGACCGCCCGCAGGATATAGACCCGCTCCGTACCGCACTGCAACGCAAGCTGGATGGCGACCAGCAATTAATGGAACAGTTACGTGACACAGCCGTCTTGCTGCTGGCCTCGGAGAAGCTTGATGAGGCCCGCGACAGACACCGTGAAAACCAGGCCGCTGAACTTGTGTCCTCGTATTCCAGACGAGCCGTGATTGGGGCGCTGGCCGCCGTCGCACCCGGTTCCGATATCATCATCCAGGGACTGCTCGCCACACGCCTGGTGCAGGCCCTGTGCAAGATTTATGAGGTCTCGGTAAAGGAGGTGGAGATAGAATCATTTCTTCGTCTGGCCGGAGGCAGGGTTAAAAAAATGACAGCCATCACATTGGCCATAACCGGCAACGCACTCAAGGCGTTTCCAGGTATTGGCACTTTGACCGGTGGCCTTGTGCATGCCGTTGCTTACGGCATGATTTTCGAAAGCCTGGGACAGGCCGCCGCCCAGACACTCGCCAGCAGGGGCGAATTACGTCCCTACCCGGCAGCAAGAGCCTTTGAGGAAATACTGAATGACAATCTGGAAGCAGGTGCAGTCCGCTTTGCAAAACTTGCCCTGGCTGAAAAAGGCAAAGAAAAACAAGCCTGAACAGTACCTGCTGGATGCCAACCAGCAAATTCAAACACTGCTGGCTGATACTGACATACCGGCCTCGGTACGGCAGGAGTTGACTTGCGAATTCGCCGAGATCGAAACCATTTCGGAGAAGTTACAACACAGTGAGATTCATATCGCGGCATTCGGTCGTGTGGGAACCGGTAAGTCATCACTTTTGAACGCCTTGCTCGGGCGCGAGGTGTTTTCTACCAGTCCGTTACATGGTGAGACCCGGTCCCAGCAACGCAGTGAGTGGGACTCCGTCAACACGGATCACGTCGTGTTGATTGATACACCCGGCATCGATGAACTCGAGGGTGAGGCACGGGAGGAAATGGCCAACTCGGTCGCCCGGGTTTCCGATATTGTCCTGATGGTCTGCGAAGGTGACCTGACGGAAACAGAGTTAACCGCTGTCCGCGGCCTGGCCGAACGTAAACGGCCGTTGTTGCTGGTGTTGAATAAGTCAGACCGTTATAGCAAATCTGAAATCCAGTCGCTTCTGGATCACCTGCGTAAACGTTGCGAAGGGTATATCGAATCCGATAATATTTTGACAGCCCGCGCCGACCCACGGCCAGAACCGGTCATCCTGATAGATGAAAAAGGTAATGAGGAAAGAGCGACCCGTCCACGCTCCCCCGATATCAGCGATCTTAAAGAACGTCTGTGGAACATCCTTGAAAAAGAAGGGAAGACGCTGGCTGCACTGAATGCCGCCTTGTTTACCAGTGAATTGGATGCCCGCATTGCGAGCAAAATTGTACTCGCCAGGAAGACCGTGGCGGATAAAATCATCAGGAACTATTGCCTCGCCAAGGGTCTCGTGGTGGCGGTGAATCCCATTCCCGCTGCCGATTTACTGGCCGCCGCCGGTACCGACGTCGCGATGGTCGTGCATCTTGGCAATGTTTACGGTTTTCAGCTATCGCGGCGGGACGCCAGTAAATTGCTTTTCACCATCTCCGCACAAATGCTGTTGCTGATGGGTACCTACTGGGGTGTAAACATGGTTTCGTCCGCCATGAAAACTGTCAGCGCCGGGATGTCTGCCGCCTTGACAGCAGGCGCCCAAGGCACGCTGGCCTGGTATGCAACCTATGTGACCGGCATAGCCGCGGAATCGTGGTTTGCTAAGGGAAAAACATGGGGCTCGGCCGGGCCAAAGGAAACAATCAACGAGATCCTGGACTCGCTGGACAGGGATTCGATCCTGAAATCCGCGCGCAACGATATCCTTGGCAAGTTCAAAGCAACAAGCCAGGCTGCCCGCCTGGACTAACGCGCTTCTTTAAAGCCAGATGTCTTCTTTTTCCGTCAGGTCATATAGAGACTCTGCATCTTTGATCAGCTTGTTGGCATAGCTGTCCATTTGCAATTGGGCATCCTGTGTTGGCCCCTTGCTCTTACCCACGGCAAGGAGCCGGTCGGCATCCATTTGCCACTTTAATGCGAAATGCCTGGCAGCATCCTTGGGCGTTGCCGCCATTCTGCCTGCGATGTAGTCCGTGATCACACCTTCGCCCGAGATGGTCCAGATAAACCTGGTTTTCTGGCCCATACCCCAAACCTTGGCGATTAGGATTTGATTCGGAAATGCCCAGGCCGGGCTGGCTTCAACAGCAGTCCCAACGACGGCATTACGCTTGATCATTTCCTGCACTACCTTATCAAGTAATGGTTTGAACCAGTGTTTCAGCGCTTCTTTTTCTGTTTCAGTTCTTGATTCTGTCATTTTTTTCTCCCGGCCCGAGTGTCCATCGTAAGCCTGATTTTAATTGATCGCGGTTTTTTTCAATCCCCGATGTCCATTATTCCTATGGACCGTTTTCCCTGGCAAAGAACGTCCCCAGCACGTCATCCAGAAGCGGTGCCCAGTTTTGCCAGTTGTGTTCCCCGGTAACCTTAAAGTAGGTCAGGTCATAACCCTTGTGCTCCAGGGTTTTCTTAAATCGTTTCACAGCACCCGTATTGTCATTTCTCGAGCCTACACTTAAGAACATTTTCAGGGGTAAGACCTCTCTTTCTTCGTACAGATCGCGTACCACATCGAGATGCTCACCGCTCGCCGGTGATTGCATGGCGATACCTGAGAATAGCTTTGACAACATCAACCCAAAACAGGCACTGTTCAGGCCGCCAAACGATACACCCAAAATGACACGATCTTCGCGCGACAAGCTCACCGGCTGTTGCCGGCCTATGGCGGGAATGAGTTCGCTGGCGAAGAAAGCGGCAAACCTTTTGTTACACATGAACTGTGACTGGCGACGGCTTTCTTCCAGCTTATCCGGGTTCCGGCTGTCCAGAAACACGACCAGTACCGGTTCAATCGCCCCGATGCCGATCGCTTCATCCAGAACTGCCTTAAACCCTCCCTGCGCCAGATAGCCCTGGCCATCCGTCACGTACAGCGTGGGCAAAATTTCGTCGGCCGATATTTCAGCCGGCCTGTAAACCCTGTATTGCAGTTCATAACCCAACTGCTTACTGAATATGCGCCGGTTCTCACTCAGCGTGCCCTCACTGGCAATAGCGTTTGCAAACAGCGCAACGCATAAAAAGCCTGCGATGACGCCTGTATGCTTTATCAGGGAACGCATCTGCCAGTCAATTATTTCACACGCTTCACACGGGTGGATTTACCGCCTTCATGTATCAGGAAAAAAGAACCCATCGCGCCTTTTTCAATTTTCGCTTCAAAGGGTGCTTTTAAATTCCATGACCTGGCGCTTTGCTGCTTCCATACCTGGCCTTCTGACGTCTGGAAATAGTAGACCCCGCCATTGCCTTTCTTAAGCCGAACGATGGTGACATCCAGCTTATCGGCGGAAACTCCTTTTTCAGCAACCGGTGCTGCTTCCTTGGCTGTCACTTGTGCAGGACTTGCTTGTGGAGTTGTGACAATCGCTGGTGCTGCCTCAGAAGGTGCAGGTGTCACGGGTGTTGGTTCAGGTGCCTTCTCCTTTGGCATGGTATCGCTGCCAAACTCCTCCACTTGCACCGCCCTCAGTTTCTGTTCATTGAAAATACCGCCATCTATAACCGTGTCATAACAGGACAAACGCTCCACGTCGCCCCGGATTCCACGACAATCTTCAACATCACTTATATTTACCAAATCGTCGGCCAATAAAGATGACATGAATAATTGCGAAGCCCCCAGACCGATCATTAGAGTGCTTAACAACGGCAAGACCAATATTTTTTGTAACGAGTTTTTCATTTTGAATAATCTTCCCAAGATTAATACCCGGGGCTACCCGGGCCGATATGTTGTTTCTTCAATTAGAAATAAACCGAACTCAATTTTACAGGTTATCAGATACTCGCGCTGTGATCAGTAATTTGCATCTTGTGATAGTGATCGAGTGTGCCCGGTTCACGCGGCGTAGTATAAATCGCGAAGTAACCTGCTTTTAACCCGTAATTCTATCCTCCAGTCGCCATGAATCCTGCCATATGTATCCTCCTTGGGGGATTTATGTTGTAATTATGGATCAACATCAGGAGTTTTCGGTATGAGGAATTTTCTTTCGACTACGTTTGTTATGTTTGGGTTTCTGGCGGTATGCGGGCTGACCTTTGCCGCAGAGTCTGAAGTACCTGAACCATTCCAGCGCTTTGATGCCGATTCCGAATACACAATCGATTATTCCGATTTGACGGACGTCCTGAGTATGGCGGTGGTGAATGTCGGTCGTTCAACCCGTGAGAAGGCTGCACCAAGTCATGCCGCCACCGGCACACGCATGAAGACCAGCGTAAAAAGAACCACCATGAATGAGGGCAACCGCTTCTATTACGAAACATTTGACAATAACGAAGAAGCCCAGCAAGTATTAATAGGCATTCAGAAGAGCCTCGAAGAGGTGCCAGCCGGAGCACCGTTTGAGTTTTTTTCACGCGACGAGCAGCTGGCTTACTGGTTAAACCTGTATAACGTCACTCTCCTGAATGAGCTCATCAAGGAGTATCCGCAACGAAATCTCAAGAAGCTGTTGGTTGGCAAGAAATCCATCCTGTCAAAAAAGCTCCTGAACGTAGCGGGTGTGCCCCTGAGCCTGAACGACATCCAGTTCAACATCCTTAAAAACAATTATGACAACGATCCGCTAGTGATCTATGGGCTTTACCAGGGCAATATCGGTGGCCCGAATATTCGCAGAAAGGCCTATACCGGCAAAGACGTATATCGCGCCCTGAAAAATAATGCCACCGAGTTTATCAACTCCAACCGGGGCACCTACAGCAAGGATGCAAAGGTATTTCGTGTATCCAGTTTATATGACCGCAACAGGGCGTTTTTCCCTGATTTTCAATCAGACCTGTCCAGGCACCTGCTGGTTTACCTGGAAAGCCCTGAAGACAGAGAGCTACAGTCAGCTACAACATTGAAGCCGGATATCAATGACTGGACTGTCACTGACCTGGGTGGCACCACCCGCGATTTTGGTGCGACTTTCGCAAACAATAACGCCGCCTTACTGGATTCAGTAAAGAGCACGGTACCGATGGACGGGGGTGGAACCATGGGTGCTGCTGCGGGTTATGGTTCTATGGCAATGACCACAAAAGCACAACCTTTGAGCCGGTTCAGCCCGGAATTGTTGATTCAATTACACGCGCTCAATGAGAAACGGCAAAACAACAATTTACAAAGCGGTACAGTGACGATTGAAGAAATGGGTGAAGCGAAAGACCAACCCAAACCCGAGACTGACAAAAAAGACGGGGAAGACAAGGATAATAAAAGACCCTGAACAACAAACATCGCGGGTCCTATCGTTTTAGGACCCGGGTTACAACTAATGAAATTGAAATCAACTCAATGAACCCACTCAAAAAAGTACATCTTGGATCAAAGCTTCTTTCGCTTGGCCAGGTTAATGAGGCGGCGCAACTCAGTTCCAAATTGCTGGCAGAAGCACCAGACGTTGCCCAGGTACACGCCCTCGCATACGAAGTGGCTCTCGCCCAGAATCAAGTAATGCAGGCTATTGAGCACATCAACCGGGCCGTTGAGCTAGACAGTGAGCAGCCGGATTTGCAATTCAAAAAAGCAGACATCGAAACGATCAGCCGGCAGGGGTTAAAGGCCCAGGAGACCGCGTCAGCCGTTGCCTCGCGATTTCCGGACAAGCCGATGATCCAGTTGCAGGCCGCGCGGGTATTCAGTCAATGTGGGAATCATACCGGCGCCGAGCCCTTTTTATTGAACGCAGGCGCGAAGCAGACAAATAATCCGAGTATTCTTTTTGACTTTTCAAGCAACCAATTTTTCCTGGGCAAAATCACCGAGGCGGAAGAGGCCATATCCAGATACCTGGATCTCAAGCTACCGGCAAAAGGGCAGAAGTTGCTGCTGAGGTCCCAGTTACGGAAACAGACTCCTGGTCAAAACCATGTGGAAGTATTGAGAAACTACCTTTCGCAGCCATTGACTAAAAAAGAAGCGGTCTATATTTATTTTGCTTTGGCCAAGGAACTGGAAGACCTGGGCGAATATAAACAATCATTCAGTGCCCTAAAGTCGGGGGCGGCCATTCAGCGCCAACTGGTCAGATTCGACCTGTCTGAAGAATTGACCAACATGAGAGATGTTTTAAGCGTCTTTCAGCCTGCTAATTTTGCCGGGATTCCTGATTCGAGTTCACAGGATTCACCGATCTTTATCGTTGGCATGCCGCGAACTGGCACGACGCTGGTGGAGCGCATAGTAAGCCAGGGCGAAGGTGTCAAATCAGCAGAGGAAACCTACGATTTCACGATGGCGCTCAGCTCCGTCATCAACAGTTACATCACCACCAATCCGGATAGGAGTCTCAACCCTCTGAGTGCCGCGTTAGAAGTGGACTATGGCGAAATCGCCAACAAGTACCAAAGTAGTATGCTGGGTATGTTTGGAAAAGCCGCCCGCTATATGGACAAGACGCCGTTCAATTTTCTGTATTGCGGCTTGATTAAGAAGGCATTTCCCAAAGCGCGGATTCTGCACCTGGTCCGTGATCCGATGGACACTTGCTACGCGGTTTTCAAAACCCTGTTCGCCAAGGCCTATTATTTTTCTTACGACCTCGACGAACTGGTGGATTATTACATCGCTTACCGTCAACTGATGGACCATTGGCACCAATTGATGCCCGGCGCTATCCTCGACGTCCGCTATGAAGAACTGGTGTCCAATCCGCTGGATGTCTCCAGGCGGATTGCCGATTACGTGGGGGTCACCTGGTCCAGCGAGTTGATCGAAGTGCAAAACATCACCAGGCAGAGTTCAACTGCCAGCGCTGCGCAGGCGAGGGAACCGATTTATACGAGTTCGGTCAGTCGCTGGCGTCATTTGGAAACTGAGCTTGAACCGTTGAGGCGTAAGCTCACGGCGGCAAATATGGTCGATGAAAGCGGGCATTCCTTGGTCTGAGACTTCTTAACCGGTCCGGGGCCATGACGTGGGCAACCGATGTGCTGGGCATCGCCGTATGGTTCAACAGGCAAAAGCGTAAGAAACCCATACCCTTGTGTCATCGCTGCATGGCTTAGCTGTTAAAAACAACGCAAAGGATACTTTTCCGTACCCAAAAAGAAAGCGGGCCAGATGGCCCGCTTTCAGTTCTAACATGTTTCTTATGACTTAGAAACGGAAGGTTGCCTGCGCGAACAGGTAACGACCCAGTGTGTCGTAGAAACCTGCATACGTGTTGGCGTTGGTAGTTAACGTACCACCGACCATAGGCGGTTCTTTATCAAAGATATTATTAACACCAATGGTGATGTCATGATTTTCCAGGAAAAGGAACCTGGCACTCAGATCCACGTAGTTCTGATCTTTGCCCATGTTCTTCTTCGCAATCTGGTCAGTTGTACCATCATATTTAACACCGTCGAAAAAACGCCACCTTGCGGTAATTGACCACCACTCGTTGGAATCATACTGAAGTGACGCGGTATGACGCCATTCTGGTGCCGGGTAGCAACGCACGCTGACGATACCTACACAATCATAAGCCGAGTCAGGATTAGCCGGCAGAGGTGTGACTGTCCTGTCCAACATGTACGTACCAATCACATTGGTATTCCATGTACCACCAAGACCTTCGGCTGCCCAGTTAAAGGCCAGATCGATACCTGACCACTTGTTCTCACCGAGGTTCAATGTGGTATCAAGTACGTAACCAGCAGTACCCTGCCAGAGATTACCACTTGGACCACGGACGATATTCTCACACACAACACCATTTAAACCACACTGCTCAAGAATCGTAGTGGCACCAATGTTATTGATGGTATCTGAAATCTCGATTTGCCACCAGTCAACTGAAATTGTCATGGTATCCATAGGATTGATGATGACACCGGCAGTCCATGTATCCGCTACCTCAGGATCAAGATTCGGGTTACCACCAAAAATGCCATTATATTGACCAGCAGGGCTTTCTGAAATATTGCCATACTGTGCAGGTGTTACACCTGAATTAGCACACTGTGCCGCAGTTTGAGCCGGGCTATCACCCGCACATGGATCGGCACCAGACCACAGACCGAGGGACTGGGTTGAGAACAACTCACCGACGTTAGGAGCACGGACAGCGCGGTTGTAACCAACACGAACGCTAAGCAGATCGATTGGCTGCCAGTTAAAGCCAACACGATAGGTGCTGTTACCGCCACTGGTGCTGTAATCTGAATAACGATACGCGAGATCGAGGTTAAGTGCCTGGGCACCCTTCACGTTGGTCAATAATGGAATGTTGGCTTCGCCAAAGAACTCCAGAACGTTGTAACCACCATCAACACCCGGTGTCGGACCACCCTGACCAGCGAGTGAACCCTGCTGGAAAACGGTGTCGGAAGTACGGTTGTACTTCTCAATACGGTGTTCGAAACCGCCGGCCACCATGATGGAGTCGGCATTGCCGATATTCCAACCGGTATCACCGGTTACATAACCGTTGATTACACGGGTTGAAGTCTTACCGGTTGCAATGGCCGTTCCGAGAAGGGCATTGGCCGCTTCTTGAGTAACACCCTGGTAGGTAAATACTTCATAGGGGATACAACCCGCAGTTGCGGCACAAAGATCACCGTCGACTGCAACACCAATAGCTGGTGTCAACATGTCATTCAAGTAGGCCAGGCTGGAAGCCGTAGAGCCATACAGGTAAGACACGTCATAATCCCAATTATCGTTAATGGCACCCTTCAAGCCGCCAACGATACGGAAACCGCTGTGCTCGAAGTTACTGCTACGCGGACCACCTTCAACGTTACGTTTACCGATCTGAACACCATACTCGTCCAGTCCAGGGTAAAGCTCATTCAGCGAATTACGGAAATTTTCCGGGAAAAGCGGGTTGTCTATCGGCAGCACATATGTTGCAGAATAGAAAGTACCTGATTCGGCGATCTGACCAGCGGTACGGTCATTCGCAAAGTTTGTTTCCAGGTAAGCAATCGCGTGCTCGTTGATTTCATAATCTATAAACGCACCCAAAGACCAACGTTCATCAGGACGCATGAAATGGTTGATCGGGCCATAATTGTAGATGTTTGTACCATCGTAAGGCGCCAGAGAGCTATCCGGTTGTAACGACATCCATTGGGAGGTGGACTGATCTAAAACACCATCGTACGCAGGGTATATAAACATGTTTGGTACTGGAGCAGTACTGGAACCACCGCATGATGTACCGGCATTACTCAAAGCACAGCTTGAGTAATCACGTTCACCCTGCAGCATTTCCTGGTTATCACGCCAAGTGGCATAAGCAGTTGCATTACCCCTGCCATCGGCAAAGTCACCACCGATAACGAGTTCAATGTTATAAGCCTGGCCATCGATACCAGAGCCACCTGTAGGATATTCAAAACCTTTCTGATCCATCAGGTCCTGAATGTATTTGTTGTCATTATCATGCTGGTAACCACTGATACCTGCACTGATTTCAACACCGGTCACACGGCGCATGATGAAGTTAACAACACCTGCCACAGCGTCAGCACCGTAAGTAGCGGATGCGCCACCGGTCAGTACTTCAACACGCTCGATCATGGCAG
>Ga0316197_10001954_pt1 | contig 14706 bp, 13 predicted proteins | sample OudBiesiAoxic_MG_FD_204939 | JGI IMG/M metagenome (GOLD analysis project Ga0316197, IMG submission 204939) | Coastal sediment microbial communities from Oude Bieten Haven, Netherlands - site A oxic | ecosystem: Environmental > Aquatic > Marine > Coastal > Sediment | place: Netherlands...
GCCGGCTGGTGCGGACCCGTCGGCCACCCCGTCGTATATCGCCCGCGACGTGGAGCCGAGACTCCGGAACGGTCGGGACATCCAGCAACTGCTGGAGCGTCTCTATCCTCCGATGCTGAAGGAGGCCGGCATCGGTGGTCGTGTGCTCCTGTGGGTGTTCGTGGACGAGCGTGGTTCTGCCGCGCGGTCGCAGGTCCATACGTCCAGTGGGTATCCCGCGCTGGACAACGCCGCGGCCCAGATCGTCGAGCAGATGGAGTTCTCGCCGGCTATGAACCGCGACAAGCCGGTCGGAGTTTGGATCGCCCAGCCTATCGATTTCAGCGTTTCGCGATAGGCGCCCGACCTCTCCGTCAGCAGTAGCGTGAGCCGCTCGCCTCTGGCGGGCGGCTCTTTGCTTTGTGGGTAGGGCATTGGCAAGCGGCGATCGACGCATCCGTTGCCGCTCCACGTGGCCGGCCGTAGACTCCCGCCGTGAATGAAAAGCAGATCAGGGACCGAGTCCTGGCGATCCAGGAGACCATAGCGCGGGCGGCCGAGCGATCCGGTCGGTCCGGATTGGACGTATCCGTGCTTCCGATCACCAAGGGGCACCCTCCCTCCGTCCTGGAGGCGGCGGCCCGTGCGGGTTGCGAGGCGATCGGTGAAAACCGGGTTGCAGAAGCCGAGGCGAAGCTCGCGGATCTTGGACGCCTGGGAGTTCGGTGGCACATGGTCGGGCATCTGCAACGAAACAAGGCCGGCCGGGCGATCCGGACGTTCGATGTCATCGAATCGGTGGACTCCGTGCGGCTCGCCCGTCGCCTGCACGCGGAGGCTGAGAAGGCGGAGCGGCTGAGCGTTCCGATACTGGCCCAGGTCAACGCGGCCGGGGAGCAGCAGAAGAGCGGCCTGGAACCCGCGGAGCTGGTCGACGCCATCGGCGAGATGCTCGACCTCGGGCGCATCCGGGTCGGGGGTTTGATGACCATGGCGCCGTTCACGGCAGAGGAACGGGTGCTACGCCGGACGTTCGCCACCGTGCGGGAGTGCCTGGAGCGCTGCCAGGCCGAACTGCCGGGCTTCGACGGGCGGACCCTGTCGATGGGAATGAGCAACGACTTCGAGATCGCCGTTGAGGAGGGCAGCACGGAGGTCCGCCTCGGGACAGTGCTGTTGGGAGAGAGACCGGAGGTATGATGGACCTGACTCCGCTGGATGTACGGAAGAAGAAGGACGACCTGCGCCGTACGGTGCGGGGCTACGACCCAGGGCAAGTGGATGCCTTCCTGGACCTGGTGGCGGATCGCCTTGAGGCGGTCGTGCAGGAGGAGGTGCGACTGAAGGAACAGGTGAAACTCCTTCGTGAGCGCCTCGGCGGATTCGAGGAGCGGGAGCGGGCGCTCAACGAGGCTCTGATCGCCGCCCAGGAACTCAGGGAGGAGGCCCGACTGCAGGCCGAGAAGCAAGCGGGCTTGCGGATTCAGGAGGCGGATCAGCAGGCGGAGAAGCTGGTGAGCGAGGCCCGGCGATCGGCTGAGGACTCGGAGCGAGCCCTGGCGGATCTGCACGCTCGCCGCGCCAGTTATCTGCGTGGAATGCGCTCGCTCCTGGACCGGTTCCTGGCCGAGGTATCCTACGAAGAAGAGCGGCTCGAGGGATCACCCGAGGTCGCGCAGGAAGCCGATGCACCCGAGGACAGTGAGGAAGACGAGTGAGCGGTGTGACTGCCCGGGTACCGGAGTAGCGCGGCTCATGAGCTATCGTCCGCTTCCCGAAAGCGTAGCCGAGCTGGAGATGGAGGTCCTGGAGGCCTGGGACGCCGAGGACACGTTCCACCGTGGTCTCGAGGCACGACGCGACGCTCCAGAGTACGTGTTCTACGAGGGCCCGCCGACAGCCAATGGCAGGCCCGGCGTTCACCACCTGCTCGCCCGCACCATCAAGGACACGGTGGCCAGGTATCGGGCGATGGCCGGGTGGCATGTGACGCGGATCGCCGGTTGGGACACGCACGGCCTTCCCGTCGAGATCGAGGCCGAGAAGCAGCTTGGCATCTCCGGCAAGCCCGAGATCGAGCGCATGGGGATCGCCCGCTTCAACCAGGTGTGCAGGGACAACCTCTTTACCTACAAGGAAGACTGGGAGCGGCTGTCCCGGCGGATCGGATACTGGCTCGATTACGAGAACGCCTACGTCACCTGTACGCCGGAGTACATCGAGTCCGTGTGGTGGGCCCTGGCCGAGATTCATCGGAAGGGCCTGTTGTACAAGGGTTACAAGGTCCTTCCGTACTGTCCGCGGTGCGGCACCGGTCTCTCGAGTCACGAGGTGGCGCAGGGCTATCGGGTCGTCTCCGAGCCCTCGGTGTACGTGAAATTCAGGCTCGAGGATGATCCCGGCGGTGCGTCGATCCTGAGCTGGACCACGACCCCGTGGACGTTGCCGGGCAACGTGGCGCTGGCCGTCGGTGAGGGAATCGACTACCTGCGCGTACGGATCCGCGAGGCGCGGGATGGCGAGGCGAAGTTGCTCAGGGGAGCCAGACCCGGCGAGGAGTTGATCATCGCGTCGGCACTCGCACCGGACGTACTGCGGCACCCGTACGACATCGTTGAAGTGATCCCGGGCGCCGACCTGGTGGGACGGCGCTACCAGCCGCTGTTTCCGGGTGCAGTCGACGCCGAAGGAAGCGACACCGCCTGGACAGTCCTGGCCGCGGACTTCGTCACCACCGAGGATGGTACGGGCGTCGTTCACACCGCGGTGATGTACGGCGAGGACGACTTCACTCTGGGTTCCCGTGAAGGCCTTCCCATGCAGCACACCGTGGACCCGGACGGTCGGTTCGCAGACCGGGTGCCGGGTGATCTCGCGGGCCGGTTCGTCAAGGATGAGGAGACCGATCGCGCGATAATCGACGGTCTCGCCGAGGCGGATCTGCTGTACCGCCGGCAGATGTACGAGCACAGCTATCCGCACTGCTGGCGCTGCGACAGCGCCCTGCTCTACATGGCCCGCGACTCGTGGTACATCCGCACGACCGCCGTTCAGGAACGGCTCCTGGAGCACAACGCTTCGGTCGACTGGCATCCGCCGGAGATCGGGTCCGGGCGAATGGGAGAGTGGCTCTCGGGGAACGTGGACTGGGCCATCTCTCGCGATCGGTACTGGGGAACGCCACTCCCGATCTGGGTGTGCGATTCAGATCCCACGCACGTTCAGGTCATCGGATCGTTGGACGAGCTGGCCGCCCTGGCGGGCGAGATGTCCACCGACTTCGACCCGCACCGCCCCGAGATCGACGAATTGACCTGGTCCTGCGGTGAGCAGGGGTGCGCTGGCACCGCCCGACGGGTGCCCCAGGTGCTTGACGCGTGGTTCGACTCGGGCTCGATGCCCTTCGCTCAGTGGCACTACCCGTTCGAGAACGAAGACGCCTTCGGAGCACACTTCCCAGCTCATTTCATCGCAGAGGGAGTGGACCAGACCCGGGGTTGGTTCTACTCGCTGCTCGCGGTTTCCACGCTCGTGTTCGACGCTCCCTCCTATCGAAGTGTGATCGTCAACGATCTGATCCTCGACGAGGAGGGTCAGAAGATGTCCAAGTCGAAGGGCAACGTCGTAGACCCGTGGGAGACCGTGTCCGAGTACGGCGCGGACGCGACGCGCTTCTTCCTGCTGTCGTCCAGCAACCCGTGGCTTCCCAAGAAGTGGGACGGGGAGGCGCTCAAAGAGACGAACCGCAAGCTGTTCGACACGCTGCGGAGCACGTATCGGTTCTTCGCCATGTACGCCGAGCTGGATGGCTGGAATGACGACACTTCCGGGGCTTCGGCCATCGAAACCCGGGAATCGATGGACCGTTGGCTTCTCAGCCGTCTGGACGATTTGGTGGCTTCCGTGAGGAGGGACTTCGAGGCGTACGACCTGACGCGGGCGGCGCGGCGCGTGGCGACCTTCGTACTCGACGACCTGTCGAACTGGTACGTGCGCCAGAGCCGGGACCGGTTCTGGGCCACGGGTAGCCCCGACTCGGGTGACGGTGGGACGCAGGGCACGGCGGACGCCTTCGCCACCCTCCACTCGGCTCTGTGCGTGACGGCATTGGTCCTGGCCCCGATCTCACCGTTTCTGTCCGATTGGCTCCACCGGCAGCTGACGGGGCAGTCCGCTCACCTGACGGACTTCCCGCAGCCGGCAGGCTGCCGGGACGTGGATCTGGAGCAACGGATGGACGATGTTCGACGTCTGTCGACCCTGGGGAGGGCGGCGCGAGAGGAGGCTGGGATTCGCGTACGCCAGCCGCTCGGCCTGCTTCAGGCGGTGATTCCGGGCGGACGTCGGCCGGGTCCGGAGCTCGAGGCGGTCCTGCGTCAGGAACTGAATGTGAAGGAAGTTGTATTCCCGTCGGGCAGCGACGATATTGTACGGCTATCTGCGAAACCTGACTTCGCCCGGCTTGGACCGCGGTTCGGCAAGAAGACACCGCGGGTGGCGAAAGCGATCGAGGGACTGGACGCGGAAGCGGTCCGTCGTCTCGGAGCGGGCGAGGCAGTGTCGGTGAGCCTCGACGGAGAGGTTCTCGAGGTTCAGCCGGGCGACGCCCGGGTGCTGGAGGAGGCCTCGGGTGATCTGACGATTCAGGCGCAGGAGGGTTTCCTGGTCGGTCTGGACACGGCCGTCACTCCGGAGTTGGAGGCGGAGGGCCTGGCACGGGAAATCGTGAGCCGGGTGCAGCGTTTGCGGCGCGAGTCAGGGCTGGATGTGAGCGATCGCATTCGCCTGGGATTGGTGACCGAGGCCGGTCGCCTGGTCGACGCAGTGGAGAGACACCGCGACTACATCGCGGGAGAGACACTGGCCGTGATCGTGATGACGGGTGCGGAGCAGGGCGCGGCGCTGGACCACACGGTCCGCGTGGAGATCGAAGGAGAGAGCATAACCCTCGGTTTGAGCCGCGCGGACGGCTGACGGGGCGCCGGGGGATGACGCAATCTTGATGACACTTACAGGCTAGATCGGGGCGACCGGATGAAGAAGAAGGACCTGAAACACATCGAGAAGCGACTCCTGCAGCTTCGGGAGCGGGCTTTGAAGGATCTAGGTCACTACGACGAGTCTTTCTCGAACAGCTCGCAGGCGTCCGAAGGCGACCTTTCGGCGTACAGCTTCCACATGGCCGACCAGGGAACCGACGCCATGGAGCGGGAGAAGGCATTCCTGTTCGCCAGCAAGGAAGGCCGCTACCTGTATCACCTCGACGAGGCTCTGCGGCGCCTGTACAGGACGCCGGACCAGTTCGCCGTGTGTGAGGACTGCGGGGACAAGATCTCGTTCGAGCGCATGGACGCATTGCCGCACACGACGATGTGCATCAAGTGCAAGGAGAAGGAAGAAACGGGTGCCTCTCGCTGATTCCTCGACTCTTGTCGAGTCGAGGCCCCTGTCTTCCGGAGTGAACAAGAAGGCTCTCCTCGCCGGGGTAGTGGGGACGGTGGTGGTGCTCGACTTCGTCACCAAGATGTGGGCGATGAACACGCTCACGTTCGGCTATCCGGTTCCGGTATTGGGAGAGTTCTTCCGGTTCACCTACACGCACAATCCGGGAGCGGCCTTCGGTATCAACATCGGCGAGCATTCGAGGCTGTTCTTCCTCGTCCTCTCCCTGGTGGCGCTGGTGGTGCTCGGCCTGATCTATCGATCGACGCCGGCCCAAGACAGGCTCCGCCTCCTCGCAGTGGCCCTCGTGAGCGCGGGGGCGATCGGCAACATCATCGATCGGTTTCGTTTCGAGGCGGGCGTCGTGGACTTTCTCGACGTGGGCATCGGAGTCCACCGCTGGCCGATTTTCAACGTTGCCGACATGGCCGTGAGCATCGGGGCGGTCCTGCTGTTGATCTCATTCTACTTCGAGGAGAAAGACGGTGACGAACCGGAGCCGGCAGCCGGCTGAAGTTCACCTCTTTCGTGTAGACGAGGATTCGGACGATCGGCTGGATGCGTATCTGGCCGATCGTTTGCGTCTGAGCCGTAACCGCGTCGTGGAGTTGGTCGGCGCGGGTCTCGTGCAGGTGAACGGATCCCCAACCAGGCGGAAGAGCCGGCACCTGCGCGCTGGAGATGAGGTGGAGGTGACCGTTCCGGCTGCGCCCCCTACGGCGGTCGTTCCCGAGTCCATAGCGATCGAGCTGGCGTACGAGGACGAGCACCTGGCCGTGGTGAACAAGCAGGCAGGGCTGGTCGTTCACCCGGCGGTTGGGAATCGGGACGGCACCCTCGTCAACGCCCTGCTTCACCGGCTGGGCGGTTTGTCGTCGATCGGTGAGCCGGATCGACCGGGAATCGTTCACCGGCTGGACAAGGACACCAGCGGCCTCATGGTGGTTGCCCGCACCGACGAGGCTCACGCACGATTGACGCAGGCGCTCGCCCGCCGGGAAATCAGCCGAGGATACCTGGCGGCGGCGTGGGGGCACGTCGACGAAGACGAGTTCACCGTGGACCAGCCGATCGCGCGCGACCCCAAGCAGCGGCAGCGCATGGCGGTGGTGGAGACCGGTCGACCGTCATTGACCCGCTTCCGGCGTCTCGAGAGCTGGCGCGCCGCCGATCTCCTCGCCGTGCGTCTCCACACAGGGCGGACCCACCAGATCCGCGTCCACCTTCGATCTCTGGGCCACCCCGTCGTGGGCGACCCGATCTACGGCCCTCGCTGGCAGAAGGGGTTGCTGGGGGCAGGGGGGCGCTGGGCGGACGAGTTCGATCGACGGGTCGGGCGCCTGTTTCTTCACGCGGCGCGACTCGCGTTCGTTCATCCCGTCACTGGAGAGGAACTGAGCTTCACCTCGTCGCTGCCCGAGCCCCTCGTGGGCGCCGTCGAATGGGCTCGGAACGCGGGAGCCGTGTCGGGAGGGGACGGGTGAAGAGCGCCTCCATAGCGTTCGCCGTGCTCGCTGCGCTGCTCACCGCGTCGGCCGTCCGTGGCCCCCCCGCGATGCAGGTGGTCACGGGGGCGCCGACCGTCGTCGAGGTGCTGGGGGATCCCGAGTTCAGCGAGCTGGGCGCCAGGCTCGTCTCGGACCCGGCCGTGTGGAAGCCCTTGCCGGGGATCGGCACACTTCCCGAGGTTGGGATCGACTCGCTGCAGATCTGGCTCACCTCCGATCTCGGCACCGGCGTGCCCCCGGGCCTGAGTCATCCCGAGCCGTGGGTCGCCGGGACCGCCGATCCCGCGACGGCCCGCATCGCCCTTCGGACCGGACCCGGACTGAACGGCCCTCGAGGATTGAGGTCCGTGCTCCGCCACGAGATCGCGCACATTGGCCTCGGGGCGGCGACTGGCGGCAACTACCCTCGTTGGCTGACGGAGGGGTACGCCCAGTACGCCTCGGGAGAGTGGAACTGGGAGGACGCCTGGCACCTGCAATCCGCCTTCCTGCGCCGCGGCGCCACGACCCTGGAAGAGATCGATCTCCGCTTCCGCCGCCACTCGACGGAAGCGCGGATGGGATACCTGCTGTCATACACCGCGGTTCACGAGCTGGCGGCCATCGGCGGCGAGGCCGGCCTCGCCGCCGTATTCAGGCGACTGGGCGAAGGGGCCACCTTCGAGGAGGCCCTGCGGCGGACGTATGGGATCACGGCGGAGAACTTCGAGGTGCGCTGGAAGAGATCGCTGGTGGACCGCTACGGTTGGATGTACCTGCTGTCACGGGCCGGCGTGTTCTGGCTGGCGGTCACCGCTCTCGTACTTTTTGTGGCGCTTCGCAGGTCGAACCGAGATCGGACCCGACTCGAAGAACTGCGCGCCGAGGATCTCCGGATGGTGGAGCGGCCCGCGGACGAGATCCAACAGGGGCAACTCGCCGAAATGATGCCGATCTCTTCGGGCTCTGAGGCAGGCTCGAAGGGCCCTCGGGGCGACCCCGACGCAGATTGACTTGAATTCGGTAAGGGGGTATCCTTTCGCGATGGACGGAAACCGCGGAGGCGAGGCCAGCGACGGCGCGCATCGTCCACGGCTGTTCGGCTTGTTGGAGAGAAGGAACACTGCTCTCCTGGTGGCCGGCGCCGTGGTCGTTTTGTTTGGATACATTCTTCTCGACCGGGGCTCGGTCGTCCTCGCGCCGTTGCTTCTGTGCGCAGGGTACGTGGTACTCATTCCGGCCGGGCTGCTGATCGGATTCCGTGGGGACCGGGCGGGCGAGGGCGAATAGCTCAGTTGGTCTAGAGCGCCTGCCTTACAAGCAGGAGGTCGCTGGTTCGAATCCAGCTTCGCCCATGGGAGTGGGCGGCGGAACAGGAACAATCCGGCGCAATAGAGTGTCGTAACGAGTGAGTGGGGATCAATGCGCCCCGTGTTCGATAAGGAACGGATAAGGACCGGAATATGAAGCGTGCGATTCGTAACTGGGGTGGGCGGAGTCTGGCCGTAGCGGCCGTTTCGCTCGCGTTTGGCGCTGGTACCGCCGTGGCGCAGGACAATGGCGCCGCCGGTGGCCGTGCCAGGGTACTCGTTGCTCCCCTGCAGGTTGACGGCAGCGTCAAGAAGGACTTCGGCAAGAAGGTGGCTGAAGAGGTGCGGGATGGCCTCGAGGAGATTCCGACGCTGGTCTCAATCGACTGGGACCAGGTCAAGGATGAGCTTCGACGCCTGAAGCTGAAGGAAGAGGACCTGGGCCTCATCCAGTGGCGGCAGCTTGCCGGGCGCCTGAACGCCGATGTCGTGATGACCGGCACAGTAGCATCAGCCGTCTCCGGCAACGAACTCACCGTGAGCTTCGTCGACTCGAAGAGCGGTGACGAAGTCCACGTACCGGACTTCAGCGTTCCAGGTGATGGCAAGGATGAAGTGAAGCAGGCGGCTGGAGTCATCGTGTCGGCGTTCGGCGAGCAGGTCGACTACCGGCGCGCCCTCCTGTTCTGCCAGGACTACCTCGCCGCGGAACAGTACGAGGATGCCCTGCGCAATTGTGACGAGGCTCTCGCGAAGCATCCCGAGAGTACCTCGGGCCGCTATCTGCGCGGGCGCGTCTACATGGGGCAGGAGAACTGGACGGCTGCCTCCGAGGACCTCTCGATCGTCGTCGAGAACAACGCGGCTGAAGTCGATGCTCTCAACGCTCTGGCTTATGTCCACGCTCAGCTCGGAGACATGGACCGCGCGGTCGAGCTATACCGGGAGTACCTGAACTTCAATCCCGGCGACGCGAGCGTTCGCATGACCGTCGCCTTCGAGCTTGCCCAGGCGGGCGGCGAAGACGCGGCGATCACCCTCCTTCAGGACGGCATCGCCATTGACTCCACGAACGCCGACCTGTGGGAGTTCCTGGGAAACGTGGCGCTCAAGAAGGGGACCACCGCGGCGGACGGCGCGGCTGAGGATGCCGGCGCCATCGCGGACGAAGAGTCCGTTCGGCTTGCCGTGGAGGCCTACAACCACGTGCTGGATCTCAAGGGCGAAGACATGAACCCCGAGATTCTCCGCAACGTGATCGCGGCGAACCTCGAACTCGGTGACTACGACGCGGCGCTCACCTTCGCCGACCGGGCCCAGACGCTGATGCCGGAGGATGCCGGCCTGTGGTCGATCCGGAGCGATATCTACGGCCGGATGGAGAGATACGACGACGCGATCGCGGCTCTCAACCGGGCCCTTGAGCTCGATCCGGCCTACCCGAACGCCTATTTGCGGCGGGGCTTCCTGAAGCTGCGATCGGGTGACTCGGAGGGCGGGACGTCCGATCTGCGCGCGGCGATGGATCAGGGCGCCGACTCGGAGGTCGTGGCCGGCCAGCTACTGGCGCGGGGCTACAACGATTTCTTCAAGAACGGCCAGTACGACGAAGCGCTGGCGATGTTCGAGGTCGGGACCAGCCTGGCGTCGGCCGGACGAGTGAGGGACCAGCTGTATTTCTTCACGGCCTACGGCTACTACCAGCAGGGTGTGGCGATCGACGGCTCGAATGAGGCGACGGAGGCGTGTCAGCCTGCGCGTCGGGCGCTGTCCAGATTCCAGCAGGTCCTTCCGAACCTGGACCGGGCTGGTGCTGAACAGCCTCAGAGCCAGGCGCAGATTCGCGAAAGCACGGACGTGTACATCTACCGCCAGGAGCAGATCATCCGGAAGAACTGCGGAGGGTGATCTTCCTGGAACGGTAGGGATCTGAACGGGGTCTTCGGCCCCGACGTAGACGGCGAAGCCCGGCGGGACGAAACGTTCCGCCGGGCTTCGTGCATCTGGAAATCAGCGGTGGGGAGCCGGGGTTGCGCGAAGGGAATCTGACAGATAAAATGGGGCGCAGTGGGGAAAAGTGGAGAACTGTGGGGATATCTCCTTCCTGCCTCAAAGCGGTGGTGCGAATTGGGCGGCTATCTCGGAAGCTACCTGTATCAGGTGGACGAGAAGGGCAGGGTCACGCTCCCGGCAGCGTTTCGCCGGGACAGCGAGGCGCAGTCGTTCGTTCTGATTCAGGCACAGCCAGACGCCCTCACGCTCTACCCCGACGAGACCTGGGCCGAGGTGCAGGAGCGTCTCCGATCTCTCGCACGCCGTGCTCCACGCTCCCGTCACCGAATGCTGGGCCTCACCGCCAATGCGGTCGAGGTCGTACCAGATAAACAGGGACGTATCCTGATTCCCGACCGACTGCGGGCGAACGCGGGGATCCGCGACGAAGCGCAGGTGGTGGGGGCGATAGACAAGATCGAGATCTGGGATCCGGAGCGCTTTGCTCGGATCGTAGACGATACGGGAGACGACTTCGGCGACCGCCTGGCGGGGATATTCGCCTGATCGGGAGGGCGAGACAGCCAGGGTGAAGCCATGAACGGGCAGGGATTCTCGCACCAGCCGGTGATGGCAGACGAGGCGCTGAAGCTGCTCGAGCCCGAACGGGGCCTCTGGTTTCTGGATGGAACGGTCGGCGGTGGAGGGCACGCAGAGCAGATCCTGGAGTCGAACCCGGCCGCGACTCTGATCGGCCTGGACCAGGACACCGAAGCGGTTGCGGCAGCGAGGGCACGACTGGCTCGGTTCGGAGACCGGGCAATAGTGATGACGGGCAACTTCCGCGACGCAGCGGAATTGCTGCAGGAATACAAAGACGTCGGTCTGGATGGAGCCCTGCTGGATCTGGGCGTGTCGTCCCACCAGATCGACACGATGGCGCGCGGCTTCTCCTTCCGCCGGGGCACACCGTTGAACATGCGGATGGGCGGGACAACCGGTGGTTGGAGAACCGCGGCCGACTTGCTGAACACGGCGTCCGAAGAAGAGCTGGGGAAGATCTTCCGGGATTACGGGGAAGAGCGGAAGTGGCGGGGAATGTCCCGGGAGATCGCCCGGCGCCGGCAGGAGAAACCGTTGCGCACTGCGGACGACCTCGTTGCGGCCGCTTCCACAGCGCTCTGGAGACCCCTGTCTCCGAGGGACAAGGCGCGCCTGTTCCAGGCCGTCAGGATCGCCGTGAACGAAGAGCTGGAAGCGCTGCAGGATGGACTGGAGGTCATCGCGCGGCTGCTGAAGACGGAGGGGCGGCTGGTCGTCATCTCGTATCACTCACTGGAAGACCGAATCGTGAAAGAGAAGTTCCGGGAGTGGAGTCGAGAGTGTGTCTGCCCACCCGAGCTTCCCATTTGCACGTGTCGTGGCCACGCGCTGGGGCGTCGCCTCACGAAGAAGCCCATGCGGCCGACGGAAACGGAAGTCGCTTCGAACCCGCGGTCCCGCAGCGCGCGGCTCCGAGGATGGATTCGGGCATGAGCAGGAAACCGGCTCCCGGATCCCGGAGAGGGACCGGCACGTCGAAGGCTGGCAAGGGGGGCTCCAGGTCTCGCCAGAAGGGGCGGCGTCGTGCGAGACCTGGCACCCGAAGACGGCAGTTGGTCGTGGCGGGCTGCGTATCGGCCGTGGTCGGCTCCCTGGTCGTATCGGTCGATCGAACCGCCAGGGGACGACAGCTCGCCGAGTCGCTCACCGAACTTCGCACGGAGGAAGAGGTGCTTCGGATCCGCCAGTCCGAGGAGCTCGTACGTGTCGATTCGCTGGCATCGCGTGAACGAATCCTGGTAGCGGCGGCCCGCATCGGCTTGCGGCCCGCCACGGACGACCAGGTGGTCCACCTTCCGGACGTCGGGCCCTGAGGGCGGGGAAGGACAAGGCATGGCAACGAAGAAGTCCCGCAAGATCGCGAAGAAGACGCACGGCCGGCGGACTCAACTGTTCGCGGCCGGGCTGGCGGTACTTGCTACGGCGTTCGTGAGTCGAGCCGCCCAGCTCCAGATCGTCCAGGGCAGCAGATGGCAGGAGCAGGTCCAGACCCAGACGACCGAGACGGTGCCGTTGCCCGCGACAAGGGGAGCGATCTACGACCGGAACGGCAAAGCCCTCGCTCTGTCGCGCCAGGAGTACCGGGCCTTCTTCGCGCCGGCCCAATCCAAGGACATCCGGCGGGACGCCCAGGCCATCGCCGCGATGCTCGATCTCTCGCGATCCCAGGTACGACGGCTCACGAGCCGGTCCACGGGTTGGATACCGATTGGCCAGGTGGGGATCGGGGACCGTGACGCCCTGTCTCGTGGCGTGGGGCCTGCGGTCGAGTTCGAGCCGGTGATCACGCGTGTCTATCCCGAGGGCGATCTTGCGCGGGCACTTCTCGGCGGTGTGACCACGGAGGGCCACGGCCGATCCGGACTCGAGCTCGTCCTGGACACGCTGCTGAGTGGCACCGCGGGCGAGCTGCTCGGGAGACGCGATGCCCGCGGCGAGCTGTACCCCATTCTTACCAGTCCGGAGAAGCCGGCGAGAGCGGGCAGGGACGTCTACCTGACCATCGACGCCGACCTGCAGGCGATCGCCGAGGCGGCGTTGGAGACCGCGTTGGAACAGACCGGGTCCTCGGGCGGCGATGTCCTCATGGCCGACCCCCGGACCGGGGAACTCCTGGCCGTGGCCTCTCGCCGCGAAGGTAGCTCGGGTACGGTCCCGGCCTTCACATCTCCCTATGAGCCGGGCTCCACGGTCAAGCCGTTCCTTCTCGCGACCCTGCTCGAAGAAGACCTGGCACGACTCGACGAGACCGTCTACGCCGAGAAGGGTGAGTACCGGACCGCCCATCGGGTGATCACCGACGTGCATCCGCACGATACGATCACGGTAGCCCAGGTGATCCAGTACTCCAGCAACATCGGGGCGGCAAAGCTCTCGCAGCGAATCGAGCCTGGAGTGCAGTATCGCTACCTGCGGGACTTCGGATTCGGGACCCCGACGGGAATCGATCTTCCCGGCGAGTCCTCGGGACTCCTGCGCCGACCGGACCGGTGGTCCGCCCTCAGCCCGGCGTCGCTGGCCATCGGCTACGAGATGCTCACGACATCTCTGCAGCTGGTCATGGCCTACGGAGCGCTCGCCAACGGCGGCACTCTGCTCGAGCCGGCCCTGGTGCGGGAAGTCAGTTCGAGCGACGGAACAGGCTGGCAATTCGAGAGGCGGCCGATTCGACAGGTCATCGGCGGCGGCACGGCAGCGGTGTTGTCCAACGTCCTGCATGACGCGGTAGGCGAGGACGGGACGGGAAGCGAGGCCTCCCTGGCGACGCTGGAGATCGCGGGAAAGACGGGCACGGCCCGGATTGCCTCTGGCGGAGGGTATGGCGATCGACGCTACGCCGCGTCGTTCGTCGGCTACACGCCCGTGCACGATCCCCAGTTGGTAATCATGGCGAAGCTCGAGGACCCGAAGGGGGCCGTGTACGGTGGTCTGACGGCGGCGCCGGTCTCCCGGGCGGTCGTACAGGCAATCCTGGCCACGCGGGGTCGAGGTCTGATCGAAACGGGAGCAGGCGCGCCCAGCAGGGCTCGTCTCGAGTGGAATGAGGGTGAAGCCACGGCGTCGCCGTTCCAGTTTGCCGCCGCCCGGGATCTTCCCCAACCGGCCGCGAAAGAACACAACCAGAAGCTGCCAGACCTGAAGGGACTTGAGACGAGGGTCGCTGTTGCCCGCCTCCACGAGCTGGGCCTGCGGGTCGAGCTACACGGGTCCGGGCGTGTGACCCGGCAGGAACCCGCGGCAGGTACGCGCGTCGTTCGCGGCGCGACGATCCTCCTGCGCTGAAGTGCACGGAGCGTCCTCGGCGAGTGTCGCCGAACCCAGGAGCAACAGAAACGCGGAAACGAATCCGGGTGTGATACAGAGACAGGATCTCGAAGGCAGATTGCAGGCACGCGGGCTGGCCCCGCGGTGGGAGGGAAACCCGCCGCCCGGTTTCGCGGGCGTTGTCACGGACTCCCGGAAGGTGCAGCCCGGAGTCCTGTTCTGCGCACTGCGCGGCACTGAGTTCGACGGACACCAGTTCGTCGCACGGGCCGCGGCCGCCGGGGCGGCCGCGGCCCTTGTCGAAGAGATCCAGGTTGACGCGGGCATTCCCCAGCTCGTCGTCTCCGATACGCGTGCCGCAACGGCTCATGCGGCCTCTCTCCTGCACGGCGACCCCGCGGCCGGACTCACGCTTGTCGGCGTGACCGGAACGAACGGCAAGACGACGACCTCCCTCATCACCCGCCACATCCTGGCCGGCGAGGCTCCCTCGGCCGCGGTCGGGACTCTCGGGTGGTTCGACTCGGCCGGCGAGCGGCACTCCAGTCGGCTCACCACACCGGATCCGCTCGATCTCATGGCGACGCTGCGGGAGCTGGGTGAAGGCGGCACCCGGTTCGTCACCATGG
>Ga0316197_10001958_pt1 | contig 14699 bp, 11 predicted proteins | sample OudBiesiAoxic_MG_FD_204939 | JGI IMG/M metagenome (GOLD analysis project Ga0316197, IMG submission 204939) | Coastal sediment microbial communities from Oude Bieten Haven, Netherlands - site A oxic | ecosystem: Environmental > Aquatic > Marine > Coastal > Sediment | place: Netherlands...
CGAATGGAGGGAAAGCTGAGGATATGGGCCTTTCCCAGAACCTTTTGAACCTGCTCGTGTGAGACCCAACCATGCAACGTGACCCCGTCTGCGCACCCCATATCTTGGACCATCGACAGCAGCTGATCTCTCATGGGGCCGTCGCCGATGATATCGAGTGTCATGCGCCCGTCGCGCAGCAGGTCCGCAGCAGCGGTAATCAACATGTCTGCACCTTTATAGGGCACTAGCCGACCGACAAAGCACGCCCTGAGGACACTGCTTTTTGCGCTTGAGCTTTGTTTGAATCGGTCAGGGTTTATACCGTTCTCTGGGATATAAATCGTCTTGTCCTGATAGGGTTTGGGCACTTCGCTTTGCGTGTGACGAGAGCCTACAATAATGGCAGACGCGTTTTTGAGGGTGCTCTTGCGACCCGGCAAATGTTTGTAAGCGCTGCGCACATAGCTCAGCCACTCTTTTTCTGCCTGTCGTTCGGCATCAAAGTGTTTGGGCCACGGCACGCCACCGTTCAGTGGGCCCAACACAAACGGAACGCCTGCCGCGTTCACCTTGCGGGCAATCGGGGATGAAATTGTCGGGCTCAGCGGTGTGATGCGGTGCACAATGTCGTATTCACCTGATTTAATGGCTGCACCGAATTCTTTCCACACGAGATGTTCAAACCAAGGATAGGTCAAAGCGTTGATCGCTTGCAGCGTCGTCCAGCCCTTGCCTTCGCCCATGCGCAGTTTTTCGGCCAAGGCCCAAAGCGGGCGTGCAATTGCTTCGGAATCGATCGCAGTAAAGTCGCGCCCTTCCACCAGACCTGCGTGAGCAATGGCATCGCGATTTCTGATCTGCGTCACAAGATGCACATCCGCCACGTCGCGCAACGCTTCGGTTAATGACCAGCCCACAAGCGGGACGCTGACCCATTCCGGATTGGCGGCTTCGGCAATCGCAAGAACGCGCAGGCGTTTGTTGGTGGGTTGGGTCATTCAGGATACTCGGAACTAGAGAACAGGGCGCCACTGAAGGCGTTGGTTCGACAAATAACTATCTCGGGTGTTGCGCAACGATTCTGCGTAGCCGGTCAGTGCGCCTGCCATCAGCCACGTCAGAGGCGTCAACGTGGCGTTGGGCAACATATCGAAGACGTTCACGGCCAATATCAATGAAAGAGGCACGATCAGCGGTGAATAATTGTCTGGTGTGCGATACCGGGTTTCGCGCCACAGGAACAGCACGGGCAGGATGAGCAATCCGAATTCCGCGATAAAGCCAAGCCATCCAAATTGACCGATTAGAAGGACCCAGCGGCCGTCGGTAACGGTGGCCACTTCACCGGTTGCCGTATCGAGGATTTGATTTCGGTTGAAATTGCCCCATCCGAACAGTGGTTTTTCCTGAGCGCGTTCAAGGAGCAGGTTTTCATTTCCAAACCGGAAGTCCAGCGAGAGTGCACGTTCTTCATTAATGTCGGCGACGGCCTCCAGAATGCGATCTTGCGGCAGAACGTTGATGCCTTTGAGCGCAGGGTAGGCGATTGCGAAACTTGCGATGCAAACGGCCAAACGCATTTGCCAGCGCGACCCGATCAGGACAATCGTTGGAATGAGAACGGCCGCGAAAAGCCACGCTCCAAGCGATTTGGACAGCACCAGGACCCCCGTCAGGTAAAGCGCAATGAGAAAAAGCTTCCAGTTTGATTTAATCTGTTTTGTCTTCCAAAGCGCAAAGGCGGACAGGATCGCCATGAGCAGAAAGAACGCGGCCCAGATGCCATGGTAGAGAAACACCATGGGACGGAAGCCACCAAACCGAATCGTCTGCGCGAACTCATGCTGATAATAGCCGTAAATCCACAGGTTGAGCTGTGGTGACAGCCTGATCTCGATCAGCATCGGTATGGAATAAACGAGGCCACCGATCATGAAGGCAAACAGCAGATGACGTTGGTCGTCCGCCGTTGCCAGAAAGCGACGGGCCAACAGGAACGGTAAAATCAGCAGGGACTGTTGGATCACCAAGGCAAGGGCGTCTTTCAAAGCCATGCCTTGGATAAGGAACTCTCCCCAGTAGATCGGAGTCATGTTCATGAATGTCGTGAACACCGGGCTGAAGACGAAGATCAGAAGTAACACATTCACAGTGGCGGAACGTGGCAGAAACCCACCTTTGTGCCCGTGAAGCCAAACACACATAACCAATGCGCTGAGCGCGGGGATTGTGTGTTTTTCTAGCGGTGGGATCAACGGAAAGTCGAACCCGGCGGGGGGTTCCGGTAGAAACAGGTAGCCTACCAGCATGGTGGCAATCAAAGCACGGCCGGGCGGCAGCTTCAGAAAGAGAAACACCGTCACAAGTGGCCAGCTGGCCAGTGCTAATGTGGCCAGCGCGTTAGGCATCCTGGCTCCTGCAAGTGTCTTGGAACACGTCGCCGTTCCGTCCCGTAATTTTTTTGGACGTAAAGCCAGACCGCATTTCCCTAAGCAGTATACTGCATATGGAATTCGACATAAATGGCACCGGATTACAGCAAATGCGTGATACCCGGTGCATTTTACCAGCGCGTTTGCCGAGCGTCTTATCCGATTTTGGCTATAAGCTGGGATTGAAATTGGACCTACTGGATTGCCCAACTCGTAGCTACTGTCTGCCTCAATCGCGCCGGCCAAGGGTCGGCGCTCTTGTTTGGGAGAGCCACCATGAAAATGACCACCGAAGAAGCGTTCGTCAAAATCCTCCAGATGCACGGCATTGAACATGCGTTTGGCATTATCGGGTCGGCGTTTATGCCGATCTCGGACATTTTCCCCAAGGCGGGCATCACCTTCTGGGACTGTGCGCATGAAGGGTCCGGCGGCATGATGGCCGATGGCTACACCCGCGCGTCGGGCAAGATGAGCATGATGATTGCGCAGAACGGCCCCGGCATCACCAACTTCGTGACTGCTGTGAAAACGGCCTACTGGAACCACACACCGCTTCTACTCGTCACGCCGCAGGCTGCGAACAAGACAATTGGTCAGGGTGGTTTTCAGGAAGTCGAGCAGATGAAACTGTTCGAAGATATGGTCGCCTATCAGGAAGAAGTGCGCGATGCGTCGCGTGTGGCCGAAGTGCTCAACCGTGTGATCCTGAACGCAAAGCGCGCGTCGGCCCCGGCCCAGATCAACATGCCACGCGATTTCTGGACTCAGGTGATCGACATCGACCTGCCTGAGGTTGTTGAATTTGAACGTCCCACTGGTGGCGACACGGCGATTGAACAAGCGGCAGACCTGCTGTCTGACGCGAAATTTCCGGTGATCCTGAACGGCGCGGGTGTGGTTCTGGCTGGAGCGATCCCGGCATCGATGGAATTGGCCGAACGCCTGACTGCCCCGGTCTGCGTGGGGTATCAGCATAATGATGCGTTCCCTGGTTCGCACCCTTTGTTTGCTGGTCCGTTGGGCTACAACGGGTCCAAGGCCGGGATGGAGTTGATCAGCAAAGCAGATGTTGTGCTGTGCCTTGGTACACGTCTGAACCCGTTCTCGACCCTTCCGGGATACGGAATTGATTACTGGCCCCAAGACGCCAAGATCATTCAGATCGACATCAACCCGGACCGTATCGGTCTGACAAAGAAGATCAGCGTTGGCATCGTCGGTGACGCCAAGAAAGTGGCGAAGGGTATTCTTGCGCATCTTGCGGATGACGCGGGGGATGATGGCCGCGAAGATCGCAAAGCCTTGATTTCCAAAACCAAATCTGCATGGGCGCAGCAACTGTCGAGCATGGACCACGAAGAAGACGATCCTGGCACGACCTGGAACGAACGCGCCCGCGCGGCCAAGCCAGAGTGGATGAGCCCCCGCATGGCATGGCGCGCCATTCAGGCGGCCCTGCCGAAAGAGGCGATCATCAGCTCTGACATTGGCAACAACTGTGCCATCGGCAATGCGTATCCTACGTTTGAAGAGGGTCGTAAATATCTGGCACCGGGTCTGTTTGGCCCCTGTGGCTATGGTTTGCCGTCTGTGGTTGGTGCCAAAATTGGCTGCCCGGACACACCGGTTGTTGGCTTCTCGGGTGACGGGGCCTTTGGCATTGCTGTAACCGAACTGACTGCGATCGGCCGGCCCGAATGGCCAGCGATTACACAGGTCGTGTTCCGCAATTACCAGTGGGGTGCGGAAAAGCGGAACTCGACGCTTTGGTATGATGACAACTTCATCGGCACAGAACTGGACGAAGGCGTTAGCTATGCCGCGATCGCGACGGCGTGTGGCCTTAAGGGCGTGCAGGCGCACACGATGGACGAGCTGCGCGATGCGCTGAATCAGGCGATCAAGGATCAGATGGAGAATGGCGTAACCACGCTGATCGAGGCGATGATCAACCAGGAACTGGGTGATCCGTTCCGTCGTGACGCCATGAAAACACCCGTGTCTGTTGCAGGAATCGATCCTGCGGATATGCGCCCCCAGAAGGTCGCGTAAGGTGGCAGACCCCGCTCAAGCAACCTCGATTCTGGTGCTGAATGCGGGGTCGTCCTCGATCAAGTTTGCCGTTTTTGACGAGACCGTGTCCGAGATTCTCTCGGGCATGGCCGAGGCCATCGGCGGGGCGTCCAAGCTGCGCGTCGGCAACGAAGTACGCGATACACCGCTGATCGATCACCGGGCGGCTTTGGAGGCAATTCTGAACGCCTTGGCCGAACGCGGAATCTCGCCAGATACGCTGCGGGCGGTTGGGCATAGAGTGGTGCATGGCGGACGCAGGCTGACTGCGCCCATGCGCGTGACCGAAGAGGTGCGCACCGAGATTGCAAACTGCACGCCGCTTGCGCCGCTTCACAACCCGCACAACCTCGCGCCTATGGAAGCGCTTGCGCGATTAGCCCCGAATGTGCCGCAGTTCGCGAGTTTTGATACGTCCTTCCACGCCACGAACCCAAGTGTGGCAACACGCTATGCGATCCCCAAAATGATGGAGACCAAGGGTATTCGCCGCTATGGGTTTCATGGGTTGAGCTATGCGTCATTGGTCCGCAGTTTGCCCGAGGTGTCGGGCGAGTCTCTGCCTTCGCGCCTTTTGGCGTTCCACCTTGGCAACGGGGCATCGCTATGTGCGATCCACAATGGTCAGTCGATTGCGACGACCATGGGGTATTCGCCGCTGGATGGTCTGACGATGGGCACGCGATCCGGTGGAATCGATGCGAACGCAGTCTTGCGATTGGTTGAAGAGAACGGTTTGGATCGGACCAAAGCGATCCTGAATCACGAAAGTGGGCTTTTGGGATTGTCTGGCGGCAAGTCGGACATGCGTAAGCTGATGGTGGATGCGTCCGCCGAAAGCGCATTTGCTGTTGAGCACTTCTGCTATTGGACCCTGCGCCACGCGGGGTCATTGATTGCGGCTTTGGAAGGGGTGGATGCCATCGCCTTTACCGGAGGAATTGGCGAAAATGCAGTTGGCGTGCGGGCGCGTATCTTGCGCGGGTTGGAGTGGGCCGGGGTGCGGATCAACCCTGATTTCAACCACCGCTCTGGCCCGCGCCTACACGCGGACAGTTCCAATGTTGCGGTCTGGGTTATCCCGGCAGAAGAAGAACGCATGATTGCTCTAGATGCGCTGGCGATTTTGGAGGCCGCGTGAGTTACCCCGTTTTGGTCAATGCAATCGTCACCACTGTCGACGCGACAATATCGTCGGTCGTTGCGCCACGGCTGAGGTCGCACACGGGTTTCGCAAAGCCCTGCAGCAATGGGCCAAGCGCCTGTGCTTTGCCAAGTTCCTGGCACAGCTTGTATGCGATGTTGCCCGCGTCGAGTGACGGAAAGACCAACACGTTGGCATCGCCTGTGCCAAGACCTTTCTTGGCCGCGATTGTTGCGTTCAAGGCGGCATCGGCCTGGATCGGGCCGAGAAACCCGGTTGCTTCAGCCACGGCGCCAACGGTCTGCACGCTGTCCCCTTGGCCGCTGGTTCCGGTCGAGAACGAGAGCAGCGCGACCTTTGCAGACCCAAGCAACGTTGTTGCGGTGTCTTCCGATGCGCGTGCAATGGCTTCCAGCACAACCGCGTCTGGTGACACGTTCACGGCGCAATCTGCGAAGATGAATTCGCGCCCGTCTGGAAAGATCATCAGGAAGTATGATGACGGAACCGCGACGCCATCGGCCAATCCGATGGCCATGCTGGCGGCCTCGATCACGCGACGCGTCGGACTGTCGGCACCTGCCACCATGGCGTCAGCTTCGCCGGCAGCTACCATCGCCGCCGCACGGTACAAGGGTTTTAGCAACAGCCGCCGTGCCATCGCTTCTTTGCTGCCGCGCACCGCCATGAGAGCGGAGACCTGTGCATCTGTCACGTCGTCACTGACGGACAAAGCGGTACATAATCCATCGGTTTCCAAACGATTGACGGCTTCTGCCACGCGCGGATCGCTTAATTCCGGAAACACCACCCGGGCGTTTGCCTTTTGCGCGATTGCGCTGGCCGTTTCCAAGACGCTCATACTTTCCTCCGGACCAACGCCGCAAAGGAGCCTGCAATGACCGAGGCCGTCAAGATCAACCGAGGCCTAAAAGGAGTCTATTTTGAGCGCTCTGGTGTGAGTGACATCGATGGCGCTGCCGGGACGCTGCAATATCGCGGGTATTCGATCCACGATCTGGCGGCCCATGCGACATTTGAAGAGGTCTGCCATCTGCTAATGCGGGGCGAATTGCCGAATGCAGATGAATTGTCCGCGTTCGACAGCGATATGCGCAGCTACCGCGCGGTACCGGATGCGGTTCTGGACATCATTCGCACCTGCAGGGACGGGCATCCGATGGATGTGTTGCGCACGGCTGTGTCTGCCCTCGCGGCGCTGGACACTGACAGTTTGCAGGTTGGCGAAGACGCGTTTCAACGCAATGGCCTGAAGCTAACCGCACAGGTTCCGACGCTGATTGCAGCGCATGAGGCGATTCGCAACGGGCGCGCTCCGGTTGCGCCGGATGACAGCCTGAGCCACGCCGCGAACTGGCTATGGATGCTGAAGGGCGAAAAGCCGTCAGAGGCGGCGGCGCGTCTTGCCGACGTGGACTTCGTTCTTCATGCTGAACATGGTGCGAATGCCTCTAGTTTTGCGGCTCGGGTCACTGTCGGAACCGAGGCCAATCTACACGGCGCGATTGTGACGGCACTCAGCACTTTGGCCGGCCCAGCGCATGGTGGAGCGGCAGAAGACGTTATGAAGATGGTCAAAGAGATCGGCACGCCCGACAAGGCTGCAGACTATGTCAAAGCCAAGCGCAAGAATCGCGAGGCGGTTACGGGCTTTGGCCATCGTGTTTACCGCGCCGAAGATCCGCGCGCGCGGCACATGCGGGAAGGCGTGCGCAAGCTGGGCGAAGAAATGGGCGCGCCCGAGTGGTATGAGATCCTGCAAGCGGTTGTGGAAGCCATGAAACCCTACAGCCGTCATGGGCTGAACGTGAATGTCGATTTCTATTCCGGTGTCATTTACCAACTCCACGGTATTCCAATGGACCTGTATGTTCCGATCTTCGCCATCGGCCGGATGCCGGGTTGGGTGATCCAGTGTCTTGAGCAGCAGCGCGGCAATATCCTGATCCGCCCACTTACGTTGTATAACGGGCCAGAACCACGCGATTGGGTGTCAATCGAAGACCGATAGAAGCAGAATGTAAGCGCTTGCATATTGCAGCTTTACCATTGCCGCAGAAACGTAAAGACTGTTGCGAAATCTGACCAGGGACACGCTTGGCAGGATAGGGAGAAATCACATGGGTCACGTCCAGCCAGAGCTGAATCTGTCGCCGAAAGTCTCGGACGAAATCCGCAAGACGACCTGCTACATGTGTGCCTGCCGCTGCGGGATCAACGTGCACATGAAGGACGGCAAGGTTGCCTATATCGAGGGCAACCGCGACCATCCGGTGAACAAGGGTGTTCTGTGCGCCAAGGGCAGCGCGGGCATCATGCAGCACAACGCGCCATCCCGCCTGCGTGCGCCGTTGAAACGAGTCGGTCCGCGCGGATCGGGTGATTTTGAAGAGATTTCGTGGGATGAGGCGCTTGAGATTGCGTCGGGCTGGTTGAAGCCGCTGCGCGACGAAGCGCCGGAGAAACTGGCGTTCTTCACGGGCCGGGATCAGTCGCAGTCGTTCACCAGTTTCTGGGCGCAGAATTTCGGTACACCGAATTACGCGGCACATGGGGGCTTTTGTTCCGTGAACATGGCCGCCGCTGGCATCTACACGATGGGCGGCGCGTTCTGGGAATTTGGCCAGCCTGATTGGGACCATACCAAACTCTTCATGCTGTTCGGCGTGGCCGAAGACCATGACAGCAACCCGATCAAGATGGGCCTTGGCAAGATCAAGGCGCGCGGGGCCAAGGTGATTGGCGTGAACCCGATCCGCACCGGATATAATGCGATTGCGGATGACTGGGTGGGCATCACGCCCGGCACCGATGGTCTGTTTATCCTCGCCTTGGTGCATGAATTGCTGAAAGCCGGGAAGATCGACCTCGACTACCTTGCGCGCTATACCAACGCGCCGGTGCTGGTGAATGGTGATCCGAAGTCGCCCGAGCACGGGCTGTTCCTGAAAGACGATGACGGCAAGCCGCTGGTCATGGATCGTGTGACAAACAAACTGACGCCGTTCGACAAGCCGGGGGTGAAGCCTGACCTTGCCGCCAGCTATCGTCATGCGGGGATCACGCACAAGCCGGTGATGCACCTCTTGGCCGACCGCTACCTCGACCCTCAATACGCGCCGGAAAACGTGGCCGAGACCACAGGTGTATCCGCCGACCGCATCAAACGCATCGCTGCCGAGATTGCGCATGTAGCCTTCGATCAGGCGATCGAGATTGATCAGGAATGGACCGACTTCCGGGGTGAGAAACACACCAAGATGGTCGGTCGCCCCGTGTCTTTCCATTCGATGCGCGGGATCTCTGCCCACTCCAACGGCTTCCAGACCTGTCGCGCTTTGCATGTTCTTCAAATTCTGTTGGGGTCGGTTGAGACGCCCGGCGGATTCCGGTTCAAACCGCCTTATCCAAAACCGGCGACTGCACATCCGAAACCGCATTGCAAGGTCACTCCTGGCAAGCCACTGGATGGCCCTCATCTGGGCTTTGTGCACGGCCCCGATGACCTGTGCCTGAAAGACGACGGTACACCCGCGCGCATCGACAAGGCGTTCACGTGGGAAAACCCGATGAGCGCGCATGGGCTGATGCACATGGTGATCTCGAACGCTTATGCGGGCGATCCTTACAAGATCGACACGCTGTTTATGTATATGGCCAATATGTCGTGGAATTCGTCGATGAACACGACGGGCGTCATGAAGATGCTGACGGACAAGGACGAGAATGGCGAGTATGTCATCCCGCGGATCATATATTCCGATGCCTATAGCTCTGAAATGGTGGCTTATGCTGACCTGATCCTGCCGGACACGACCTATCTTGAGCGTCACGACTGTATCTCTTTGCTGGATCGTCCGATCTGCGAAGCTGATGCAGCAGGGGATGCGATCCGCTGGCCGGTGGTGGAGCCTGATCGCGATGTGCGGGGATTCCAGTCTGTGCTGTGCGAATTGGGTGCCAAGCTGAACCTGCCGGGGTTTGTGGACGAGGACGGGTCGCAGAAATACGCCGATTACGCCGACTACATCACCAATCACCAGCGTCGTCCGGGTGTTGGGCCTTTGGCGGGTTGGCGCATGGGTGAAGAGGGGCTGACCGGCGGGCGCGGTGACGTGAACGAAGCGCAGCTCGACAGCTATATCGCCAATGGTGGATTCTGGTCGTCGCACATCCCGGACGAAGGCCTCTATTACAAACCGTGGAACAAGGCCTATCAGGACTGGGCTGTTGAGATCGGTCTCTATGATGCGCCCGCTCCGTATATCTTTCAGCTTTACGTCGAACCGATGCGCAAGTTCCAACTCGCGGCTGAGGGACACGGCGACCGCCAGCCGCCGGATCACCTGCGCGAGCGGATCAAGCAGACGCTCGACCCGCTGCCGGTCTGGTACGCGCCGTTTGAAGATGACCGTGTAGATACCGAAGAATTCAGCATCCACGCGCTGACGCAGCGCCCAATGGCGATGTACCATTCATGGGGTACGCAGAATGCATGGTTGCGGCAAATTCACGGGCACAACCCGATGTATCTGCCAACCAAGCTGTGGGAACAGCACGGATTCAACACCGGCGACTGGGCGTGTGTGTCGTCGGCGCATGGTGAGATCACGGTGCCTGTCGCACACATGGCCGCGCTGAACGAAAATACGATCTGGACGTGGAACGCGATTGGTAAACGCAAGGGCGCTTGGGCGTTGGATAAAGACGCGCCGGAGGCCACGAAAGGCTTCCTGCTCAATCACCTGATTCACGAATTGCTGCCGCCCAAGGGTGACGGGTTGCGATGGGCAAACTCGGACCCGATCACGGGGCAGGCGGCGTGGTTTGACCTTCGCGTGAAGATTGAAAAGGTGGACGCTCCGGTCGAATCGCACCCGGTGTTCGACGAGATCAAATCCCCCGTCGGTCAGGGGCCGGATGAACTTCGCTTGAAGGTGGAGACATGAACACAGCAATGAAAGCCACACTGCTTGCCATTGTCGTCGTCATCGGCGGCATGACCGCGTCGTTTATCTGGTTCGTCGCAACATGGGACAAAGACGTCAAAGAACCGATGGTTCTCAATCTCGAAACGCAGGAGGAGACAGCGTGACCCCCTGCTTCTTGTTTTCAAAAATACGCCAAAGCTGCATCGCCATCAGCGCGACCTCTGAGGGACGAGATCACGTGACGCTGGCAGAACAAAACTGCCGTGGCAGCGGCTCCGCTTCATTCCGTCAAACATCCGGAGGCTGCTCATGACGCTTCTTCCCGAAAAAACAGACCGCAAGATGGGTCTGGTCATTGACCTTGATACCTGTGTCGGCTGCCATGCCTGTGTGATTTCCTGCAAAGGTTGGAATACTGAAAACTACGGTGCGCCGTTGTCGGATCAAGACCCGTATGGTGCGGACCCGTCCGGTACGTTCCTGAACCGCATCCATTCCTATGAGGTGCAGCCTGAAAGCGGCCCCGCGCAATTGATCCACTTCCCGAAATCCTGCCTGCATTGCGAGGACGCGCCTTGCGTAACCGTGTGCCCGACAGGGGCGAGTTACAAGCGGGTCGAGGACGGCATCGTATTGGTCAACGAGAAAGACTGCATTGGTTGCGGCCTGTGTGCCTGGGCCTGTCCCTATGGCGCGCGCGAACTGGATCAGGCGGAAGGGGTGATGAAGAAGTGCACCCTTTGCGTAGACCGCATCTACAACGAAAACCTGCCCGCGGAAGACCGGGTGCCTGCCTGCGTGCGGACCTGTCCCTCCAACGCGCGGCACTTTGGGGATCTGGGGGATCCTGACAGCGCCGTCAGCCAGTTGGTGGCGGAACGTGGTGGGATGGACCTGATGCCAGAACAGGGCACCAAGCCGGTGAACAAGTACCTGCCGCCACGGTCGAAAGACACGCTGAACACCGGGCCGAGCGAAGAGATTGACATCCTTGCGCCTTTGCTGGCCCCGATCGCCAAAGAGCCCAAAGGTTTCCTTGGCTGGCTCGATAAAACGCTGGAGAAAATCTGATGCATCCAGCCCCCTCAATAATCGCATTCAGTACGTTTTCCGGTCTTGGGCTGGGCCTGCTTTTCTGGCTGGGTGTGGACACAACCGCGCCGACCGGATGGGTGGCGTTTGCGTTTTTCGCAATTGGCTACATCCTCGCAGTTGGAGGTCTGATCTCCTCCACCTTCCACCTTGGCCGTCCAGAGCGGGCGCTCAAGGCGTTTACGCAGTGGCAGACAAGCTGGCTGAGCCGCGAAGCGTGGTGTGCCGTTGGCGCTTTGGTAACGATGGGCCTTTACGCGTTCTTGCTCGTGTTCTTCGACACACAGGTGCTCGTGCTTGGCTGGATCGGCGCGGTGTTCTGTCTGCTGACGGTTTACACGACTTCCATGATCTACGCACAGCTCAAGACCGTTCCGCGCTGGAACACGGTGCTGACATCTGCCTTGTTCCTAGCGATTTCCATTGCAGGTGGTGCTTTGTTGTCAGGCCGAGTCACAATTGCGCTGGTGCTGTTGGTCATCGCCGGTGGGCTTCAGTTCGTCTGGTGGAAAACCGGCGATATGCGGTTCAAGGAAAGCGGCACAGACATGAACACCGCCACCGGTCTAGGCTCAATCGGCGATGTCCGTGCGTTTGAACCGCCTCATACCGGGACGAACTACCTGCTGAACGAGATGGTCTATACTGTTGGCCGCCGTCACGCCGAAAAGCTGCGCTTGATCGCGATTGGACTGATGCTGGTGCTGCCGGTCCTGCTGCTGTTGCTGCCGTTCCCGCACATCTTCGGGTTGCTGGCGTTGGTCAGCCATGTGGCCGGTGTTCTGGTGTCACGCTGGTTGTTCTTTGCTGAGGCGGAACACGTTGTGGGCCTTTATTACGGGATGCGCTGACCGATGGCGTTTCTGCCGGGGTTTGATCCGCGTTGGGCCAATGTGCCCGACTACATTCTCGGGATCACCAAAGATATCTGGGAAGACCGCGGGATTCACACCTTGCACGACTATTACGGCCCCGATCTGGTGGTCCGGTCACCTGCGTCCGTCATTAAGGGCAACACCGGTATCATCGCTGCGACAGAGGCGACGTTGGCCGAATTCCCTGATCGCGAGTTGCTCGGCGAAGACGTGATCTGGTGCGCGACAGGAGAGGACAGTTTCCTTTCGTCCCATCGCCTGTATTGCACGGCCACCCACGAAGGGGCGGGTGTCTACGGCGCACCGTCTGGGCGCAAGCCGTCCTACCGGATCCTGGCGGATTGTTGGTGCCGCGACAATGGGGTGCAGGACGAATGGCTGGTCCGCGATCAGGGCGCGATTGTGCGCCAGATGGGCGAAGACCTTGTTGATTGGACCCGGGCGCTCATTGCACGCCAAGGTGGGCCTGAGGCCTGCGTCAAACCGATGACGCCTGAAACGGATATGCCGGGGCCGTATCAGGGGCAGGGCAATGATGACACTTGGGGGCATACGCTTGCCGATCTCCTGACCCGCATCGCAGGTGCAGAAATGTGCGTCATCCCCGCACAATATGACCGCGCGGCAGAGCTGGCTTATCCGAGCCATACTCATGGCTCGGGCCACAAGGATGCCGACAGGTTCTGGATGGCGCTACATGCGGCCTTCCCAAACGCGCATTTTTCAATCGACCACCAAATCGGCATGGATGAACCGCTGTCGCCGCCTCGGGCAGCAGTGCGCTGGTCGTTACTGGGCACCCATAGCGGATGGGGGATGTTCGGCGCGCCAACCCAAGCACCTGTCTACATCATGGGTATCACCCATGCCGAGTTTGGCCCGCACGGGTTGCGGCGCGAATGGACTTTGATTGACGAAACTGCGATCTGGAAGCAGATTTTACTCGCCACCGGCAACGTGTGATCGTTAGGCGCTGGATCGTTTGATGAGCGAAACCGGCAGCTTGGTCTGCGAAACCGCAGACTGCCCCTGAATTTCAGACAAAAGCGCCTGAACCGTGGCCGTCACCATCGCTTGCGCGTCTTGTCTAACCGTCGTCAAACCATAGGCAGGCCAAGCGGCGGATGGTACATCATCGAACCCGATCACTGCCACATCATCAGGCACGCGCAGCCCAAGCTCTGCCCGCAGCACATCCATGACGCCAAAAGCCATGTAGTCGTTGGCGACAAAGACTGCATCGGGCCGTATCTCAGTATCGAACATCCGTCTTGTAGCGTCTTGCGCGCGGTTCAGCCGGAAATCCCCGACCTCGCGCGCGAAAAGACCCTGCCCTGCGGCGCGCAGGCCTTCCATGAAACCGGCTTCGCGGTCGCGCTGTGTGCTGGCGTCTTCCCAGCCTGCGATATGTCCGATACGGGTCCGCCCCGAGAAAACAAAATGCTCTGCCGCCATGCGCCCGCCCGCGCGATTGTCGGACACAACAGCCAACTCGCCATCGGTTTCCAACATCCGGTTAAACAGCACCACCGGCACCCCGGAAGCACGACAGCGATCCGCCAGATCAGAGCTGAGCGCGACCGAGGCAAGCACAAGTCCGTCAACCTGATAGTCCAGGATTTGGCTCACAACATCTTCGATATCGCTGGCCGTGTGCGACGCCATGAAGACCAAGACGTGATAGCCCTCGCGTTCTAAGGCTTCTGACAACAACTCCAGCATCGTTGGGTAGAAGTGGTTGTCAAGGTAGGCGACCACCAGCCCGATGATCTTGCTCTTGCCAGTCAGCATCGCGCGCGCCAGCACGTTTGGGCGATACCCCAGGGCATCTGCCGCATCGCGCACTTTCGTGGCCGTCCGCTCGCTTACCGATGCGCCGGGTGTGAACACGCGGCTGACCGCTGACCGACTGACTCCCGCACGCTTTGCGACATCCAGTGAGGTGACTTTACCTTGCGTGCTCATGGGGCCGGTGGGGTCCGGTCGCCCCGATCAAATCCTTCCCAACCTTCGCCGTTGAAGACATCGACGCCTAACTGGGCAAGGACATGGGGGAAATCGACCGTCACATAATTGTTGACGATTTTGCCATCGACCACTTTCCAAAAGTCCATGTACCGGATTGTGATTTTCTTGCCAGTCGGCG
>Ga0316197_10001959_pt1 | contig 14695 bp, 8 predicted proteins | sample OudBiesiAoxic_MG_FD_204939 | JGI IMG/M metagenome (GOLD analysis project Ga0316197, IMG submission 204939) | Coastal sediment microbial communities from Oude Bieten Haven, Netherlands - site A oxic | ecosystem: Environmental > Aquatic > Marine > Coastal > Sediment | place: Netherlands...
TACGCCTGAAAATCGCCAAAATACTTTGTGATCGCTGCAGTCAACGTCGTCTTGCCGTGGTCAACGTGACCAATCGTGCCGATGTTTACGTGCGGTTTATTACGTTCAAACTTCTCTTTTGCCATGATGGGCTCCTTAGATGTGCATTTGTGCGGCTAGACCGCAAGAGTGAATGGCCGGCGCGCGAGACGCTCGCGCACCGGAAAACTTAAGCAAACTTCGCTTGGATCTCGTCCGAAATGTTCTGTGGCACCGGATCATAGTGATCGAACTGCATCGTGAACTGCGCGCGGCCCGAGGACATGGAACGCAACGTGTTGATGTAGCCGAACATATTTGCCAGCGGCACAAAGCAGTCGATCGCAATCGCGTTACCGCGTGGTTCCTGACCGGATACCTGCCCCCGACGGGATGTCAGGTCGCCGATGATACCACCGGTGTATTCTTCAGGCGTGATGACTTCGACCTTCATGATAGGCTCGAGCAGTTTCGCTCCAGCTTTTTTCATGCCGTCGCGCATGCCCATACGTGCTGCGATTTCGAACGCCAGAACCGAAGAGTCAACGTCGTGGAATTTACCGTCGATCAGCGCCACCTTGAAGTCGATGACAGGGAAGCCAGCCAGAGGTCCGGAGTCCATGACCGACTTGATGCCTTTTTCCACGCCCGGAATATATTCCTTGGGAATGGAGCCACCAACGATCCGGCTTTCGAACGAATAGCCTTCGCCCGGCTCTGTCGGCGTGAGGATCATCTTGACCTCGGCGAACTGACCGGAACCACCTGACTGCTTCTTGTGCGTATAGGTAACTTCCGCCTCTTTCGAGATCGTCTCACGGTATGCAACCTGTGGCGCACCGATGTTTGCTTCGACTTTGAATTCACGCTTCAGACGGTCGACGAGAATATCGAGGTGAAGTTCGCCCATGCCTTTCATAATGGTCTGACCCGATTCCAGATCAGTTTCCACACGGAAAGACGGGTCTTCTGCCGCAAGACGCGCAAGACCAGCCGACATTTTCTCCTGGTCAGCCTTGGTTTTAGGCTCGACCGCGATTTCGATCACCGGATCAGGGAAGGTCATCGTTTCCAGAACCACAGGATCGTTGACCGCGCAAAGCGTGTCGCCCGTTGTCGTATCTTTCAGGCCCGCAAGCGCGATGATGTCGCCCGCAAAGGCTTCGTCGATCTCTTCACGGTTAATGGAGTGCATCATCATCATACGACCGACACGCTCTTTCTTGCCTTTGGTCGAGTTCAGCAGGGTATCGCCCTTCTTCATCTGACCAGAGTAGATGCGTGTGAACGTCAACGAACCAACGAACGGGTCGTTCATGATTTTGAACGCAAGGCCAGAGAACGCCATGTCATCATCCGCGCGGCGCGGGATGTTACGTGTTTCTTCTTCGTCACCGGGTTTGAAGCCCATGTAATCAACGACGTCCAGCGGGCTGGGCAGATAGTCGATCACAGCGTTGAGCAAAGGCTGAACACCCTTGTTCTTGAATGCAGAGCCACAAAGAACCGGAATGAACTTGATCGCCAGCGTACCCTTGCGGATCAGACCGCGCAGCGTGTCCACGTCAGGCTCAGCGCCGTCCATTAGGTAGTTTTCCATGGCGTCATCGTCCATTTCGACCGCAGTCTCGATGAGGTGACCACGCCATTCGTCCGCCAGATCCTTCAGGCTGTCACGGATCGGCTTTTTGACCCAGCTCGCGCCGAGGTCTTCACCTTCCCAGACCCATTCTTCCATGGTCACAAGATCGATCATGCCTTCCAACTCGGTCTCTGCCCCGATCGGGATCTGGATCGGCGCTGGAATTGCACCTGTACGGTCTTTGATCATCTTCACACAGTTGAAGAAATCAGCACCGATTTTGTCCATCTTGTTAACGAACACAATGCGCGGAACCTTATACCGGTCGGCCTGACGCCAAACGGTTTCTGTTTGTGGTTCAACACCAGCGTTAGCATCCAGAACAGCAACCGCGCCATCGAGAACCGCCAACGAACGCTCAACTTCAATGGTGAAGTCCACGTGACCAGGGGTGTCGATGATGTTCATGCGGTATTTAGTGTCGGATGTGCCGTCGGATGTCGGCTCTTCCTGGCGTTGCCAGAAAGTTGTCGTCGCAGCGGACGTGATCGTTATGCCACGCTCTTGTTCCTGCTCCATCCAGTCCATCGTGGCTGCACCATCGTGCACCTCGCCGATGTTGTGGGATTTACCCGTATAAAACAGGATGCGTTCGGAACATGTGGTCTTGCCGGCATCAATGTGAGCCATGATGCCAAAGTTACGGTAGCGTTGAAGCGGATAATCGCGGGCCATGGGGCTGCTTCCTCAGGTATATATCGTCAAAAAATGAGCAGGCCGCCGGACGCGGCCCGCGTATGTTACCAGCGGTAGTGGCTGAACGCTTTGTTGGCGTCTGCCATCTTGTGCGTATCTTCACGCTTCTTCACGGCAGTACCGCGAGATTGAACAGCGTCCATAAGTTCGCCTGCAAGGCGCTCTTCCATGGTGTTCTCGTTGCGTGCGCGTGCGGCTTTGATCAACCAGCGGATCGCAAGCGCCACGCGGCGCTCAGGGCGCACTTCTACGGGTACTTGGTATGTCGCACCACCAACGCGGCGCGAACGCACCTCGACAGATGGCTGGATGTTATCGAGCGCTTCGTGGAACACTTCGATAGGCGCGCGTTTAATTTTTGTCTCAACCCGTGTGAGGGCATTATAGACGATACGCTCTGCGACCGACTTCTTACCGTCGATCATCAGGTTGTTCATGAATTTTGTCAGAACCAGATCACCGTATTTGGCGTCGGGCAGGACTTCGCGTTTTTCAGCGGCGTGACGACGTGACATCTGCTGATCTCCTTACTTGGGACGCTTGGCGCCGTATTTCGAACGACGTTGTTTACGGTCTTTGACGCCCTGGGTATCCAGAACACCGCGAAGGATGTGGTAACGCACACCGGGAAGGTCTTTTACACGACCGCCACGGATCAGAACCACAGAGTGTTCCTGAAGGTTGTGGCTTTCACCCGGAATGTAGCTGATGACCTCAAAACCGTTGGTCAGGCGAACCTTCGCAACTTTCCGCATAGCGGAGTTCGGCTTTTTTGGTGTGGTTGTGTAAACGCGCGTGCAAACGCCACGTTTTTGCGGACACTCTTGCAAGTGCATCGACTTTGAACGTTTGATTTTTGGCTGCCGCGGCTTGCGGATCAGCTGTTGGATCGTTGGCATTCCGGTTTTATCCCCGTCTAAGCTCTGTGTGCACGAGACGGCCCCGCGCGGTTTCAATTTCTACGGCACGCACGTCTGCGAGCCGCCTGTTGCGCGAGAAGCGCGTTTATTTCTTGTCGCATGTACACGCGACAACAAAAAAACCGCCTCCGTTTCCGTACCGAGGAAACGACGCGGTGGGGTAACAGAGGATCGGGCCGATAGGGGGCCGGATCGTGACCACTTCATTTTGGTATCAGACATGAGGCGAACCACCTCTGTCCGAGATAGCGCGCGTATAAAAGGAGTCGCTCCGGCTGTCAACAGCCGCTCCCATCTTGTCACCGCCGCATCACACTGCAATGCTGAACCCAGCCACTGGCGCTTTTACCAATAGGACGGAATTGCATGCAAGTAATTGGCATATGCCGGTTTTCATACCCCGCGGTCGGGGGCTTTCAGGTCGAACATGACAGCATCCAAGATCGCATGGCTTATCTGTACGCACCGCAAAGGATGGAAGCCCGCTTTGCACTGTTCGAGGCTTTCACCCTGCCCTGTCTGCGCGCGCAAACCGATCCCGATTTTACCTTCGTCATTGTTACGGGCGACAGCCTCCCCAAACCCTACCTTGATCGACTGCAGCACCTGATCGCGGATATTCCCCAAATCCAGCTGCAACAGCATGCCAGCGGCCCACACCGCGCAGTCATGAAGACCGCGATAGACGCTGTGCGCATCGCGACCAAAGAACCCTGTCTGCAATTCAGGCTGGATGATGATGACGCGTTTGCTGTGTCCTTTGTTGAAACACTCCGTGCCAAAGCTGCTTTGGCCCGTCCGCTTTTGCGCGAAGTGCGAACTCTCGCGCTTGATTTCAACCAAGGGCACATAGCGCGCCCGACAGCCGATGGAATTGAAGCGGCACCGGTCACTGCCGCCTACTGGTCACCGGCTTTGGCGGTAATGATATCGTCACGCGCGGACACTTCGGTCATGAATTTCAGCCATCACAAGCTTTGGCAACGTATGCCGACAGTGACCTTTCCAGGTACTGATATGATGTTGCGTGGCATGAACGATTACAACGACTCGCGACAGAAACCGGCGGCCAAGCCCGCCAGAATGCAACTGCTGACACCTCAACAAGAAGACTACTTCAGGCAAACGTATAATATAGACGCAGATGCCATCCGCGCATCAGCGTCAAGACCGCAGTAAACGCCGTTCGCGGTAGAGCGTGAACAATCCGGTTGCCACGATGATACCAGCGCCAAGCAGCGTCATGGGCACGGGCCAGTCCCCGAATACAAACCACCCCAGCGCAAGCGCCCAGATCAAACCCGTGTAGCGGAACGGTGCGATGAAAGAGACATCACCTGCGCGCATCACCTGCACCGAAAAGAAATAACCGCCCACGATAAAGAGTGACGACCCCAGCAAGAGCCCTGCCAATTGCGGCGTGACGGGGGCCCATTCTATGGTCAGCGACACGAGCCCCGACGCCAACAAGACGGTGAGCGAAGCAAGCAATGTCACCAGCAGCGACGGCACCGCCTTGGACATGCGCCGCGTGGAAAGATCGCGCGCAGTCACGCACCCAACGGCGGCCAGGGCGTAGACAGAATACACGGTGAACCCGTCTGTTCCGGGGCGGACAATCAGCAACATGCCCGAAAAGCCTACCAAGATCGCAACCATGCGACGCCATCCGATTGCTTCTTTGAAAAACAATGCGGCCCCCAAAGTGACGGTCAGCGGCAATACTTGCAGTATCGCCGTCACGTTGGCGAGCGGCATGTTCAACAAAGCGGTAATAAAGAAATATGCCGCCCCAACCTCTGCTGACGACCGGAGCGCAATTAAAAGCCAGTCACTTGCAGGCAAGCGCGCCCTCACGCCACCGCGTGTCATGGCCAGTACCGCAATAAACGTTGTCGCCAGAACACCGCGTAAAAAGAGCAGTTGGGACAAGGGCAAGGCCCCATCGGTCGCTTTGATAAAGGCATCATTTATCGTAAAGCACGCCATCGATGCCATCATAAGCAAGGCGCCGATTACGTTGGGTGACATGTCAAAGCCCTTGCAGATCTGACAGTGTCAGGCCGAAGTAGCTACCCAGTTGCCGCGACATGTTCCGCTTACTGATCTGGTGGGTCAGACCCATTTGCGTCGGGGTGGATTTATTATCCCCATGAATCGTGCGGATGAACGCCGGCGCTGAAATATCAGAATACAGACTGTAGTGTTGCGCAAGCTGACGATGATTGTACCGATACGGATTACGCGTGTAGTCGGCCGGAGCCAAAAGCGCCGTGCCCGTCGAAAGAGGCGCGCGCTCGCAGGCATCGAAAACTGTATTTTCACCCTCGTTCATTTCGACATAAAAACCACGATTGAATGCAATCACCTGCGGTTGGGATTTGCTTTGCAGCCGCAATAGCCCGCGTGCCAACTGCCGCAAACGCTTGATATAATTCAACGCGACGGCGTCATCGTCATCAAGGCGGAACATGACACGATGCGACGCGCCTTCAACATCCACGGACTGATAGGCTTGTTTTATCAACTGGTAGTGCTTTTCCGGCCCCACAGGGGACAACCGGATATTCGGCGCGACGGATACCGCCTGTTCAAGCCGCTCCATGTATTCGGCAGGTAGACTCTGTGCCGTCAGGATAACCAGATCAAACCCCTGATCGCTTTGCGCCAGCAACGAAGGCAACACCAGCGTCTCGAAGATGTGAAAGCGCAGCGCCATCCGTTCGGGCGAAAAAAGATGCGCCGCAATCGCATCAAGACCATCGAACCGTTCAGAGTAATACGTCGGCGTCAGCACGGAAAAGCGCATCACTCCTACGATTTTGAATTGCTGTGCCATAGATGTGACCCGATTATTTCCGTCGCTACCAAACACGGCGCAGCAGAAAATGAAAAGCCCCCGACGGATGTTCCGTCGGGGGCCTGTCTGTTTCAGTCAGCAGACGATCAATCGCGGCTGTCTTCTTCCGGTGGGATCACCTGATCAAAAACGTCGCCGCCGACAATGTCGTCTTCGGACGGTGCGGCCAGTGCTGCCGCTGCTTCGGCTTCTTCACGGCGCGCTTCGATCACAACGTTGTCCCGCTCGGATGCAATGCGACGCACCTTCATGGTCGCGCCACCTGTACCCGCCGGAATCAAACGGCCAACGATCACGTTCTCTTTCAGACCAACCAGTTTGTCTTTCTTACCTTGGACAGATGCCTCGGTCAGAACACGCGTGGTTTCCTGGAAAGACGCGGCAGAGATAAAGCTGCGGGTCTGCAAGCTCGCCTTGGTAATTCCCAGAAGGATCGGCTCACCCTGTGCGGGACGGCCACCTTTCGACAGTGCCTTTTCGTTGGCTTGATCGAATTCCTGCTTGTCCACATGCTCGCCCTTGAGCAGCGTGGTATCACCAGATTCCTGGATCTCCCACTTCTGCAACATCTGACGCACGATGACTTCGATGTGCTTGTCGTTGATCTTCACACCCTGCAGGCGGTAGACGTCCTGCACTTCGTCGATCATGTAATCCGCCAGCGCTTCGACACCCATAATAGCCAGAATGTCATGCGGAGCGGGGTTACCATCCATGATGTAGTCACCCTTCTGGACAAAGTCACCTTCCGCAACGGGAATGTGCTTGCCCTTGGGTACCATGTACTCGACCTTGTGATCCGGATCTTCTGAGCTCTCGATCGCAATACGGCGTTTGTTCTTGTAGTCCTTGCCGTAGCGCACATAGCCGTCGATTTCCGCGATGATAGCGTGGTCTTTGGGGCGGCGTGCCTCAAAGAGTTCGGCCACACGCGGCAGACCACCGGTGATGTCCTTGGTCTTGGCGCCTTCACGCGGGATACGCGCGACAACGTCACCTGCTTTGATCTCGGTCTGATCCTCAATGGACAGAACCGCATCAACCGACATCGGATAGGTTACCGGGTTACCCGCATCATTGCGGACCGGTTCGCCTTCTGCATCCACAAGAATGATCTCGGGTTTGAGTTCATTGCCTTTGGTTGCCGACCGCCAGTCGATCACGATCTTCTGCGTCATGCCGGTTGCATCGTCTGTCTCGTCTTTGACGGCGATGCCGCTGACAAGATCGACGAATTTGGCCATGCCGGATTTCTCGGCGATGATGGGAAGCGTGTAGGGATCCCACTCAAATAGCTTGTCCCCGCGCGTCACATCCTGACCTTCGGTGACAAACAGCTTCGTACCGTATCCAACCTTGTGGCTGGCACGTTCCTCACCGTTTTCATCCTGGATCATCAGCTTCATGTTTCGGCCCATCACCATGATCTCGCCCGAAGCGTTTTCAAGGGTTTGAGCGTTGTCGAACACAACCCTACCGGAGTGGCTGGCCTCGAGGAAGGATTGCTGACCACCTTGCGCAACACCGCCGATGTGGAATGTCCGCATCGTCAGCTGTGTGCCAGGTTCACCGATGGATTGCGCGGCAATAATGCCAACCGCCTCACCGGTGTTGACCATTGTACCGCGTGCAAGGTCACGACCGTAGCACATGGCGCAAACGCCCTCTTCGGCCTCACATGTCAGCGGGCTGCGGATACGTGCGGAAGCGACGCCCGCCTCTTCCACAGAATCTGCCATCCGTTCGTCGATCAACGTACCTGCGGCGATCATGACCTCTTCAGTGCCCGGACGCATAATGTCTTCTGCGACCACACGACCCAGAATACGCTCTGACAGAGACGACACAACCTCACCGTCGTTTACGGCTGCGACCGCTGTGATGGATGTTTCAGTGCCACAATCATTCATACGAACAATGCAGTCCTGTGCCACATCCACCAGACGACGTGTCAGGTAACCGGAGTTCGCCGTTTTCAAAGCGGTGTCCGACAGACCTTTCCGTGCACCGTGCGTAGAGTTGAAGTACTCGAGAACGGTCAGACCTTCTTTAAAGTTCGAGATAATCGGTGTCTCAATGATGTCGCCATTCGGTTTGGCCATGAGGCCGCGCATACCACCAAGCTGTTTCATCTGCGTGACAGAACCACGCGCACCGGAGTGCGCCATCATGTAAACCGAGTTCGGCTCCTGTTCAGTCCCGTTCTCGTCGGTCTGGCTGGCAGAAATCGAACCCATCATCGCGTCGGTAACCTTGTCGTTACACTTCGACCAGGCATCCACAACTTTGTTGTACTTTTCGCCCTGAGTGATCAGGCCGTCCATATACTGTTGTTCAAAGTCTTTCACCTGCTCGCGTGTCTCTTCGACGATCGGCCATTTGGTGTCAGGGATCAGCATGTCGTCTTTACCGAACGAGATGCCCGCCTTGAACGCCTCACGGAAGCCCATTGTCATGATCTGGTCACAGAAAATGACAGACTCTTTCTGACCGCAATACCGGTAGACGGTGTCAATGATCTGCTGCACTTCTTTTTTACGCAGCAGACGGTTCACCAACTCGAACGGCGCTTTTGCGTTCAACGGCAAAAGTGCACCCAAACGGATACGGCCCGGTGTGGTTTCAAAACGCTGCATGACTTCCAGACCGTTTTCATCAATCTGGGTAATCCGTGCCGTGATCTTCGAATGAAGGTGCACGATACCTGCGTCCAACGCGTGCTGCACTTCATCAACTGACCCGAAGACCATGCCTTCGCCTTTCATACCCGCACGCTCCAGCGTGGTGTAGTAAAGACCCAGGATCATATCCTGCGAAGGAACAATGATCGGTGCGCCATTTGCAGGTGACAGAACGTTGTTCGTGGACATCATCAGGACGCGTGCTTCCAGCTGGGCCTCAAGGCTCAGCGGCACGTGTACGGCCATTTGGTCACCGTCAAAGTCAGCGTTGAACGCCGAACAAACAAGAGGGTGCAGCTGGATGGCTTTACCTTCGATCAGCACAGGTTCGAACGCCTGAATGCCAAGACGGTGCAAGGTAGGCGCACGGTTGAGCATCACAGGGTGTTCGCGGATGACCTCATCAAGAATATCCCAAACTTCGGGACGTTCTTTTTCAACCAGCTTTTTCGCCTGTTTCACGGTGGAAGACAGACCTTTTGCTTCAAGCCGCGAGTAGATGAACGGCTTGAACAGCTCCAAGGCCATCTTTTTCGGCAAACCACACTGATGCAGTTTCAACTCCGGGCCGGTCACAATCACCGAACGACCAGAGAAGTCGACGCGTTTACCCAACAGGTTCTGGCGGAAACGGCCCTGCTTGCCTTTCAGCATATCAGACAGCGATTTCAGTGGCCGCTTGTTGGCCCCTGTAATAACGCGGCCACGACGGCCGTTGTCGAACAGAGCGTCAACGGATTCCTGCAACATCCGCTTTTCGTTGCGGACGATGATATCAGGCGCGCGCAGTTCAATCAGACGCTTCAGACGGTTATTACGGTTGATCACGCGACGATATAGATCGTTCAGGTCGGACGTCGCAAAACGGCCGCCATCCAGCGGCACCAGCGGGCGCAGTTCCGGCGGGATCACGGGGATCACGGTCAGAACCATCCACTCGGGCCGGTTACCGGACTCAAGGAAGCTTTCGACAACCTTCAAACGTTTGATGATCTTCTTGGGCTTCAGCTCGCCTGTGGCCTCTTTGAGGTCGGCCCGCAGTTGCTCTGCTTCGGCTTCCAGATCGATCGCCGCCAGCATTTCGCGGATCGCTTCGGCACCGATATTGGCGGTGAAAGCGTCCATGCCGTAGGCGTCTTGGGCATCCATATATTCTTCTTCGGTCATCATCTGACCGTATTGAAGATCCGTCAGGCCGGGTTCGATGACGACATAGTTTTCGAAATACAGAACACGTTCCAGATCGCGCAGCGTCATGTCCAGCATCAGACCAATGCGGGAGGGCAACGATTTCAGAAACCAGATGTGTGCAACGGGAGAGGCCAGCTCAATGTGGCCCATCCGCTCGCGGCGGACCTTCTGAAGCGTGACTTCCACGCCGCATTTTTCGCAGACAACGCCGCGATACTTCATGCGCTTATATTTGCCGCACAGGCATTCGTAGTCTTTGATCGGGCCAAAGATACGCGCACAGAACAGGCCGTCACGCTCGGGCTTGAACGTCCGGTAGTTGATGGTTTCCGGCTTTTTAATTTCCCCGAAAGACCACGACAAAATGCGCTCTGGCGATGCCAACGACACTTTGATTTCGTCAAACACCTTAGGTGGCGTCAACGGGTTAAACGGGTTGTTTGTAAGTTCCTGGTTCATTTTCAAATCCTTGAAAGGGGAGCGTTGGGAGTGAAGTGACGGGGCTTAGCCCGTCACTCATCTTCCTCCGCATCCAGGAGTTCCATGTTGAGGCCGAGGCCTCGGACTTCTTTGACCAAAACGTTGAAGCTTTCGGGCACGCCCGCTTCAAAGTTGTCCTCGCCTTTGACGATGCTTTCATAGACTTTCGTCCGTCCGGCCACGTCGTCCGACTTCACGGTCAGCATTTCCTGCAAGGTGTATGCAGCGCCATAAGCTTCCAGCGCCCAGACTTCCATCTCACCAAAGCGCTGACCACCGAACTGCGCTTTACCGCCCAATGGCTGCTGGGTAACCAGCGAGTATGGACCAGTGGAACGCGCGTGGATTTTGTCATCCACAAGGTGGTGCAGTTTCAGCAGGTATTTGACGCCGACGGTTACGGGGCGGGCAAACTGCTCGCCAGTCCGGCCGTCAAACAGAACCGACTGACCCGACGTGTCAAAGCCAGCGCGTGTCAAAGCGTCGTTCACATCCGCTTCTTTCGCGCCGTCAAAGACCGGCGTTGCAATCGGCACACCGCGTGTGACGTTGCCTGCCGCTTCGACCAGCGTTTCCTCATCCATGCCGACGATGCCTTCGTCGTAGACATCCTGACCATAGGCAAGGCTCAGCGCGTCACGCACAGGCGTCAGATCGCCAGAGCGACGGTATTCCTGCAGCGCCTCGTCAACGTTCACACCAAGACCGCGTGCAGCCCAGCCCATGTGCGTCTCAAGGATCTGACCAACGTTCATACGCGACGGCACGCCCAGTGGGTTCAGACAGAAGTCAACCGGCGTACCATCGGCAAGAAACGGCATGTCTTCCATGGGTACAACCTTGGAAATAACGCCCTTGTTCCCGTGACGGCCCGCCATCTTGTCGCCCGGCTGCAGCTTACGCTTCACCGCGACAAATACTTTGACCATTTTCATCACACCCGGAGGCAGATCGTCTCCACGACGGACTTTCTCGACCTTGTCTTCAAAGCGAGCATCCAGCGCGCGCTTCTGGATTTCGTACTGTTCGTTCAGGGCTTCAACCACCTGAGCGTCAGCTTCATCCTTCAGCGCCAACTGCCACCACTGGCTGCGGGGCAGCATCTGCAGCAACTCGTCTGTGATCTCGGAATTGCTTGAAACGCCTTTGGGGCCTTTCACAGCGACTTTACCAAGGATCATCGACTTCAGACGCGCATAGATGTTGCGGTCGAGAATGGCCAGTTCGTCGTCCCTGTCACGGGCCAGACGTTCGACTTCTTCACGCTCGATCTGCAGCGCGCGTTCGTCTTTTTCCACACCGTGGCGGTTAAAGACGCGCACTTCGACGACCGTACCAAAGTCACCTGGTTTGACGCGCAAACTGGTGTCCCGCACGTCCGAGGCTTTCTCACCAAAAATGGCGCGGAGGAGTTTTTCTTCCGGCGTCATCGGGCTTTCGCCCTTCGGTGTGATCTTGCCCACAAGAATATCGCCCGGTTCTACATCAGCACCGATGTAGACGATGCCCGCTTCGTCGAGGTTGCGCAGGGCTTCCTCACCGACGTTGGGGATATCACGGGTGATTTCCTCTGGCCCAAGCTTGGTATCACGCGCAGCGACTTCGAATTCCTCGATATGGATCGAGGTAAAGACGTCGTCACGGGCAATCCGCTCGGAGATGAGGATGGAGTCTTCGTAGTTGTAGCCATTCCACGGCATGAAGGCCACGACGACGTTCTTGCCGAGCGCCAGTTCACCCATGTCGGTGGATGGACCATCCGCAATAACCTGACCTTTGAGAACCGTGTCGCCCACTTTCACCAGCGGACGCTGGTTGATGCAGGTGTTCTGGTTCGACCGCTGGAATTTGCGCATACGGTAGATGTCTACGCCCGCGTCACCCAGCTCAAGATCCGCTGTGGCACGAATAACGATACGCTGTGCGTCCACCTGGTCGATGATACCGGCACGTTTTGCCATGATCGCCGCACCTGAATCGCGTGCAACCACCTCTTCGATGCCTGTCCCGACCAGCGGTGCCTCGGCCTGAAGCAGCGGAACCGCCTGACGTTGCATGTTCGAGCCCATCAAGGCGCGGTTGGCGTCGTCATTCTCAAGGAACGGGATCAACGAAGCCGCAACAGATACCAACTGCTTCGGCGATACGTCGATCAGGTCAACGTTATCGCTGGGAGACAGCGTGTAATCGCCCGATTTCCGGGTAGACACGAGATCGTTTTTAAAGCGACCGCCCTCATCCAACTGCGCGTTGGCCTGCGCCACCGTGTGACGCATTTCCTCGGTTGCCGACATATATTGGACTTCATCAGTCACAACGCGGTTTTCGACTTTGCGATAAGGCGTTTCGATAAAGCCGTATTTGTTCACGCGGGCAAAAGTGGCCAGCGAGTTGATAAGCCCGATGTTCGGGCCTTCCGGCGTTTCAATCGGACACATACGACCGTAGTGCGTCGGGTGTACGTCGCGCACCTCAAAGCCCGCGCGTTCACGTGTCAGACCGCCTGGCCCAAGCGCAGAAAGGCGACGCTTGTGCGTGACTTCCGACAGCGGGTTGGTTTGGTCCATGAACTGCGACAGCTGTGAAGAGCCGAAGAATTCGCGCACGGCAGCAGCAGCAGGTTTCGCATTGATCAAATCCTGTGGCATCACCGTGTCGATCTCGACCGAGGACATACGCTCTTTGATCGCGCGCTCCATGCGCAGCAGACCAACGCGGTACTGGTTTTCCATCAATTCACCAACGGACCGCACACGGCGGTTCCCAAGGTGGTCGATGTCATCGATGTCGCCACGGCCGTCACGCAGATCAACCAGTGCTTTGATGCAGGCCACGATGTCTTCGCGACGCAGCGTACGCTGGGTGTCTTCTGCATCAAGCGCAAGACGCATGTTCATTTTCACACGTCCAACAGCAGACAAGTCGTACCGTTCGCTGTCAAAGAACAGCGTGTCGAACAGCGCGCTGGCCGCTTCAACGGTGGGCGGCTCGCCCGGACGCATAACGCGATAAATATCCATGAGCGCGGTGTCGCGGTTCATGTTTTTATCCTGCGCCATGGTATTGCGCATGTAGGGGCCGACATTGACGTTATCGATGTCGAGCACGGGGATTTCGGTAAAGCCTGCGTCGATCAGATCTTTTGCAGTACCACCGATAAGCGTGCCGTCCTTGTCATATTCCAGCGTTAGTTCATCACCGGCTTCGACGTAGATTGCGCCGTTTTCTTCGTTGATGATGTCTTTGGCTGCAAACATGCCTGCGATGTGCTCGTAAGGCAGCAGCAATTCGGTCACTTTGCCATCGTCGATCAGTTTTTTAACCGCGCGCGGCGTGACTTTCTTGCCTTTTTCAAACAGCACCTCACCAGATCCAGCATCTACCAGATCATATGTCGGGCGGGTCCCGCGCACACGATCAGGGAAGAACGGGGCGACCCAGCCTTTGTTCTTCTCCAGTTTATAGGTGATGGTGTTATAGTAGGCATCCATGATGCTTTCCTGGTCAAGACCCAGCGCATAGAGCAAAGTCGTAACAGGAAGCTTCCGGCGCCGGTCAATACGCGCGAACACGATGTCTTTGGCGTCGAACTCAAAGTCCAGCCAGGAACCGCGATACGGAATGATGCGGCAGGCAAACAGCAGCTTGCCGGACGAATGCGTTTTACCTTTGTCGTGGTCAAAGAACACACCGGGTGACCGGTGCATCTGGCTGACGATCACGCGCTCGGTGCCGTTCACAACAAACGTACCGTTCGGCGTCATCAGAGGCATATCGCCCATAAAGACGTCTTGTTCTTTGATGTCTTTCACCGATTTCGCACCGGTGTCTTCGTCTACATCAAACACGATCAGGCGCAGCGTCACCTTCAACGGCGCGCTGTAGGTCATGTCACGTTGCTGACATTCCTCAACATCGTATTTCGGCTTCTCGAGCTCGTACTTGACATACTCAAGCACTGAGGTCTCATTGAAGTCGCGGATCGGAAATACCGATTGGAAGACGCCGGTAATTCCCTCACCATCGGTGGGGACATCCGCGTCGCCGGAATTCAGAAATAGATCATATGAGGATTTTTGCACCTCGATCAGGTTGGGCATATCCAATACTTCACGGATTTTGCCATAATATTTACGAAGACGTTTCTGGCCAAGGAACGTTTGCGCCATGTCAGGTGTCACCTTTCAGAGTTCTCACCGGTCGAGGC
>Ga0316197_10001961_pt1 | contig 14687 bp, 18 predicted proteins | sample OudBiesiAoxic_MG_FD_204939 | JGI IMG/M metagenome (GOLD analysis project Ga0316197, IMG submission 204939) | Coastal sediment microbial communities from Oude Bieten Haven, Netherlands - site A oxic | ecosystem: Environmental > Aquatic > Marine > Coastal > Sediment | place: Netherlands...
CGGCGAGCCCCAAAAGCAGCGGCGCGATGGGAATGCGGTTCATGCGCGCTCCATCGCGAGGCGACCTGCCAACAGCGCAAAGACAGCGGCAAATCCGCGGTTGAGCCACGCCATCAGCCGCGCGCTGCCGAGAACGTAGTCACGTGCCTGTGCGGCAAAGAGGCCATAAAGGACAAAAATCACATAGGTCATCAGCATGAACACGGCACCAAGAACGACCATTTCAAGCGTGGCAGTTGCCGGATTTCCGGAGAGAAACGGCGGCAATAGCGCGAGGAAAAAGATCGAGAGTTTCGGGTTCAGGATGTTGATCAGCGCACCCCGTCGCGCAATGGTGAATCCGCTGTCGCCTGTCCGCTCGCCCCGGATTGAAATGGCGCCATCAGATTGAAGCGCCTGCCATGCAAGATAAAGAAGGTACGCCACGCCAGCCAGTTTGACCACGTTGAAGAGCAGCGCAGAGGTGTGCAGGACGGCGGCAAGCCCCAGCGAAGCGGCAGCAAGATGCGGCAGAATGCCCAACGTGCAGCCCAACGCTGCCCAGAGTGCTGCCCGCCGTCCCTGACCCAGCCCAAGCGCCAACGTGTAGATGACGCCGGTTCCGGGCGCGATGACCACAACGAGGGCAGTCAGAAGAAAGGAGGCTGAAAGCACTTTGCGCCTTTTCTATGCGGGGGTGCGCAGCACCCGAGGGACTTTGAACTCGACGTTTTCGACCGCGGTTTCAACCACTTCCGTGGTCACCTCGAACCGATCTTCAAAGGCGTCGATTACTTCGTTGATCAGTTTTTCCGGCGCGGATGCGCCGGCTGTGATCCCGATGCTGCTGATCCCATCCAGAGCACGCCAGTCGATGTCTGTGGCCCGCTGGACCAGTTGCGCGTAGGGGCAGCCTGCGCGGGCGCCAACCTCGACCAATCGACGTGAATTGGAGGAGTTTGGAGCGCCAACAACCAGCATCGCATCGCATTTGGGGGCCATTGCCTTAACTGCTTCCTGGCGGTTGGTCGTGGCGTAGCAGATATCTTCTTTATGGGGCCCGACGATATTGGGGAACCGCGTCATGAGGGACGCAACAATTTCTGCCGTATCATCCACGCTAAGGGTGGTCTGCGTGACATAGGCAAGTTTGTTGGGGTCGCGCACCTCAACCTCGGCCACGTCTTTGGGCGTTTCGACCAGCAGAACCTCCCCAACGGGCAGTTGCCCCATCGTGCCCACGGTCTCGGGGTGACCAGCGTGGCCGATCATGATCATTTGCAACCCAGCATCGGCATGGCGCTGGGCTTCGATATGGACCTTCGAAACCAGAGGGCAGGTGGCGTCGACATAAACCATGTTTCGCGCTTCGGCAGCAGCGGGCACTGCCTTGGGCACACCGTGCGCTGAAAAGATCACAGGGCGATCATCGGGGCATTCCGATAACTTGTCGACGAAGACAGCGCCTTTGTCGCGGAGGCCATCCACGACGAATTTGTTGTGCACAATTTCGTGGCGCACATAGACCGGCGCGCCCCATTTCCCCAACGCCATTTCAACGATCTTTATGGCGCGATCCACACCCGCACAAAAGCCGCGAGGGGCGGCGAGGTACAAGGTCAGTAGGGGCTTGGACATAGGGTTCCTCCGGCAAGTTATGCAGAGGTAAGGCTTTGCGGCGGTGCCGTCCAGTAGGGGCGCGTCCTCAGGTCGCGCCTTTACTTTGATGCAAAAGTGCTGCGGCCTGTGCGCGGTTTCGCACGCCTAACTTTTTGTAACCCTGCTTTGCGTAGTCAGACACCGTGTGGATTGACAGACCGCAAACTTCCGCTGTCTGCGCCCGGGTTCGACCCTGTGCCAACATCACGATCACTTCGCTTTCGCGCGGGCTGAGCACGTCGAAAGCAGAGGGCAACGCACCCGATACCAGTGCAGTCCGTGGCTGTGGGGCTGTCTCAGAAATGTCGGCAGAAACCAGCTCCTCAATGCGTCGATGCACAATCATGCAAAACAGGCGCAATTCTTCAGCGCGCGGCAAGATGCGATCCTGAAACGAGGTGCGATCCAGACCGTTGCCCAAAAGAAAGCCGCCAAAACGCTCTGATCCTTTGAGACGCATAGGTATGGCAAGACCGGCCCGGAACCCCTTATCACTCGCGCGTTTGATAAAGGTGCGATCTGCTTCGGAAATGTAGGGGTGGCTTTCCATGAACTCCACGCCAATCAACAAGATCTCGTAGTTGTGGCAGGCGTGGTGGAGAAACGGATCTTCCTTCGCGGGTGTTTTGTCGTAAAGACCATCGACCGTGCAGCGCACGAACGGGCTGTCGAAGTCGGAATCAACACTGAGGTAGACAACGTGATCAAACCCGGCCGTGGCCAAAGTTTCAACGACACCGGTCCACAGCGCGTCAATCGTCTCTGCTTTTTCAAGCTCTGCTGCGTGGCCGACTAACATCTCACCTACCAAAGCCCCCCTGTAATGGGGGGTTCGAAAATCTGACCTCGGAGTATAAAAGACGGGTGGGGGGACGCAAACGCTGTTTGCGAGGCATATTACTTGCCCCTGAACATTTTATCATGCGTCCGTGCCAGATGCCTTTCGAGGTGTCTGGCACATTTCATACAAGGCCATGTTGGCGTTATTGTGGCTGTTAATTGTCGTCACTGTGCGGTTCGCGCGGCGGACGGCCGATCACATCGCGCAGATCTTCCAATTCGATAAAGTTGTCAGCCTGACGGCGCAGGTCGTCCGAGATCATCGGGGGCTGGCTGCGGATGGTGCTCACGACCGACACACGTACACCTTGACGTTGCAGGCTTCCAACCAACGGACGAAAATCACCATCGCCGGAGAAAATCACAATGTGGTCCACGTGGGGGGCAAGTTCCATCGCGTCAACGGCAAGCTCGATGTCCATGTTGCCCTTGACCTTCCGGCGGCCCATGCTGTCGGTGTATTCCTTGGCCGGTTTGGTGACCATGGAAAAACCATTATAATTCAACCAGTCAACCAACGGTCGGATCGGCGAGTATTCTTCGTTTTCCAGAAGCGCGGTGTAGTAGAATGCACGCAAGAGCTTGCCGCGGCGCATGAATTCCTGCCGCAGCAGCTTGTAATCAATGTCAAAGCCCAGGGTCTTTGCGGCAGCGTAGAGGTTCGAGCCGTCAATGAACAATGCCAGCCGCTCATCTTTATAAAACATTTCAAATTCCTGTCGGTGTTGCCAATCGTTCACTTCATCCGCAGTTTGATATCGTTTCGCAGGGATGACAGACGACCTGTGAACAAAGGCGCCAAAATTCACGCGCATACCTAAGGACTTTTGGTGATGCTGCAAGCACGCAATCAAGCTACAAAGAGCGGCTCATCGCTCAAAATACGTCGAAACCAATTAGTTGCGCTGGGAAGTAACGTAACGTCACCCGCCGGAAATCCGGGGCAAACCCTGCAAAATGCACTTCAAATCCTGCAAAATTGTGGTGCAATGATTCGCGCCACAAGTGCATTTTACCACACTCCTGCGTTTCCTGCGGGTATTGGTCCGGATTTTGTGAACGCATGTGTAATGATTTCTACAGAGTGGCGCCCGGATGAAACGCTTGCGCAGCTGCATGCGATAGAAGCTGAGTTGGGGCGGCTTCGCAAAAGACGTTGGGGGGAACGCACGCTCGATCTGGACCTGCTGGCCGCGGGTGACGCAGTTCTGCCTGACGCACAAACTCAGGAAAACTGGCGTAATTTGGCGCTGAGTGAGCAGGTAGAGCATGTGCCAGATGATTTGATTCTGCCGCACCCCCGGCTACAGGACCGTGCCTTTGTGCTTGTGCCACTGTGCGACATCGCGCCGGACTGGCGGCACCCTTTGTTGGGCCTCACAGCGCGCCAGATGCTGGATGCATTGCCTGAGACTGAAAAAACAGCCGTGCGCAGGGTATAATCTTTGCTTGTCAATTCGCGCGAAGGCCCCTAAATACAGCTCTTCTTGCAGCAGATAGTGATATTGGAGTGCCTCATGGCCCGCGTCACCGTAGAAGATTGTGTGGATAAGGTCCCAAATCGGTTTGAACTTGTCCTTCTGGCGTCGCACCGCGCGCGCGAAATTTCGGCTGGCTCAGCCGTCACTGTGGATCGTGACAACGACAAAAACCCAGTCGTGTCTCTGCGCGAGATCGCAGATGAGACACAGTCGGCGGATGATCTGCGCGAACGTCTGATTGAAAGCAATCAGAGCCAGATCGAAGTTGACGAGCCTGAAGAAGACGCAATGGCGCTTCTTATGGGGGCCGAACAGGATAAACCTGAAGAGGACAGCATGTCCGAAGAAATGCTGCTGCGGCAGCTGATGGCGGCGCAGGGGCAGGGCTGACCCCTGCCGCGCTCCGGGCGCTGAGGCAGATGGCATGATAACCGCCGAAATTACTGCCGATGAGCTCATTGCCCTCGTCCGGGCCTACAACCCCAAGACAAATGAAAAACTCATTCGCGCGGCCTTTGACTATGGCCTCGCGATGCACGAGGGGCAGTACCGCCACTCTGGTGAGCCGTATTTCACCCATCCCGTTGCTGTCGCTGCGATCCTGACGGAACAGCAGCTTGATGATGCGACGATTATCACGGCGCTATTGCACGACACGATCGAAGATACGAAGGCGTCCTACATTGAAGTCGAAAAGCGCTTCGGGACGGAGGTGGCCGAACTCGTCGATGGCGTGACCAAACTGACCAATTTGCAGCTCAGCTCGACCGAGACAAAACAGGCGGAGAATTTTCGTAAGCTCTTCATGGCGATGGCCAAAGATTTGCGCGTCATCCTCGTGAAACTGGCTGATCGGCTGCATAACATGCGCACGATCAAGTCGATGCGTGCCGACAAGCAAGTGCAAAAGGCGCGCGAAACCATGGACATTTATGCGCCACTTGCCGGGCGCATGGGTATGCAGTGGATGCGCGAAGAGCTTGAGGATCTGGCCTTTCGTGTGCTCAACCCAGAAGCTCGACTGTCGATCATCCGGCGGTTCATCACGCTGCAGCGCGAAACTGGCGATGTGATCCAGCGGATTACAGGTGATATGCGTGCCGAGTTGGAAAAGGCCGGGATCGAAGCAGAGGTGTTTGGCCGCGCCAAGAAGCCCTATTCGATCTGGCGCAAAATGCAGGAGAAGGAGCAATCCTTCTCGCGCCTGTCCGACATTTACGGCTTTCGGATCATCGCCCAGTCAGAGGATGACTGTTATCGCACGCTTGGGGCGATCCATGGCCGCTGGCGCGCGGTGCCGGGACGTTTCAAAGACTATATCAGCCAGCCAAAGACGAACGGTTACCGTTCGATCCATACCACGGTGTCGGGACGCGATGGCAAACGGGTCGAGGTGCAGATCAGGACCCGTCAGATGCATGACGTGGCAGAAACCGGCGTCGCGGCCCATTGGTCTTATCGGGATGGGGTGCGCTCCAAAAACCCGTTTGCCGTCGACCCGGCCAAGTGGATCGCGCAACTAACCGAGCAATTCGATGTGGAAGAAGATCACGAAGATTTTCTCGAAGCGGTCAAGCTCGAAATGTACGCTGACCAGGTGTTCTGTTTCACGCCCAAAGGGGACGTGGTGAAACTGCCGCGCGGCGCAACCCCAATTGATTTCGCCTATGCGATCCACACGCGGATCGGTTCTGCCTGTGTGGGTGCCAAAATTGATGGCATGCGCGTGCCGCTCTGGACACGTGTCAAGAATGGTCAGTCGATTGATATCATTACCGCACAGGGCCAGACGCCACAGGCGACTTGGCTCGACATCGCGACGACTGGCAAGGCCAAGTCCGCTATCCGGCGGTCGCTGCGGGAAGAAGATCGCGCGCGTTTCATCAAGCTTGGGAGGGAACTGGCCCGCTCCGCGTTTGAGCAAATGGGCAAGACGGCCACCGACAAGGTACTGCGCACAGCGGCGCGCAACATGCGCCTCGCCGGGGCCGACGAGATCTTGGCGCGGCTTGGCTCGGCTGAATTAACTGGGCGCGAAGTAGTGCAATCAGTCTACCCGGACCTGACACCCCAAAAGGGAGAGAAAGTCGACCGCCGACGCGCGGTGATCGGACTTGAGCCCGGGCAATCCTTTGACCGCGCGCCCTGTTGCCAGCCGCTGCCCGGCGAGCGGATCGTGGGTATCACCTTCCGCGGCAAAGGTGTGGTTGTACACGCGATCGACTGCGAAAGACTGTCGGCCTACGAAGACCAGCCGGACCGCTGGCTTGACTTGCGCTGGCACGAAGGGCCGCACCCGGCGGTTTATGGTGCCACACTTGATCTGACCATCGGCAACGACGCAGGTGTTTTAGGGCGCATCTGCACCTTGATTGGCCTGACCCGGGCCAATATTTCAGATCTAGAATTTGTTGATCGGAAACCTGACTTTTACCGGCTGTTGATCTACGTTGAGCTACGCGACGCGGCGCATCTGCACTCATTGATGCTTTCGCTTGAAGCTGAAAGTGAAGTGGCCGAGATCAGCCGCTACCGCAACATGCAGCCTGCCAAGGCTGTTGAGAAAACCGCCTGAGCAACCATGCCGACCACACCGACCTAGGACCACGCCTTGATTTTCAAACGCCGCGACCCCAAGCCGACTATGCGCGCCGTTGGCGAATTTCTATGGCCCCGTGGTGGCTGGACGCGTGCGTTTCACTACGTCAAACATCGCATGCAGCGGTTGCCGGACACACCAGAGCGGATCGCCCGTGGCATCTTCGCGGGTGTCTTCACCACCTTCACTCCATTCTACGGTCTGCATTTCTTGATTGCGGCCTTCATTGCGCGGGTGATGCAAGGCAATTTCCTCGCAGCGCTTATGGCGACGTTTTTCGGCAACCCATTAACTTATGTGCCGATCGGCCTGACCTCCCTGTCGACCGGGCACTGGATATTAGGGTCCCGCATGCGCGAGGACGAGCAACGCTCGTTCGGCGGCAAGTTCATTGGCGCTGCGCGTGACCTGTGGGACAATATGATTGCGATGTTCACCCCTGCTGAAGCCGACTGGTCAGGGTTGGCATTGTTTTGGCAGCAGGTTTTCTACCCCTATCTGATCGGGGGTATCTTGCCCGGCCTCGTTTGTGCCACCATCGCTTATTATTTGTCCGTCCCCTTGCTGCGTGCCTACCAGAAGCGGCGCAAAGGCCTAATTAAGGCGAAGTTCGAAGCGCTTAAGGCCAAAGCGGCGGCCAAGGCCGAGGCCAAACGCAAAGCCGAACACTAACGTGGAAAGGATGACAGCATGGCAACGCAGGACAAGCTCAGGCTCGGAGTGAATATCGACCACGTCGCAACTGTACGCAATGCGCGGGGCGGCGCGTATCCTGATCCGCTGCGCGCGGCCCGCGCGGCACAGAAAGCTGGTGCAGATGGGATCACCGCCCATTTGCGCGAGGATCGCCGCCATATCACCGACGCCGATATCGAAGGTCTGCAAGAGGTGTTGACCGTGCCGCTCAACTTCGAGATGGCGGCAACCGACGAAATGCAGGCGATTGCGCTGCGTCACAAGCCGCATGCGGTGTGCATTGTGCCCGAAAAGCGGGAAGAGCGCACCACCGAGGGTGGACTGGAAGTGGCACGCGAAGAAAACAGGCTGGCCCATTTCATTGCCCCGCTGCGCGACGCGGGCTGCCGGGTGTCGATCTTTATCGCCGCTGATCAACGCCAGATCGAAGCTGCAAATCGCATTGGGGCAGAAGTGCTTGAGCTTCATACCGGCGCTTATTGCGACGCCTATGCTGAAGGGAACTGGAAAGAAGCCCAGCAAGAACTCAAGAGACTTGAAGAGATGTCTGGTTTTGCCCACGAGCTTGGGCTCGAGGTGCATGCAGGTCACGGCCTCACCTACGACACTGTTTCTCCGGTCGCGGCCTTCCCGCATGTGCGCGAACTCAACATCGGACATTTCCTGATAGGAGAAGCGATATTCCTTGGCCTTGGCCCGGCCATTCAGGAAATGCGCCGTTTGATGGACGATGCACGCGAATGATCCGGCATTGCGTGATGCTGCAATTGCCCGAGAGGTATGATCGGTCCGAGCTGACGTCGGTGATGAATGGGCTGGCGATGGTGGCCGAACGGCTGGATGGCTGCAGCGGTTTCGTGGCGGGCGAGAACCGGGACTATGAAGCCAAGAGCCCCGAGTATCCCTACGGTTTCACAATTGATTTCGATAACGCGACCGCTCTGAGCGGCTATGCCAAGGACCCCGAGCACCGTGCCCTTGGTCAGCGGCTGGTCACCCTTTGCGAGGGAGCAGAGCGGATCACCGTGTTCGACATTGTGCGACGAGACTGATCCGCGCTGTCCCGCTTCGCCGCTGTTGGTTGCAGTGCTCAATCGCAGTTGGATGCCAGTACTCGTGGCCGACCATCTCGCTGTGCATCTCGCGATTTGTGGCGGCGTTCAACTGGTGCCTCTCTGACGATTGGACGTGTCGTTCGGAGCATTCGCGGCTCCGACCGTTTTTGCCTTGCTAGGTGCTTTCGGTCTTGCGCTTGAGGTCGCTCTTGATTTCAGCGGGTCTCGGACTGCGCCTGATTACTTAGCATCAGCTTTCCTTTCTTTGCAACAGCAGGCTAGAACAGGCAGAGCAGTGGGCGGACAAGGCAATTTATGATCCTCGGTATTGGAACAGATCTGGCAAATATTGACCGGATACAGGGCACGCTGGACCGTTTCGGGGACCGGTTTCGCAATCGTGTCTTTACCGAGGTAGAGCAGCGTAAAGCGGAGCGCCGTCGGGATGTGGCGGGGACCTACGCCAAACGCTGGGCGGCGAAAGAAGCGTGTTCCAAGGCGCTGGGCACGGGGTTGCGCATGGGCATCGCCTGGCGTGATATGGCTGTCAGCAATCTACGCACGGGCCAGCCCGTTATGCATGTGACAGGGTGGGCGGCGGAACGATTGGCAGAAATGACGCCCGATGGTCACGAGGCTATCATCCACGTCACCCTGACCGATGATCACCCGTGGGCGCAGGCCTTTGTTCTGATCGAAGCGCGGCCGATCACAAGGTAAGCCGGGGTTGGCAATTGCGGGCGCAGGATGGAAATTGCGCACGTTGTCCCGCGCCGTTAATGAGCCAGCAGATCCCGCCTGAAACTGATTGCCGAAGCCGTTTTACCTCATTTCCGACGCGGCACCGGGTTTCGCGGCAGGTCCACCGCTTGACTTGCCCCTTGTCCACCCGCATGTACCCCTTCAACCTGAGCAGCGGGAGCGCCACATGGCCGACAAGGAAAAGACTGGCAACGCGTTTGTCGAAACCATCAAGACAATCGTCTACGCATTGCTGATCGCAGGTGTGTTTCGCACCCTGTTTTTCCAGCCGTTTTGGATCCCATCGGGATCGATGAAAGAGACGTTGCTGATTGGTGATTTCCTGTTCGTGAACAAGATGACCTATGGCTATTCATACGCATCCTGCCCCAGCCTGATGATGCCCCGTTTCGGGATTGAAATCGATGCGAAGGACATCTGTGGTGTCTTTGACGGCGACAACAATCGTTTGTTCGGTTCAGAACCAGAGCGGGGGGATGTGGTTGTTTTCCGCCACCCCGTTTCGGGCCGCGATTATATCAAACGGCTGATTGGTTTGCCGGGTGAAAAGGTTCAGATCAGGAACGGTATCATCAGCATCAATGGCGAACCGGTTCAGATGCAGGACGATGGCATATTTGAAGAAGTCATGGCCGCCCAAGGCCCGCAAAGGCTTCGGCCCCGTTGCGAAAATGGGCCCGTGGGCGAAAACGGCGCGTGTAAAAAGTCGCGTCAGGTCGAAACCTTGCCGGGCGGCGTCCAGCACACAGTTTTGAACATTGGCAATCAGGCGTCGGACAATACCGGCGTCTACACCGTGCCAGAGGGTCATTACTTCTTCATGGGTGACAACCGTGACAATTCTGCTGACAGCCGTCTGGCTCAGCAGGCCGGTGGTGTTGGCTTTGTGCCGTTCGAGAATCTGATCGGCCGCGCAGACCGGATCATGTTCAGTTCTGCAGGAAGTTCGATGCTGTTTTTCTGGACCTGGCGCGGCGACCGTTTCTTCAAAGCGGTCAAGTGAAGCTAAGTGGCGACCTCCGGGCCTTTGAGGGTCGTTTGGGGCATCACTTTGCCACGCCTGAATACCTGACCCGCGCGGTAACTCACGCATCCATGTCCTCCGCCAATCGAGATGACAATCAGCGGCTCGAGTTTCTGGGGGATCGGGTGCTCGGACTGGTGATGGCAGAAGCTTTACTGGCGTTGGACCCAAAGGCCACCGAAGGTCAGTTGGCACCTCGGTTTAATGCACTGGTTCGCAAGGAAACCTGCGCCGATGTGGCCCGTCAGATTGACATTGGTGCCGTCCTCAAACTCGGGCGATCTGAGATGCTGTCAGGCGGGCGTCGCAAACAGGCACTTCTGGGGGACGCCATTGAGGCCGTCATCGCAGCGGTCTATCTTGATGCAGGGTTCGACACAGCCAAGTCACTTGTACTCCGGTTGTGGGGCGAGCGGATCAGGTCGGTGAAAGAAGACGCGCGGGATGCAAAGACTGCGTTGCAGGAATGGGCGCAGGCACGGGGGTTCCCACCACCTGCTTATGTCGAAACGCGGCGCGAGGGACCTGACCACGCGCCGGTCTTTACGATCACGGCGCAGCTTGAAAACGGTGCCGACGCGGCGGCGACAGCACCGTCGAAACGCAATGCAGAACAGGCCGCAGCCAAGGCGCTGCTGGCGCAGTTGGAGAATAAGAAATGAGTACCCGCGCTGGCTTCGTCGCTCTGATCGGGGAGCCAAATGCAGGAAAGTCGACCCTGTTGAACCGGATGGTGGGGGCCAAGGTCTCGATCGTGACCCACAAGGTTCAGACCACGCGCGCTCGCATCCGCGGTGTGGCGATGGAAGGCGACAGCCAGATTGTGTTTGTCGACACTCCGGGGCTTTTCCAACCGCGCCGCCGGCTGGATCGGGCCATGGTCGCTGCTGCGTGGGGCGGAGCAGCCGATGCCGATGTGGTCGTGCTTTTGATCGAGGCGCAGCGCGGCGTCACTGAGGGTGTTGAGCGAATTCTCGACGGGCTTGCAAATATTGGACAGGGTCGCAAAGTGGCCTTGGCCATCAACAAGATTGACCGCGTCGAAGCGCCGGTTTTGTTGGGGTTGAGCAAGGACATGAACGACCGCTTTCCCTTTGTTGAAACGTTCATGATTTCGGCCGATAAAGGTCATGGGGTTGATGCACTGCGCCAGTGGCTTGCCGCTGAGCTGCCGGAGGGGCCGTGGCTGTACCCCGAGGATCAGATCGCTGATCTGCCAATGCGCATGATCGCGGCCGAGATGACCCGCGAAAAGCTCACGCTGCGTTTGCATCAGGAATTGCCGTATCAACTGACTGTCGAAACTGAGAACTGGGAAGAGCGCAAGGACGGCTCCGCCCGGATTGACCAGTTGGTTTATGTTGTGCGCGACGGTCACAAAGGCATAGTTCTTGGCCACAAAGGCGAGACGATCAAGGCTGTGGGGAAAGCTGCGCGCGAGGAGTTGGAGACTTTTCTGGGCCGTAAGGTGCATCTGTTTTTGCAGGTGAAAGTGCGGCCCAATTGGCTCGACGAGGCGGAGCGCTATACCGAGATGGGCCTGGAGTTCAAGGATGGCAACGGCTGAGCGCTTGGCATACCGGCCCTTCGGAAAGAGCTTTTTGGGCAACATGAAGCGGACGGCAGCATGCCGCGACTGACCGCGCGGTTCTGGGTGGATGCCTATTTGGCGCGTTTGCGGCTCTATGACATACCGGCATTTGTTGTCGCACATGGTGATGACACCGGGGGGGCTATACTGGTCAAGCTTGCGACCCTTGATGGACAGGCGGTTTTATTCCAGCGCTCTTTTGATCTGATGTCTGGTGAACGGCGGTGGGTGGAGTTGGCACGCGGTGATGAGCGCGATGTGGACGAGGCTGCAAGCCGACAACGCGGATTTGATCCTGATCTCTGGGTGATCGAAGTGGAGGATCGTGCTGGCCGGCATTTGCTGGGTGAGGACGGGCTGGACTGATGGAGTGGCGCGATCAGGGCATATTGCTGAACACGCGGCGGCACGGCGAGACCTCGGCGATTATCGAAGTGTTTACGGCCTCGCAGGGTCGGCATGCTGGCGTTGTGCGGGGGGGCACGAGCCGCAAAATCGCTCCCATTTTGCAGCCCGGGGCCCAGCTTGACGTGGCATGGCGTGCAAGGCTGGAAGACCATATTGGCGCTTTCACGGTCGAGCCTGTGCGCAGTCGCGCGGCGGTCGCCTTGGCAGACAGGCAAGCGCTCGCCGGGCTGAATGCGGTGACGGGGCTCTTGTCTTTCTGCCTGCCAGAGAGAGAGGCCCACCCATCGCTTTATCAACGCACGCAAAGCCTTCTGGATTTGCTGGACCAGCAGGACCTGTGGCCGCTTGCCTATTTGCGGTGGGAAGTAAGTTTGCTGGAGGAAATGGGCTATGCACTGGATTTGACCCAATGTGCCGTCACCGGATCGACTGAAGGGTTGGTTTATGTGTCTCCGAAATCCGGCCGCGCCGTTTCAGAGGCGGGGGCAGGGGAGTGGGCAGAGCGCCTGCTGCCGTTGCCAGATGTCCTGCGTGGGCTCGGGGGCGCGGAGGATCATGAAATCGCGCAGGCTTTCGTCACGACTGGATATTTTCTGAACTCTCATCTGGCGCATGATCTCGGTAAACCACTGCCCGAAGCACGTGCGCGATTTGTTGATGCGTTCACCCGCCGGCTTTGAACACCATGCTGAGGCCCTCGGTGTTCGACAGGATCATCGTGTCACCGAGCACTTCAGACAGGGTCGCGGCGCTGAGTGCCGAGAAATACACGGTTTCTGCATCTAGTTCGGGGCAGGCGCGCTGAGTAGCGGCAATGGGTCCAAGCTCAAACCACGGGTAGGGCACAGTCATGGTCGCGCTAAACCCATTGCAGGGGCCTTGCCCTGTGACGCGACCTGTTTCCGGGAATGTGAGCGTGGCTGAGGCGGAAAATGCGGTATCGTTGAGATCGACAAGTCGCCATTGCTTGTCCGCTGCACCATAAGCGCGGACGGTTTCGTCGCCCTGACAGCCATTCAGAAAACCCACGAAAATGAGAGGGGCGGCCAGGCGGATCATGACAGGGCCAGTACCGTGTCGACCATTGTGTCGAAAGCACTTTGGCGCGCCGCAGAATCCTCGGCACTGACCTGAGGCAGTCCGATCAACGTCGCCAGCAAAGCGCGGGCGAAATCCGGGTTGCCGAGACCAAGCTGCTGCAAGAGAAGCGTGATATGTTTCAGGCGCTCTGCGTCGACCGCGGCCAACGCATGGGCGACGTCGGCATGGCTTTGCGCCCAGATTCGCAAAGATGGCTCGGTGGGATCGGCTAGCATGTTGCGGCCAAAATCGCGCAGTCGTTTGTCAGCGGGACCGGATTCTTCAAAATGCGCGGCTACAAGCGCGGTGGCATTGGCCTTCCATTGCGTGAGCATGGCCGCGTGATATGCTGGTACGTCTTTGAAATGCCAGTAAAAAGAACCCTTCGTCGTGCCCAGTTTGCGGGCAAGTGGCTCTGCTGCCAATGCCTGTGGACCAAGCTGCCGCAGGGCTTCGAATCCCGCGTTCAGCCATGCATCAGGGGTCAGTCGTGTGGAGCGCATGTCCGCTCAATAGGCCCAGCCATGAGCCGTGGCAAGAAAACAAAAGGCACTGGCGAAAGGCACGCGGAATGTTGCGTAAAGCAAAGGCGGCAGGGATTGGCTGCCACCTTTTCCGGCCGTTTGTCAGCCCAGCAAACGGCGCGCGATGACCTGCGCCTGAATTTCGGCGGCCCCTTCGAAGATATTCAGGATACGCGCATCGCAAAGAACGCGGCTGATCTTGTACTCAAGGGCGAATCCGTTACCGCCGTGGATCTGAAGGCCGTTGTCTGCGGCCGCCCACGCCACCCGAGCGCCCAGAAGTTTGGCCATCCCGGCTTCGACGTCGCACCGACGCCCTTCGTCTTTTTCGAAGGCCGAGAAATAGGTGAGTTGCCGGGCAATCATGATCTCAACCGCCATCATCGCCAGTTTGGACGCCACACGCGGGAAGGCGATCAGGGATTTGCCAAACTGTTTGCGGTCCTGTGCGTACTGCATGGAGATATCGAGCGCCGATTGCGCCACTCCGATGGCGCGCGCTGCGGTCTGGATACGCGCTGATTCGAACGTCTCCATCAGTTGCTTGAAACCTTTGCCTTCTTCGCCGCCAAGCAGATTTTCGCCTTTCACGTTGAAGCCATCAAACGCCAGTTCGTATTCTTTCATACCGCGGTAACCCAACACCTCGATCTCACCGCCGGTCATGCCGTCAGTGGGAAAAGGGTTCGCGTCATCGCCCGGTGTCTTTTCGGCAAGGAACATCGACAACCCGCGATAGTCCGTGGTGTCTGGGTCCGTCCGCGCGAGAAGCGTCATCACATGGGTGCGCGATGCATGGGTGATCCAGGTCTTGTTGCCGGTAATCGTGTAGTCGTCGCCATCTTTGACAGCGCGGGTGCGCAACGCCCCGAGGTCTGACCCGGTGTTTGGTTCGGTGAAAACAGCAGTGGGCAGCGTTTCAGCGCTTGCGATGCGCGGCAGCCATTTCTCTTTCTGCGCGTCTGTGCCTCCTGCGATGATCAGCTCTG
>Ga0316197_10001962_pt1 | contig 14687 bp, 1 predicted proteins | sample OudBiesiAoxic_MG_FD_204939 | JGI IMG/M metagenome (GOLD analysis project Ga0316197, IMG submission 204939) | Coastal sediment microbial communities from Oude Bieten Haven, Netherlands - site A oxic | ecosystem: Environmental > Aquatic > Marine > Coastal > Sediment | place: Netherlands...
ACCTGTTCGCGGCTGGAAAGCCGCTCCCACCATACATTGTTTAACCGCAATTGAGTGATACTCAATCAGGCGGCACCGGATAAGCACATCAAAATCTTAACACTGCCGCAGGGAAAATGCAAATTCACTGCTTCAGTTTGTCATTCCGGGCTTGAACCGGAATCCAGTGCTTTTTCAAGGCCATACGCTAAGAGCAACAAAAGCCCTCCAACCATCAAAACCCAATAGATAGCTGCAGCTCGAATATCCGCCAATTTAAAAGAGGTTGCCGCAGCGCTGACAAAACAGCCGCCGCCACCACCGCCTGAACCGTCTGAAACAATAGTCGTACCCGCAGCCAGGCTGGGGCTGGCGGCCATGGCCGATGGAATGCTTTCATCGCCATCGGCATCCACCGCGGTGACCGTGTAATAATAGATTGCCGAGGCCGCCGCAGCAGCTGCACTGGCGGTGTCGTCGGTAAATTCGGGCTCGGTAATCGCAGCGGTATTAATTTTGGTAAAATCGCCGGTCGGACTCGTGCTGCGGTAGACATTGTAACCGGCGACCGGATTGTTATTGCAGTCCAAGGCCGCATCCCAGCTCAAGGCCACACCGCTTTTGGTCCAGAAGGCCGGCGCCAGCCCGGCAGGTCTGCGGGGCAGGGGCACCCGCAACTGCATGGCCGGGTCGCCAAACAGCAGGAAAGTCTGGCTGACCTGTTCAAAATAGGCATCGCCGTTGGCCAGCAGCTCGCGCTTGGCCCTGGCTATGGCCGGACCCAGCTTTCTGACATCTTCGACAAATATGGTTTCAAACAGGGCTGTATTCAATACATGCTGGCCTGCGGTGGTGGTCATTCCGGTGGGCATCAGGGCGGCGGCCGTGCCCTTTTCTTCGGCCCGCAACAGTAATTCAGCAAGCGAAACGGCCAGGGGATTCGGATCCGGGTAGGCAAAATAGCCCGTCAAACAGTTCATGCTGACAATAAACGGGTATTTGCCCGCATTGGTTAAAGCATCGATATCGTCGGCATCAAATATCGACGGACTGGCCCAGCCCCGCAAATATCCATGACCGCTGAAATTGGCGATCAATGCACCGGCATTGATTTGATCCAGAATATCGTTATTTAAATCCGTCCGGGAAAACCCGGCATCCAGATAATCCTGCAGATAGCCTTTATAAGGCGCGTTCATAGCGGCGGGCAGCAGGGCTTCTGCGTCCTCGTTCATGGTTTTAAAAACGCGTTCAAAATCCTCTTCCTGGTCATCGGCCACCAGCAGGGTGTTTTTCTCCCAGGTCTTGGTGTTTGGCCCTGTTTCATAGGCCATGATCTTGGCCACCATCACCTGGGCTTCGGCCGCACTTTGGGCCGGCAGCCGGCCGATATAGATATCGGCGACGGCATCATTGCCGCTGACGGTCACAAACCACTCATCGGTGACTGTTTCGCCCATAAATTCGGTATAGGTCAGATAAGCGGGCACATAGTTAATGGTGCCAAGTTCCTTGTTGTCTTTAAAATCATAAGAACTGTCGCCCACCAACAGCACATATTGCGGAGCCGGTGCGCTCCAGTTTTCATAAGCGTAGGTTAGAAAATCCTTGATGGCCTGGGGGGTTACCAGCCCGTAGGAAAACTCATCATAAATGTCCTGCACATTAACCACCTTGACACGCAGTCCCTGAGCCTCGCGCAGTGCAACTAAATCTTCCACCCAGAATTGGTGCTGGCCACTTCCATCCCAGCCGATATCTTTGTGGGTGATCAGGATGTAGTCGGCCCCGTTGGCGGTATCGCCCAGATCCGAGGCGCTGTCCTCTACCACTGCGGCTGCGGTTGTACTCACCTCAGTTTCAGCCAGCACCAGGTAGGTGTGTGTTTGACCGTCATTTGCGGTCTCAAACTCCAGGCTAAAAGATGAGGCCACCGGCTCGTAGATGTCAAAACCCTGCACCCTTATGGGATCATCGGGTGCGCTGATATCCAGAACCATCAATTCATCGGTGTTAAAATCGTCTATTGCAAACAGGTACCCTGCATCGTGGGTAAATGTCAGGCTGTCATCATTGGCCACAAACTTTCTGGGATAGGTGGCCTCGATCCAGTCAAAGGCGATCCTGTCAAAACCGCTCAAACAGGTCACCGACAGCGTGTAATTGCCGTCTTGGATCTGTTCGCTAAAATTGACATCCTCTATGATCACCTCATAGTCCGTATAGCCACTCCAGGCAAAAGTACCCAGCTCCTGACCTTCATAGGACACCCGCACCTCATGATCGGTGTCGTAGCCGCCGTAGAGCATAATCTTTAAAGTACCCGTAGCGCTATCGACCACATCGACCAGCGGCAGGTCAAAGCTCACCGGTTGGCCGGCATTGACACTGATGATTTCATCACCCAGCGCAATGGCGCCAATAAACCAGCGATCCAGGCTGTCAGCGCCTGGCGCCTCCTGCCAGTAGCCCTGATCCGGCTCATAGTGCACTGTAAAATAGTGGGTAGCGGTATCCGGGCCGGTGTCCGGGGTGGCGTCGATAACCCCCATGCGCAGGGGAGCCCCAAGGCCGCCTGTCAGGGTCAGCCAGTAAACGTTATAATTGGTATATTTGGCATACCCGTAGGCGACGGCGGTGGCGTAAAACTCGATATAATCGTTGCCGTCAAACAGGCTGTCGCCATTTTCATCGTAGACATTTAGGGCAATTTCGGTGCCCAGGTTATACAACCGCACCTGTCCGATGTTGACACCGGCCAAATTAACCCCGCCGGCAGCCAGGTAGCTGCCGGTTAAACGATAGATGCCGGCTTCAGCGACCAGGATCTTATAGGCCGGGCCCTGGGTAGTCCAATCAAAGCCCGGGGGCATCCATAACGACTGGGCCAGGGTGCCAAGCGAGGCGATGGCCGAGATGATGGGGCTGTTTAAAAAGGCCGGGCCGATAAAGGCCATGGCTGTGGGTCCCATCGAAAGCGGGTTGGGCAGTAGTTTACTACCGGACGGCGGCACCCAGGGTTGGGGACCATCGTTTGATGCTTTGGCCAGATCGGCAGCCTCATAGTCGATCCGCACCCGGATGCGGCTGTAGTGTCTGATCTGTCCGCTGACCGGGTTGAAGCTGAGTGGATAAAAGATCAGTTGCTGCTGGAGCTGGTCACGATAATTATAAACTTCTCCCAGCCCGGCAACGCTGGCCGGATAGAAAGCATCCTGACCATAGGCATCGGCGTCCATGGTAAACAGCTCGGCCACCTGAACGGTATAGGACTGATCCTCGGCATAATTTTGCGGCACCGGATAGACCTGATAGCCGTAGCCGATGGTCGAGGCCGTATCCAACACGGTCACCTGGGCGGATTGGCCTGCGGGGATGTCCAGCAGTATGCCTTTTAGCGGCAGCTGGGGTTTGCCCACCTCGGCGCTATAACCGTGCACGTATTCTTTAATCGAAAGCTTTTCAAACTGGTCGCCGTCAACCATCACGGTAGCCGTCTCAAAAGCTGCGGTGCGAAGCTCCAAGGTGATGCCGGTCTCATCTGAGGCCAGAACATGCACCCCGCGGCTTAAGCTCAGCGAGCCGCCCGGATCGATGGGGCCATATTGAAAGTGCTCGTCGCCGTCTATGATGCCGTCCCCGTCGCTGTCCGGGTTGTTCGGATCACTGCCGCGCTCATATTCTTCTAAATTGGTCAGACCGTCATTGTCGGCATCCAGATCGGCGTCATTGACCGTGGGATCCAGACCGTGGGCAATCTCCCAGTCATCGGCCATGCCGTCGGCGTCCCAGTCCACACAGATCGGGCCGTGGTCGGTCCGGGTGCCCGAAGTGTCCACGTCTACCAAACGGTAGTAATATATCCTACCCCGGGTGACGTCCTTATCGATATATTCATAGCGTTGGCCTAAACTCGAAAAATCAGAGCCCGGGATTAGCCTGTCGGTCAGTTTGCTAAACGGTCCGTTGGAATTATGCGAACGATACAGGTAAAAACCCATGTTGTTAATCTCGTGAGCTGTCTGCCAGGAGACCAGTACGGATGCATCCTGGCCGGTGGCGGTAAAGGACAGAAGACTAACGGCCGTGGGCGGGCTTGCCAACCAGGTAAACATAAAGGCTTCGTTTTTATCCTCGTCCGACAATTCGGTCTCAAGAGGCGCTGCCAAGACTTCCAAGGGCGTCCAGGTAGAGCCGTCCCAGAAGCGGTGGTAGAGGTCTTTTTCCTTGTCCGCGTAAACTGCCATAATGTCATCGCTGTTGGGATCGGCCTTGAGTTGCACAAACTTGATTTCATCGGAAAGCCCATTTAGAACTGTGACACCACTGAAGCCACCGGCGGACGTCCAGGTGCGCCAGGCAAATTTCTTTTTGTCGTCTGAGTTCACATCTTGAGTGAAACCATAGACCGCCTCGCCGGTGTCACTTTCAAAAGCCACATCAATAAAGCGGTTGTCTTTATTGGGCGCATCAATGGCGGCCGGCCGGGTCACCCAGCTGGAGCCGTCCCAGGCCCCAAATAGAAATTGAACGTCATCATTTATCATGGCAATGGCAATCTTGCTGCTGGTAGACAAGGGGTCGTAGGCCGCCGCCACCCATACCACCTCTTTGTCCAGGGAGGCATAGGCATTGGATTCGGACTGCCAGCCGGTGGTGAATTCACGGTATTTGACGTTTTTGGCGTCATCGCCCCAGACTAAGAACGCATCGCCGGAAGCGCTTTCAAAGGCCAGGTCAAAGCCCTCTTTGGTTTCGTCTTTTAAAATTGCGGTGGTTTGAACCTGATCTCCCCAGCTGTTGTTAGTGCCATCCCAGCGCAGGGCATAGAGCGATTTGGCCTTGGTCGCCATGGCCACAAAGACATCATCACTGCCCGGCCGCGCTTCAGCTCTGACCCAATTAACCTCATCGTCAGGAACAATGACACCGATAGTCTGATCTGTGTTGTCCCAGGTGCCGTTGATCCGCTTGCGGTAACGCAGGGTTTTACTGTTTTTATCACCGAAGACCACAACCGCATCTCCGGAATTTTTCTCATAGGCAATATCGAACATGCGAAAACTGCCGTCGTAATTCAAAATGGTACTCCAGTTGGTAGTCCAGGAAGAGCCGTCCCAGGTCTGGATGTAAAGGGCTTTGGTAGCTGATACATAGACGCCCATAATCATTTCATATTCAATGGGAGATGGTTTGACTACCACCCATTTGATGGTGTCATCGGTGTCATTGGCCAAGGCCTCTATGCTAAAATCTGCACCATCCCAGGTACGGTAGCGCGGCTCGATCTCGCTGCCTTCACCGTAGACCAGCATGCTGCCGGCCGACGGCGTCCCCCCGATGGCCTTGAACTTATCATCCTCCGCCGTAGTTTCACCATCGTTGAACACCTCCAGTTCCAGATGATCCCCCGAGGAAGCCGCCGTGAAATTGGTGAAACTCAGCCCGGAAATCGTGATCTGGTCGGCGGCCGCAAAATCTGTGATCACATTCAGCACCAGGGTCTTGCCGCTGTCCTCGAAGCTGACGGTGTTCCACACTTTTGAGGCTGCCGTGCCACCGAAAACGGGTGTAATATCTGTAATATCCCAGAGCATGTAAAAATTGTCGGGGATGCGGATTCGGATATCATTGCCCGCCGTAATTACGGCCGAAGAGCTGTCTTCGGTGATCGTAATCGTAGAGATGGCAGTGTCCGGGCCCCCTACATAAAATTCCTGGTTGTCGGCCGAGGAGATAGTGATTCTCCCGATGGCAATGGTTTTGTCGTCTGTGGCGGTGGTCATCCCGTCGTCTTTGACTTCCAGCTCCAGGTTATCCGGCAATGAGGTGGCCGTAAATTCCGTGAAGCTCAGATCCGAAATGGTAATCTGGTCGGAGGCCACAAAATCGGCGGTTGCATCGATCACCAGGGTCCGGCCGCCATCCTCGTAGCTGACCGTGGTTGATACCTTACCCGCCGCGGATCCGCCGATGGTGGCCGTCGCAACGGTTGTATCCCAGGTCATGTTGAACCCGGCTGGAATGCGGATACGGATGTCATTGGCATCCGTGATCGACGGCCCAATGCTGTCCTCGGTGATGGTAATTGTCTGGATGACCCTGGCCGGACTGCCGACGATAAAGTATTGATCGGCGGCCGATGATATCGTGGGTGCTACAACGGCAATGGTCTTATCGTCAACGGCGGCCACCGTATCGCCGTCGTCGACCTCCAGCTCCAGGTTGTCGGCCGGGGAACCCGCCGTAAAGTTGTTGAATTGCAACAGGGAAACCGTTACCTGGTCGGAGGCGGCAAAGTCACCGGTGACATCCAGCACCAGAGTCCGATCCCCATCCTCATAAGTTACGGCCGTCGACACCTTGGCAGCCGCCATGCCGCCGATACTGGCCGTGGTTACGGTGGTATCCCAGGTCATATTAAAACCGTCCGGGATGCGAATGCGGATGTCTCTGGCGGCCGTAATCGTCGGGTCAAGGTTGTCTTCGGTGATGGTGATGGTCTGGATGACCGTGGCCGGATCGGCTACGTAAAAGGCCTGGTCGGCGGCCGAAGAGATGGTCAGATGCGAACCGGCGAAGGCCGCCCAGAAATAGGTTTCTCCCGAGGCGTTGACATTGTCATCGAGACCGATCTGAAACCCGTCGGACTGCAGCTCCTGGATCATGTCCGCCGACTGGCTTTCATTTTTAAACCAAAGTGTGTTGTCGCCGGCCAGTGAATCCGGTCGGTGGACGGCTTCCTTGGCGTCGTCCTGTTTGATGATCACATACTCCGGCTCAAAGCCCAGTCCGCTGATTTCGGTGCCGTCCGTGGCATTGCCGCCATAGGAATCCACCGCCATTTTGCCGGCAACTTCCTTCCAGGCAATGTAGTGGTAGGTTTCATTGATCTTATTGACGCGGTCGTCATCGCCCACTTGAAAACCGTCTGCCTGCAAGGCTTGAATGTGATTGTCTGTCGAGGCGCTGTTCTTAAAAAATAAAGTTGTGTCGCCTGTCTGGGCCGAGGAGCGATGCACCGGTTCTTTGTTGATGGCCGGCAGCACTATGACATAGTCGGGCTGGAATCCCACGCCGGTGACGCTGGTGTTATCGGCACCGGTTCCGGTATAAGAGTCCACTGTCATCTCCCCGTCTCCGGCTTCGAATGCGATCCAGTGATAGGTGAAGGTGTCCTTGTTCACCCGGTCATCAGCTCCGATGGTGAAGCCGTCGGCGTCCAGCGACTGAATCAAATTGGTTTCCAGGGCCGTGGCACCCCCCATGGGTTTGCTGTTATCAAAGAACATGCTGGACGTGCGCATGACCCCTTCTTTGGTGTCGTCGGCAACCTTGATGATCACCAGATCCGGCTCAAATCCCAGACCGGTGATGGGGGTACCGGCTATGCCATTGCCTGTATAATAGCCCGTACGCATCTTCATGCGGGATGCAATCCCGAACTGGTAACCCACATCCGAACTGTCGGTAAAGGCGCCTGCATTAACCGTTACCGTCTGGGGATCGTTGCTGGTAGTGATAAAGGCATCAGGCGGCAAGGTGGTGTCGTCCACATCCAGGGTGGTTGCGCCCGGCGGCAGATAGGCCTGATAGTCGCCGTCGGCATCCGTGGTGACCGTCTGCTGGTCGCCGTTGCTGTCGGTGATGATCACATCGATACCTGCAAGATCGGCCTCACCGGCATCCTGCACGCCGTCGCCGTCCACATCGTCGAAGAGGTGGCCGTTCACCCCCGCCTGCTGTCTATAGCCAAAATCGGCATCGTTATAGTCCCCGCCGGCTGACAGGGTCACCCCCAGCGATGCGGCGCCGGTGGTCAAAAAGTAATTGGGCGGCAATGTCGTGTCGTCCACATCGACCAAGTAGTTGCCGGCCACCAGGTTGGCAAAGTCATAGTTGCCGCTGCCGGCGGTAATGGCGGTTGGCTCACCTGCGTCGAGCACTCCGTCTGAGTCCATGTCCAGAAAAACGGTCACATTGGCAAGCCCCGACTCACCGCCGTCCTGATTGCCGTCGCCGTTGGTGTCGTGCCAGATAAAATCGCCGATGGAGGCGTTGCCCCGGTAGCCGAAGTCGGCCGTGTTAAAGTCCTCACCATCGGCCACGGTCACCGCAAGCGGGTTGCTGCCGCCGGTCAGCACTACGCCGGCCGGCAGCGTGGCGGCATCAACCCGCACCGTATAGGATCCGGCCGCCAGGTCGGTGATGTCGTAGGCGCCGGTCACATCGGTGGTATCGTATGGCTCGCCTGCATCGCGGTTGTTGTCAGCATTCAGATCCACAAAGACAATCACGCTGGCAATGCCGCCTTCGCCCGCATCCTGCACCCCGTTTCCGTTACGGTCGTTCCAGACCCGATCGCCGATCCTGGCGCCGATGGTCTGCAGTCCGGCACTGTCCTGAACCGGTGGCAGACTGTCGCCGTTTTTATCCACCGCAAAACTGACATCAGCGGTGTTCTGAGCCGGGTTGCACTCCCCGGTGACTGTCAGGGTCACATCGAGGCTGGTGGAGGCGCTGACTCCTAAGGGTCCCAGGTTGTCCCACAGCAGCGATCCGGCCCCGATCCCATCAGGCGGCGCCGGGATGCCCGTGCCCGACTGGACGGCCGAATCGAAGTCGTAGCAGGCCGCGCTGAAGGTATCGGCCAGCGGCAGGGTAGAAATTTCGGATGTTCCGGTATTATTCAGGGTAATGCGAAAGGTCACCGGATCGCCCACATAGGCCGGGCCCGGGTTGGGGCTGATCAGGGTCTTGGTGACACTGAGCTCAGGCCGGGTGATGATCACCTGGGCTGCCGCCGGTCCGGCCGATACAGCTATGTTGTTTTCATCGAAGCCGTCGGCCAAAACACTGTTGGTGGCCGGAACACAGGCCGCATCGGCTGTAAACCAGATGCTGATGGTCACGCTGCTGCCCACGGGCAGTGTGCCCAACTCGGCTTCGCTCCAGGTGATTTCGTTGCCCACAACGCTTTCAGTCGCAATGTTGGCCGCATCGTAACTCAGGCAGGCGGCATCGAAGGTGTCGGTGACCGTAAAGCTCGTCAGATCCGTAGGCCCCGGACTGCCCACCACAATATCAAAGCGGATCACATCGTTGACCAAAGCGGTGCCGTCAGCCGGATCGATGAGCCGCTTGGCAAGGGTCATGTCTGGAGACGGAATGTTGACCAGGGCGGTATCATCGGAAGTATCGGAAGCATCGTCGGGATCGGTGTAGCTGGCCACCAGCACATCGCCCGGCAGGGCATGGAGGCTGCCGTTCTCTGGAACAGCTGGAGGTGTGGCGGACAAGGCGATACAGGCCCTGAATATACCCGTGTCTACATCGGTTTCGGTCAGGGTCAGGGTTTCGCTGTCGCCCTGGGCGCTGGTGACAACCGCAGTGAGGGTCTCGGCCACTGCCGGGTTGGTGTTCTGATCCATGTCGGTGACCTGCAGGCAGACCTGCGTGTCAGCGTCGTAATTGTCCACAGGATTGCCGGCGGCGTCGGTAAAAGCGGTGATGCCGGCCGTGCCGGTATCGGTGAAGCTCAAGGTGACCCGTATGGCGGCGCTGTCGGTGATGCCCTCAGTGCCTTCGTTGGCCACGGTAACAATATCATAGTTGCCCTGGCACATGGTGGTGTTCCAGACATACTCATAAGTCTTGCTGCAGCTGGCGGTGGCGACCACATCGCCGTCGTCCAGGGTGACGTTGATGGGCCCGCCGCCGCAGGGATCGCTGATGGAAAGGTCCAGGTCGGTGATGTCGTCTGTACCGAAGGGATCACTAACGGTGGCCCGCAGGTAAAGGGTCGCACCGTTTTGGGCGTCGGTGATGGGGCTGCCGCCCGGATGGGGAGCGTCGTAGGCCGTCAGGGTATCCACGTGGATGACGATCACCGTGGTGGTGGGCAGCAAAATTTTGGACGGGTAGGTGATGCTGTCGTAAAGAATTTCGAAGCTAACACCAATTTCAGCAGTCTCAATCATTAAAGAAACCGTTTCACCGCTGTAAACAGTTGTATTGACAGGAATTATCCCGGACCAAGTAAGAAGCCCCGATGCATATACCGGATTCGTCAGACTCGCAATTTTGTTACCATCTGCCAAAATATAGGCTGTAATGTTGGGGTTGGCCGGCATGCTGCCGCTTGTGACATTCACAAAGACCTCTGCCGCGACTATGCCACCCGAGGGTATGAAAAAATCTTTGCACATGGCGGGCGACTGGGTGAAGATGGTGGATGAGCTAGCCGGTGCTTCTTGCGGGTCATAGAGGAAAACAAATGGCTGATTTTTGGTTTCCTGGGTATTCGTTTCCAGTTGGTTGGCTAAACCCCAGGACGAACCGCCCCAAGCCACGTAGTTGAGCTGGCTGCTGTTATCCTGCACGGCCAGCATGATTTCATTTGAGCTGGAAGCGGGGTTTCTGTAAAGCGTCATCGAGTTGGGGACCGCCCCCAAATCCGGGCCGTTCTGCTCAAGCGACCAGCCACCGCTGCTGCTCCAGGTCCGATAACGAACCACGTTTTGTCCATTTTCGCCGTAAACCGCCAGCGCCTCACCCGATTGACTTTCAAAGGCCACTGCCACATTGGGAAATATGGAACCGGTGGCAGTGGTCTCCGCCAGTATCGAAGTTCCCCAGGATGAGCCGTCCCAGACGTTCAACCAGATGTCGGCGGCCGTCCCGCCATTCGTCAGGACACCCAAAACAATCCGATTACTTTGGGGATCTGATGCCAGCCTGATCCAGCCGATCTGCGAACTCACTCCTGTCGGTGCGGTGATGGTGCCCTCACCGGGCTCCCAACCGGAGCCGTTCCAAATTCGGTAGTATCCGTTGGCATCGCCGTCTTTGCCGTACACGACCAGGGCACGTCCACTCTGCTGCTCGTAGGCTACGTACAGGGCCGATTGATCACTTTCAGCGGTTCCCGAGGTATCCAAAGACAAGGCATTGCCCCATGTCGAGCCATTCCAAACCAGGGTGTAATCGTCGGCATTGATGTCATTGACCACCAGCACCATTTCATCTGCCCCGGGTTTGGCCGCCATGTGCATATCCTGGGGCTCGCCGCCGGCATAGGCCCCTATACTCGCGGCAGCGGTCCAGGTGCTGCCGTTCCACTCCTTGTAACGCAACTGCCCGGCGCTGGTGTTGCCGCCGTTCCACACCAACACGGCATCACCGCTTTGCTGCTCGTAGGCGACATCTGCTCCCCACCAATAGGTCTCGTTGACGAAGTCCAGGGAAGTGAGATTGCCAGTGCTCCAGGAGCTGCCGTTCCACAGCTCACCGCTTATTTCACCGCCATTTTCGATGCCCACGACGATCTTTTCATGGCGGGTGGGCGCCGCGGCGCCGGCCATGGTCCGCCAGCGCGTCGCCTGGGAAACGGCATTCTGCGTTGTTCCGAAGTTATCTCCGTCCCAGACATTGTATTCCGGAATTCCCGAAGCCGACCACACTGCCATATCCGTTCGGCCGCTGCCGCTGTAAGACAATTCCACACTGGTCGCGGTGGTGCCATCGGCGGTAGCCACCGGATCCACGCGGTCCATGCCCTGGCCCGGCTCGCTTAAATACAGCGGCTTGATTTCTGTGGGTACGGTGATCCCGGCTGTATCGCTGCAGGTATCGCCGAACAATGGATCGGTGTAGGCAACCTGCACTGTGTTACCAGCGACCGCATGAAGGGTGCCGTCTTCATCCGACATACCCCCGGTAACAGAAGATGGAAGTGCGACAGTGTTACGGAACACACCGTTGTCGTTGCCGGTTTCGATCAGGGTGATGGTCTCGGTATCGCCGCTGTCGGGATTGACTACAACTACCGTAAAGCTCTGGGCGGAGCCGCTGTCAGAGTTCTGGTCATTGTCGTCCACGGTGACGTATATGTCGGTGTTTCCCAGGTAAGTGGCCTGCGAAGCGCCGCCGGCATCGGTGAAATCCAGATTGCAGGCGGTCACATCAGGGGTGTTGACATCGATGGTGTCATCGGTGGTCAACACCTCCTGGTCGGTACTGATGCTGACACTGTTGGTAATGGATGTCGTGCCAAAGTCTACGGTGACGCGGAATGTAATGGTCGTAAATTCCGAGGGCGGAATGACCGGCATCGCAAGGCCGCCCTCGTCCAGGGGATATGGGGTGGCCGGTGAAATCTCGTCGGCGACCGGCGCGCCGTTTAAGGTGGTGGAGCCGGGCACATAGGTCGAACCGGTGGGCAGCGGATCGAAAGCTACCACACCACCCAGCACGATAACCCCATCGTTGTTGACGGTGATAGTATATTCGATGGTGTCGCCCCAATCGATTAGGCCGTTGCTGTTGTCGTCCACCACGTGGGCGGAGGTTTTTTCCACCGATGCAATCGGAAACGGCAAAACGGTGGTGCCTAAATCGAGAAAGGGGGAACCGCCCAAGGAGTTAGCCGGGTCCTGTCCCCAGGCAGCGGTGATCAGGGTGCCATCCAGGGTATAAAGCTTCATGCCGGTCTGGTCGTTGTCGCTGTCGTCGTAAACCCGCGCCGATTCAAGCATCGCCAGGTTTACGTCCACGTCGTAATGGTCGCCGTTGGCATCGGTCAGAGGCCCGGTGGTTGGATCGCCGTCATAGTCAACGTAGACGGTAGTGGCCGCAGCCGCCGTGACCCAGACGGGACTGCCGTTTTCAGAAAGATCGTCACTGCCCGGTCCCCAGCCGACCACCGCCATGGGTGTCAGATAGTTTTCGGGCAGCAGGCTAAAACCCCAGTCGTGCACCTGGTTGGCACCCGGATCGGCCCCCACAGTGGCGATGGCAAAAAAAGGACTTCCGTCGCCGGTAAAAAAATGGGCGCCGGACTCAGACGGCATCAGATAGCGGTATGAACTGCCGGCCGCCACCACAAAAGATCCGCTGCCGATTCTGGTGTCGTGATTAACGGTAATGGGACTGGTATTGGGGTTGTATAAGAAGACATAGGTCTCATCGTCATCGGCTGCCGTGCCCACCGGGCTGTAATAGCTGTCGCTCCAGTTCTCGACCGGGTACAGGGTGTAAAAACGCGATTCGAAGCGCGCCCCGACGTCGCCGGTGAAAATGTGGGCCTGGACAGGCTTAGTGGCCGTCACCGAAGCGCCCGTATCGATGCCGCCGTCCACCTGGTAGCTTTCACCCTGATTCAAGGTTAGGCTGATATCGGTTGAACCGTTGCCGTCGATGTCAATCTGGATGTCGGTGCCATCTTCGGCGGCCAGCACAAACAAAGATGTATATTGAAACATCTCATTTGAGCCAAGATCTTCGCCCACCGGCACTTCAAATCGCAGGCCGTAATCACGCAGGGGATAAACCTCCACGGCACCGGCCAGCACTACCCCGGGATCCACTGCCCATGAGGCCCGCGTGACCGCAACGGCCCGTGTGCCGCCGAACTTGTCGCGGCCATCGTAGCGAATCTCGGATGGGTTGCGTGGCAAAGACACGTCGTTTTCAAGCGAAATAACATCACCGGCATCGATCACATCGGTACCAAAGCCGGGGGGAATACCGTTTAGCGGGTCGTTGTCGCCCCAGATCTCGGTGCCGGCCTGGACGGGGTTGGCCAGATCCACCTCGTAGCCGTCCTCCCAGTGGTCGTAGTAAATGATGGTATTATTACCCGTAGCCACAATGGAGATCATGCTGCGCATCACATCGCCGATCTCATCGGTCCCGGTATCCACTGCTTCCAACGAGGTCTCCACCTGCAGCTCGGGCAGGGGCACAAAGAAGGTTTGAATGGGGGCCGGGCCGGCCTGGGCCGGTGGTGCCAAACAACAGACTGCCAGGGTTATGAAAAGCGCAAAAATGAAGATGGGCTTCATCTTCGAGGATTCCCAGCGCATGTTTTGATCAATGGGTAGATGTTTCATTTAAAATGTCCTTTTCAGGAATTCAGATAATAAAAACTCAGCGCATCAGGGTGCGCCGGGGGTTGTCTAAATTGGGTCATCCTTTCTAGATGCAAAACTTATGCCGATAGAAATATTTTTTTAACCTGCTGAAATTATATCAATTTCAAATAGTGATTTTGGGGGATTTAAAATTAATAAGGCCAAATATTGTCGGCATCGGTGACAATAATTGACAGTCTTAATTTTCTGCATTTTGCAATAACTTCTGTAACTTACTGCTCACCATCATAAATTCCTGTGGGGTTTGAGTCCTGCGAGACCGCTTTTTAAAAATAAGTTCCGCAATATGGAAAGGTGGTATAAGTGGTTGCAAAAAAAACGGTCAAATAGTGGACTGTTTTTACTATCGCTACAGACAGTTATCGGCGTTTTTTTACAAAAAATGAGCCTTAATTTGCCTAAAGGCCTTGATTCGACTGCAGGGTCAAGCCCGCCGAAATTATTGCCCGGGTCATGCAGGTATTAAATGATTTTATATGCGGGTATTAAATGATTTGGGAGTGGATGATAGGTTCACGGTTGCGGGTTCTTGGAATTCGGAATGCGGATGTCGGAGAGAGGTTGGCAAGCTTTAAGGCGGAACGCTTGGAGGCAAGGAAGCGAGGAAGCATTAAGGAATATTGCCAAGGTGCGGCGTGCAAAGGATCATGAAGCAAGTGGTGATAAGGAGGCAAAGATAAGCGTCGAATACGTGTTGCTCGCCTTCCCATAGACCATAAGCCTTAAAATTCGTTCATTCTGCACTTTCCAAATCAACCTAATCACTTTCCTGTC
>Ga0316197_10001963_pt1 | contig 14668 bp, 13 predicted proteins | sample OudBiesiAoxic_MG_FD_204939 | JGI IMG/M metagenome (GOLD analysis project Ga0316197, IMG submission 204939) | Coastal sediment microbial communities from Oude Bieten Haven, Netherlands - site A oxic | ecosystem: Environmental > Aquatic > Marine > Coastal > Sediment | place: Netherlands...
CGATGGTCCCGGATACGCTGCAGCCTCTTCAATGGCTTTGAGCGTATGAAGATCCTTTGCGCCCATTGCTACCTGAGCCACATATACATTCCCATAAGAAACGGCCTGAAGAGCCAGACTTTTTTTACCTGTTCGTTTTCCGGATACTGAAAACTTAGCACTTGCCCCTAAAGGAGTAGCTTTAGATGTCTGACCGCCTGTATTGGAATACACCTCGGTGTCAAGAACCATAATATTCACATCTTCACCTGAAGCCAGGACATGATCAACACCTCCAAATCCTATATCATAAGCCCAACCATCGCCACCAAGTATCCAGACTCCTTTTTTACGGAGATATTCTGTAAGTTGACTTAGTTTAACAGCAGCGGGATTATCTTTTTTCTTTGACAATACTTCTTCAAGTTTATCAATATCAGCAAATTTCTGGCTTCGTTCCGCTTCCGTTTCTTCCGGATTGTTCAGAATGGCTTCTGTTAATTCAACCCCTACTACATCTTTAAGCTGCTTTAACATATTAACTGCAATTTCCTGCTTCTTGGTTAAGGCCAGTTTCATTCCAAAACCAAATTCGGCATTGTCTTCAAATAATGAATTTGCCCAAGCAGGACCTCTTCCCTCCTTGTTGGTTTTGTAAGGAGTTGTTGGAAGATTCCCTCCATATATTGAGGAACAACCTGTTGCATTGGCTATGAGAATACTATCACCGTATAATTGGGTTAGCATTTTAATATAAGGAGTCTCACCACATCCAGAGCAGGCACCTGAAAATTCAAACAACGGCTCTAAAAACTGAGAACCTTTGACATTGGTGATTTGTAAGGCCGATCTGTCATAGTCTGGCATATTGATAAAATAATCCCAGTTTTCATTTTCCACCTCATCAAAATCGAGTTTCTTCCTCATATTGATGGCTTTAAAATTCTCGATTTCCTTACTTTCAGCAGGACAAACAGCTACACAAAGGTCACATCCTGTGCAATCCTCAGGAGATACCTGTAATACATAAGATTCTGTATCTGCGGTAAAAGGCCTTCCCTTGGCAGGAACTGATTTCAAACTACCCGGAGCATCTGCCATAACCGCATTAGGGACGACTTTGGCTCTAATCGCAGCATGTGGACATATAGCCACACACTTATTACACTGTGTACAAAGTATTTCATCATCCCATATAGGAATAAAATTAGCTATCCCGCTCTTCTCATATTGGGTAGTGCCGGTTGGGAAGGTTCCATCTACCGGAAATGCGCTGACTGGCAATTCGTCTCCATGCCCGCCTAATATTTTTTCAAGCACATTCTTAACAAAACCATCCGGCGCATTTGTCATTGCGGAAAGTAAACCTTTCTCACTACTCACTTCTTTTGGATAGTCTACCTGATATAAATTCTCTAGTGATTTATCAACTGCATTAAAGTTCATCTGAACTACAGCATCACCTTTGTGAGCATATGATTTAACAATGGCATCCTTTATTTTCTGAATGGCCTCATCCTTTGGCAGGATACCAGATATTGCAAAGAAACAAGTTTGCAATACCGTATTTGTCCTTTTCCCAAGATCAGCGTCATGGGCCACCTTTGTTGCATCCACTACATAAAATTTCGCCTCTTTTTCAATGATTCCCTCTTGCATCTTTTTAGGAAGTTTGTCCCAAATATCCTCTTTGGAAAAAGGAGAATTTAACAGGAATGTACCTCCGGGTTTTAAATCGGCTAGCATATCATATCTTTCAATAAAATTAAATTGATGACTTGCTATAAAATCGGCTTTGTCTATTAGATACGAAGAGTAAATTGGTTCAGGCCCAAAGCGCAAATGCGAAATAGTCTGTGCACCTGCTTTTTTGGAATCATAGACAAAATAGCCCTGAACATAATTGTCCGTGGTATCACCAATTATCTTAATGGAGTTTTTGTTCGCTCCAACAGTACCATCAGATCCAAGTCCATAGAACATGCAATTGATTGTTGTTCTTCTTACTTTAAAAGTATTATCGGATTCCAGACTGGTATGAGATATATCGTCATTTATACCAACTGTAAAATGATTTTTGGGTTTATCCTCTGTTAGTTCATCAAAGACTCCTTTTACCATTTGTGGTGTAAATTCTTTGGATGACAAACCGTATCTGCCTCCTATAACCGATATATTTCTATCGCTCTCTACCAGTGCAGTAATCACATCCTGATATAATGGTTCGCCGATGCTTCCCGGTTCTTTAGTTCTGTCCAGAACTGCAATTTTCTTTACAGATGCAGGTAGACTTTCTATAAAATGAGATACAGAAAATGGCCTGTATAATCGAACAAATACTACTCCAACCTTTTCATCTTTATTTGCCATTGCCTCAACAGCTTCTCTTACAGCCCCCTGGCCAGATCCCATAATTACAATAACCCGCTCGGCCTCAGGGTGTCCCAAGTAATAAAATAGGCTGTACCTTCTTCCGGTATGCTTGTAAAATTCATCCATTACTTCCTGAACAATTCCAGGCACTTTTTCATAGAAGGGATTAGATGCCTCCCTGGCCTGAAAGAAAACATCAGGGTTTTGAGATGTTCCCCTAATAACAGGATGATCTGGATCTAAAGATCTTTTTTTATGCTCCATGATCTTATCCTCAGGCATCATTGCTTCAATTATGTCATCAGGAATTGCATCAATCTTGGATATTTCGTGTGAGGTCCTGAACCCATCAAAGATATTTAGAAAGGGAACTCTTGAACGCAAAGAAGCTATTTGAGAAATTAAAGCAAAGTCCATGGCTTCCTGAACAGATCCTCCAAACAACATAGAAAAACCAGTTTGTCTTGTTGCCATTACATCAGAATGATCACCAAAAATAGACAGGGCATGGGTTGCCACTGTTCTTGCTGCTACATGAATTACAGAAGGTAACAATTCGCCCGCAATTTTATACATATTGGGTATCATTAGAAGCAACCCCTGAGATGCAGTAAAGGTAGTAGTTAGTGCCCCTGCCTGCAAAGAACCGTGTACCGCACCGGCAGCTCCCCCTTCACTCTGCATTTCAACTATGCGGGGAATATTACCCCAAATATTATTTTGCCCTTTAGAACTATAAACATCTACATGTTCCCCCATAGGCGAAGCCGGAGTTATAGGGTAGATTGCACATACTTCATTCGTTTTGTGAGCAACTCGTGCAACGGCCTCATTAGCATCACAAATTAACTTTGGAAATTTTTTCATCATCGTGATTTTATTAATGCAGAAACAAGCAGATTAGAAAAATTTAAGTGCATTTATAACATTTTTTTATTCCTACAACTGCAAGTGGTATTATTTTTAAATTTCGGATAAAATTAGGGTTATTACCAAAGGTATTCTATGACAAATGTCAGGTATTCCTTTACCAAATAAAGTAGATTTAACAATGTGTATTCTGCGAAGAAAAGGACGAGCGCTATTTCAGATGATTTGATTAATCCATTAAATAACAAACGCCCGATTGAAATTCAATCGGGCGCTTTTTTTGCATTTATGTCAAAAGCCAAGGTTTATTCACCATGCATCCAGACTTTTTTTGCTAATAGTTCTTCTTCAGTTTCAACGTGGTCCTCATCAGGAACACAACAATCCACCGGACAAACAGAAGCGCATTGAGGTTCGTCATGAAAACCTTTACACTCTGTACATTTATCGGTAACAATAAAATAGAACTCGTCCGAAACAGGTTCGTTTTCAGCATCAGCATCAACTTCTTGTCCTGCTGGAGTTGTTACCATTCCACTCAAAGCGGTTTCGTCTGAATACGACCACTCCTGATCTGGTTCATATATTGCATTATTCGGGCATTCTGAAACGCAAGCATCGCAGTTGATGCATTCATCTGTTATGATAATAGCCATAATTATATGTTTTTGAAATAATTGTCCGTAAATTTAATGTACCACAAATATCCATCTAATGATAAAAGTCATATTTCTTTATAAATGTCCAATTTATATTTGGCACCAATATTTTTGATCAGACTACATTTAAGTTAAAAATAAGCAAAAAATAAACATGTATAGATGATTGCTACAAAAACAAAACAAAATCAGGAAGTACTGGAAGCCGTAGTAGTAAGATTTGTAGGTGATTCCGGTGATGGTATGCAATTGACCGGAACTCAATTTTCTGACACATCTGCGATGTTCGGTAATGATATTGCCACTTTCCCTAACTACCCGGCAGAAATTAGAGCCCCTCAGGGGAGCCTTTATGGTGTATCGGGTTTTCAGGTACATATTGGCAGTGTTGAAATAAGTGCCCCCGGCGAAAATGTCGACCTTTTGGTTGCCATGAATCCTGCAGGGCTCAAAACTAACTTACATGCATTAAAACCAGGTCATACCGTAATTGTTGATACAGATGCCTTCTCCAAAAAGAATTTAGAAAAAGCGCAGTATGAATCCAACCCCTTGGAAGATGGAAGTTTGGAGAATTATGTGGTCATAGAAGTTGCCATGACATCACTGACCAAAGAATCACTAAAAGAGGTTGAGGGGCTAGACAATAAAAGTATCACCAGGAGTAAAAATATGTTTGCCCTGGGAATAGTCTATTGGATGTACAACAGATCTACAGAGCATACCATAGGGTTTTTTAATAAAAAATTTAAAACTAAACCAGAACTTATTGAGGCCAATACGAAGGTGCTGAATGCAGGTTTCTATTTTGCGGAAACCCTGGAATTAATTCCCAATTCGTATACAGTTGCTCCTGCTAAAATGGCGGCAGGTACTTACAGAATAGTAATGGGGAATACTGCTACGGCATGGGGGTTTTTAGCGGCTGCTGAAAAATCTGGCCTGGAGCTTTTTTTAGGCTCATACCCTATTACTCCGGCTTCAGACATTTTACACGAGCTGGTTAAACACAAACACTTTGGAGTTAAAACCTTACAAGCCGAGGATGAAATTGCAGGAATCACATCTGCAATTGGTGCGGCTTTTGCCGGTGATTTAGCGATCACGACAACTTCTGGCCCGGGTTTGGCTTTAAAAGGTGAAGCTCTGGGATTGGCCATGATTCTGGAATTACCATTAGTTGTGGTTGATGTTCAAAGAGGAGGGCCATCTACGGGCCTGCCAACTAAAACTGAACAGTCAGATTTACTCCAGGCGTTGTATGGTAGAAATGGTGAGAGTCCGGTTATTATTATAGCAGCCAGTACTCCGTCTAATTGCTTTAATTATGCATATGAAGCAGCAAAACTGGCTATTGAACATATGACTCCGGTAATCCTATTGACCGACGGCTATATTGCCAATGGTTCTGCACCCTGGAAAATACAATCTGTATCTGAAATGCCCGAGATAAAAACCAAGCTGATAAAAGAAGCAAAAGAAACATGGAATCCTTATGACAGAGATGAAAAAACTCTGGCCCGCGACTGGGCAATCCCCGGAACATTTGGGTTGGAACACAGAGTAGGTGGTCTGGAAAAAGACAAAGAGACCGGTCAGGTATCATATGTTCCTGAAAATCACGAATATATGACCAGTGTCAGAGCTGAAAAGGTAAAGAGAGTTGAAAATTATATCCCAAAACTGAAAACTGAATTTGCAGATAAAGGTGATTTACTGGTAATTGGATGGGGTGGCACTTATGGCACCTTATATTCTTCGGTAAAAGAGTTAAAACAAGAAGGTTATTCCTCTGTTGGACTTGCACATTTTAACTATATAAATCCCTTGCCTAAAAATACGGAGGAGGTCTTAAAAAGATTTAAACAAATAGTAGTTTGCGAATTAAATACAGGCCAGTTTGCTTCAGTTTTAAGAATGAATTTTCATGGCATTGAGTTTTTACAATATAATAAAGTACAAGGATTACCTTTTGGTAACAGTGAACTTATAGAGGAATTTAAAAAAATAATGAAATAGAAATGGAGACAACAGCAACGCCGAAATATACGTTTAAAGATTTTGCCAGTGATCAGGAAGTAAGGTGGTGTCCCGGTTGTGACGATTATGTCATTCTCCGCTCCATGCAAAAGGCACTTCCCGAAATGGGCCTTAAAAAAGAAGATGTGGTATTCATTTCCGGTATAGGATGTTCTTCCCGCTTTCCATATTACATGAACACTTATGGCATGCACAGCATTCACGGAAGAGCCCCGGCCATAGCTTCGGGGGTTAAACTTGCCAACCCCAGCCTCAGTGTTTGGATAATAACTGGTGATGGAGATTCAATGGCTATAGGCGGTAACCATTTTATTCATGTGCTAAGAAGAAACCTGGATTTGAATATTGTATTGTTCAATAATGAAATTTACGGATTAACCAAGGGGCAATTCTCCCCAACTTCGCTGGTAGGACAAAAGACAAAATCATCGCCTTACGGTAATACTCAACCACCATTTTTACCGGGTGAATTGGCTATTGGTGCGCAAGCTCGATTTTTTGCCAGAATTGGTGGAAATACACCAAAAGAAATGACAGACATGTTTATTAAAGCCGAAAAATTTAAAGGCACTTCTTTAATCGAAGTCCTTCAAAATTGTCCGATTTTCAATGACGGTTGTTTCTCAAAATATACAGATAAAGCCGTGAGAGAAGACAAACAATTATTTGTTGAACATGGAAAACCAATGATATTTGGTAAAGAACGAAACAAAGGACTGGTCTTAAACGGTTTAAAATTAGAAGTGGTGACCCTGGGAGAAAATGGAATTACCGAAGCGGATCTGATTGTTCATGATGCTGAAGAACAAGATCCAACCTTACATCAAATGTTGGTAAGGTCTGAATATCCGCTGATAACCGGTATCATTAGAAGTTTTCCAGATGTTACTTTCGAAGAACGGGTTGATGAATTAACGGAAGCCGTTAAAGCTGGTTCGAGCTTTACAAAGACTGATGATTTATTCTTCTCCGGAGAAACTTATGAAGTGAAATAACGTAAATTAGCCTATGGGTTCTGAAGCCATTATTGTATTTTTTCTTGCTGGAATTGTCCTGGTTGCAGGGGCGAATTTTTTATCAAATTTAATTTCTCACAAGTCTGATAACCCTCAGAAACGGGAACCTTACGAGAGTGGAATGACCACTATCGGCCCAACATGGGTTCAGTTTAAGGTAGGTTATTACTTATTTGCTATACTATTTTTGATTTTTGATGTTGAAGTTGCCTTTTTGGTTCCTTGGGCTGTGGTGTTTAAAGATATTGGAGCAATTGCATTTTTTGAAATATTAATCTTTCTTGTCATTTTAGGGTTGGGCTTATTATATGCATGGAAAAAAGGAGCATTAAGATGGGAATAGATAAGACAAATGACCCAATGAGTCAGCCGGGTAAAGTTCCTGAAGACTTTCCGGGAAAAGTAATCCCGGCAGGCAACGGTGCCAATGTAATAGTGACCTCATTAGATAAAATTATTAACTGGGGCAGATCCAATTCCTTATGGTCTTTATACTTTGGAACGAGTTGTTGTGCTATTGAAATGATGCAGACCGGTGCAGCCCGCCATGATTATTCCAGATTTGGATTTGAAGTTGCCAGACCTTCGCCCAGACAAGCCGATTTGATAATTATAGCAGGGACAATAGTCAACAAAATGGCCCCCGTGCTAAGACGCTTATACAATCAGATGGCTGAGCCAAGATATGTTATTGCCATGGGAGCCTGTGCCATTTCTGGAGGTCCCTTTTTCTACAACACTTATTCAGTAGTTAAAGGTGCAGACCATGTTATCCCGGTTGATGTATATGTACCTGGTTGTCCTCCCAGACCTGAAGCATTGTTAGAAGGCATGTTGATGCTGCAGGATAAAATAAGGACAGAAAATATGAAACATAAAATAAATCCAATTGACGGGTTTGATGAAGGCTTATAAAAAATAGATGAAGAACGAAGAATTACAGGAATTAATTGGCAGTTGGAGTCCCAATCTGACATTTACTGAAGAAGGGTCTCAATACCTCAATGTAACGGTTCCAATAGAAGAATTGCATGACATCATGTTCAAATTGAAACATAATGATGAAACAGATCTTGATTATTTGTTTTGCTTAAGTGGTGTAGATTGGGGCGAAGAACTGGGTGTTGTTTACCATTTGGAATCCACAAACTTCAGGCACATCCTTGTAGTAAAAACGCAAACGGCAGAAAGAGAAAATCCTGTTATAGATTCAGTTTATGATATTTGGGCAACAGCAGAGTTTCACGAACGTGAAGTATTTGATTTTTTTGGAATAATATTTACCAATCATCCAAACCTTAAACGCCTTTTCTTAACGGATGATTGGGATGGTTTCCCATTGCGAAAGGACTATGAAGACAACATTAATATGATTATCAAATAATCAGTTATGGAGACAACCACCCTTACCAGCAACTTTAAATCTGAAGAATATTTCATAAACATGGGGCCACAACACCCCGCAACCCATGGCGTTCTCAGGCTTTTGCTTACAATAGATGGTGAGATTATAAAAAAAGTTGAACCAGACCTTGGTTATATTCATCGTTCCATTGAAAAAATGTGTGAACGCGATAGTTATCAGCAAATAGTTCACTTAACGGATAGAATGGATTATTTGTCTGCCAATATAAATAATGAAGCAGTTTGTCTTACCGTTGAAAATGCTTTACAACTAGAAATTCCAGATCGGGTAAAAGTAATTAGAACTATAATTGGTGAACTTACAAGAATATCCTCGCATTGTTTATGGTGGGGAGTTATGGGTATGGATGTTGGGGCTTTAACAACCTATTTTTACGGCTTTAGAGACCGCGAACTCCTTAATGATATATTTGAGGAAACATGTGGTGCTCGCCTAACCATGAATTATAATGTCCCTGGTGGACTAATGTTTGATATTCATCCCAATTTTGTAAAAAGAGTTAAAGAATTTATTACACATTTCAAGACCAAGCTTCCAGAATACGACCGTCTGCTTACAGATAATATTATTTTTCAAAAAAGAGCTATTGGTGTAGGTGTACTAAGCAAGGAAGACGCTATATCTTACGGGGCCTCCGGGCCTGTAGGCAGAGCTTCCGGGTATTCCTGTGATGTAAGAAAACACCATCCTTACAGTGCTTTGGATAAAGTAACATTTAATGAAGCATTGAGAACAGAGGGAGATACCTATGCACGCTATCTGGTAAGGATTCAGGAAATGTGGGAATCTATGTCTATTGTAGAGCAGTTAATTGACAACATCCCGGAAGGAGAGCACAGAGTGGCAACAAATGCAGTAATAAAATTACCAAAGGGAGAATATTACCAAAAGGTAGAGACGGCAAGAGGCGAATTAGGTGTTTATGTAATAAGTACCGGTACGAAAAGTCCGTATCGCTTAAAATTCAGGTCCCCCGGATTTTCCAATCTTTCTTTACTCAACCATATTGCAGTTGGTGGTAAAATAGGCGACCTGGTAGCTACGATGGCAACGCTGGATCTTGTTATACCAGATATAGATAGATAAAATAATAATATGAACAGTGCTTTAAGTATCACAAAAAATATTCACGATTGGCTCTTTAGCATTATGCCCGAAACGGCAGCCAGTATTGCTGAGATGGTATTGATCGCGCTTGTTTATCTGGGAATTTTTGCAATTGCCGGTTTATTCCTGGTCTTGCTGGAAAGAAGGGTTGCTGCCTGGTTTCAATTAAGAATAGGGCCTAATAGAGTGGGGTTTCAGGGTTTGTTACAAACAATGGCCGATGCCATAAAGCTTCTTTCCAAGGAGTTAACGGGTACTAGCAAGGCAGATAAATTCCTTTATAATTTGGCTCCTTATTTTGTAATAATTTCTTCATTAATGGCATTGAGTGTCTTTCCTTTTACCAAGGAGTTTCAGGCATTCGATATTAATATTGGACTCTTTTTTCTAATTGCTGTCTCATCGATAGGAGTTATTGGTATTTTATTAGGTGGGTGGAGTTCCAACAACAAATTTGCCATGATCGGTGCTATGCGTAGTGGAGTACAAACCATTAGCTACGAACTCTCAATTGGGCTGTCACTCTTAACCATGGTTTTAATAACAGGAAGCCTTCAACTTTCGGAGATTGTAGAAGTTCAAAAATCGGGTTGGTTGATTGTCCAGGGGCATATCCCTGCAATTATAGCCTTTATGATATATATGATTGCCGGTACTGCAGAAACAAACAGGGCTCCTTTTGATATGGTTGAAGCCGAATCAGAATTGGGGGCCGGGTTTCACACAGAATACTCAGGAATGAAGTTTGCCTATTTCTTTTTAGCCGAATTCATTAATATGTTTATTATAGCTGCCATTGCCACTACTGTATTTTTTGGTGCCTGGTTGTCTCCTTTTGGAATAACAGAATCTATTCCTGTATTGGGTGTATTTTGGTTTTTATTAAAAGCTCTTATCCTGGTTTTTTTAATGATGTGGTTTCGGTGGACGTTCCCAAGGTTAAGAATAGATCAATTACTTACCTTGGAATGGAAATATTTATTGCCTCTAAACCTGGCCAATATAGTAATAATGGCCTTATTGGTTTGGCTCAATTTAACTATAAGTTTTTAAAATTATGAATTACTTTTCAGATATCTATAGAGGAATAAAGACCTTGCTTACTGGCATGAGTGTTACCGGGAAGTATTTTGTGACCTCCAGGAAGGGCGCCATTACTCAGCAATATCCCGATAATAGAGAAACTCTTAAGATGTTTGATCGTTTTCGCGGTGAGGTCATTATGCCACATAATGAAAATAATGAGCATCGATGTACAGGCTGTCAAAAATGTGAAATAGCCTGCCCAAATGGAACAATTGAAATAATCTGGGACAGGGGTATTGATGAGAATACTGGTAAAAAGAAGAAAAAAATAGATCAGTTTGTATATCATTTAAGTATGTGCACCATGTGCGGACTCTGTATAGATGTCTGCCCTACAGATGCAATTAAATGGGGTCAAAATTTTGAGAATTCTGTATATGACCGAACTGCACTTACAAGAGTTTTAAACGAACCGGATTCCAAGTTACAACCCGGTGTAGAAGATTAAGTATGGAAAGAATTGTTTTTTATTGCCTGGCTGCCGTAATCATAGTATTTGGCATAGCTTCAGTAACGAGTAGAAAAATGCTTCGCTCTGTGATTTACCTCTCTTTTGTTCTGGTAAGTATTGCCGGGATTTTCTTTTTAGTAGATTATAATTTTCTTGCTGCAATTCAACTAACGGTTTACGCAGGTGGAATTGTTGTGCTCATCATATTTTCAGTATTGCTGGTACACCATATTGAAATGGAATTGGAAATGGCCAAAACATCTAAAAAAATAGTGACAGCACTTGCTTGTTTAATTGGATTGGGCGTTTTTTTAACGGCCATTTACACATATGATTTTAATGTGATCAATAACTCTATAACTACCACCACGGCAGATATTGGTGCCGGACTACTAAGCTATGGGGCCGGCGGGTTTATATTGCCATTCGAGGTGATTAGTGTACTCTTATTGGCTGCAATGATAGGAGCCATAGTAATTGCCAAAGGGGAAAAATTAACCGAGAAAAATAATCAACCATAATGATACTTGGAATAAGCATATATGAAATTCTTACGGTAACTTCAATCCTATTTTTTATCGGGGTATATGGCTTTATCACAAGAACCAATCTGATCTCCATTTTAATTTCCGTTGAATTAATTCTAAATGCCTCAGTAGTAAACTTCGTGGTCATTAATAAGTATTTGTTTCCTGAAGTCCTGCAGGGCGTTTATTTTTCAATTTTTATTATCGCCGTAGCAGCTGCAGAAACAGCTCTTGCCGTCTCTATTATTATTAATCTATACAGGCAAATTAGCTCCGTGGAAGTCAAGGACATTGAAACTATGAAATACTAATCCAACCGAGTATGAATCTAAACTACGTAATCTTAATTCCACTAATACCGCTGGCGGTATTTTTGATCCTCGGGCTTTTTTATAGTAAAATTAAACCGGCGATTTCCGGATATGTAGGGGTTTTGGGATTACTTATTTCCACCTCCCTGTCATTATATACAGCCTATAATTACTTTTTTGTAATCGCGAAAACAGAAGGGATTTATCAAACTATTGTTGAAAAAACAGTTTGGATGAATTTTTCAGATAGCCTTCGAATTGATATGGGGATTCTGGTAGATCCTATTTCTGTTATGTTGTTAATTGTAGTATCTGTTATATCCCTAATGGTTCATATTTATAGTAGAGGATATATGAAGGGTGATCCGGGCTACACTAAATACTTTGCATTTCTATCCTTGTTCACATTTTCCATGTATGGCTTGGTTTTGGCAACCAATCTATTCCAAATTTACATCTTCTGGGAATTGGTTGGTGTATCCTCCTATTTATTAATAGGTTATTATTATACCAAGGAATCTGCGGTTGCCGCAGCTAAAAAGGCCTTTATTGTTACTCGTTTTGCAGATCTGGGCTTTCTAATAGGAATCTTGATTATTGGTTACTATACCGGGACATTTGATTTTGAAACTTTGAACAATCCTGAAGGGGCCAGCATTTTAAACTGGGCATCCACATCGTTCATGGGCCTATCTGCACTTACATGGGCGCTGATTTTGATCTTTATCGGCGGGGCCGGAAAATCGGCAATGTTCCCCTTGCATATATGGTTACCGGATGCTATGGAAGGACCAACACCGGTTTCTGCATTAATCCACGCGGCTACCATGGTTGTTGCAGGTGTTTACCTGGTAGCTCGTTTATTTCCTATGTACTATTTTATTGAAGATGGCTTTGCATTAAATATTGTGGCCTTCGTAGGAGCTTTTACTGCTCTTTTTGCCGCTGTAATTGCAATCACACAAACAGATATCAAACGGGTCCTGGCATTTTCAACCATGTCGCAATTGGGCTATATGATGATGGCCCTGGGGGTTTCAGGATACGAAGGGCATGAAGGATTGGGTTATATGGCATCTATGTTCCATCTGTTTACTCATGCCATGTTTAAGGCATTATTGTTTTTATGCGCTGGTTCTGTGATTCATGCTATCCATAGTAATTTCCTTAAGGACATGGGGGGATTACGAAAGTATATGCCAGTTACTAATATTACATTTTTAATAGCGGCCCTGGCCATTGCAGGGGTGCCCCCTTTAGCCGGATTTTGGAGTAAAGATGAAATTCTTGTAGCTGCTTTTGAACACAATAAGTTCCTGTATATCATTGGATTATTCGTAGCCGGTCTTACCGCATTTTACATATTTAGAATCTATTTTGGAATATTTTGGGGAAAAGAAGGGGCTTACCAAAATAAACCACACGAATCTCCATGGTCTATGACTACTCCGCTTTTAATATTAGCCTTTTTAAGTATTGTGGGTGGGTTTATTCCATTTAGTGAATTTATTAGTGCAGATAAAACTGGGTTTGAAACTCATATTAATTATCCATTAGCCGCCATTGCAGTATTTGCCGGACTCATTGGAATTGGTCTTTCCTGGCTATTTTATAAAAAAGAAAATGAACTGGCAGATAAATTTGCAAATCGTTTAGGAGTACTCTTTACATGGGCTTTTCATAAATTTTATTTTGATGAGCTCTATCTGTTTGTCACCAAAAAAATACTATTCAATATTATTGCAAGGTCCGCAGCAAGATTTGATAAAAAATATGTGGACGGGACAATGGTTGGGATTGGAAATCAAACTGTTAATACATCTGAGAATATTAAAGGTCTGCAGTCTGGTAAGGTCCAGGATTATGCCTTTGCCTTTATTGCAGGAGCTGTTGTACTAGCTATTATATTCATCTATTTATGGACAAATTAAATTAATAATATGGATATTTTATCCCTTTTTATTGTAATGCCTGCATTAACTGTTTTGGTTTTGATTTTTACAAAAAATCTAAAACAGGCCAGAACGGTTGCTTTGGCAGGAAGTCTTGTGCAGCTGGGGATGGCAATTAACCTGTTGTTTTCTTACATCAAAGAAAGAGAGTTAAATGAAGCCATTATGGTTTTTACAAAAGATGTGGTTTGGTTCAAGAATTTCAACATTCATTATAATATTGGTGTTGATGGCATTTCCGTAGCTCTTTTGTTATTGACAGCTATTGTAGTATTGGCAGGAGTCTTTATTTCCTGGAAAATGGAAGATTTACCTAAGGAGTTTTTTATATCCCTAATTGTACTTTCCATTGGTGTTTATGGTTTCTTTATTTCCCTTGACCTCTTTACGATGTTTGTATTCTTTGAGATTGCCGTAATACCAATGTATTTATTAATAGGTATTTGGGGTACCGGCCCAAGGGAGTTCTCGGCAATGAAACTAACACTTATGCTTATGGGTGCATCCGCTGTGCTTCTGGTTGGGATATTGGGCATTTATTTTAACTCAAATGCAGACGGAGGCGCATTGACATTCAATATCCTGGAAATAGCCAAAGTAAACATTCCTGTGGAAGCTCAAAGATTATTCTTCCCGATAACTTTTATTGGGTTTGCGGTAATTGGAGCATTATTCCCGTTCCATACCTGGTCTCCTGACGGTCACGCATCAGCGCCTACTGCAGTTTCTATGTTACATGCGGGGGTCCTTATGAAACTCGGCGGATATGGTGTATTTAGAGTAGCTATCTTCTTGTTGCCAGAGGGAGCATTGCACTGGTCATGGTTCTTTATTATTTTATCTGCCTTCGGTGTCATTTATGGAGCATTTG
>Ga0316197_10001964_pt1 | contig 14658 bp, 10 predicted proteins | sample OudBiesiAoxic_MG_FD_204939 | JGI IMG/M metagenome (GOLD analysis project Ga0316197, IMG submission 204939) | Coastal sediment microbial communities from Oude Bieten Haven, Netherlands - site A oxic | ecosystem: Environmental > Aquatic > Marine > Coastal > Sediment | place: Netherlands...
CGACACAACACCGGCCAGCACCCGCCCGCCGGCGTTACCTACTGCCAGAACTGCGACGGCAACAAATGCCGCCGGCCCCAATGCTGCCTTGGACATGCTGGCGGCCGAACCGATAACCATTAGCCCGGCAGCCGCACCAAATACATACATGGTCCAGAGCATCCAGAAATTTGAGGTACGGATCATCTGGCGCCAGTTCATTTCCACCGGTGGCCTGCTTGCTGCGGTTGTGGTGGGTCTTATATCAGCCTTGGCGTCAACCGGAACGTAACCTTCAGGTGGGTTTCGCAGAAACTGTGCGAGGGTTACTACGATAACGAAGAAAGCGACCCCGAAAATAATCATGGTATTGGAGACGCCGTAGGCACCAAGCAAAGCCTGGGCAGTAGGTGCAATGTAAACGGACGCCAGGCCAAATCCAGCCACCACCAGACCGGCGATCATACCCGTCTGGGAAGCGGGAAACCACTTGACCGCAGCCGGTGTGGCCGCCGCATAACCAAAGCCGATTCCAATCCCTCCAAATACGCCGAAACCGACCACAAAGCCGATATAACTCGATCCGGCCAAACCCGCGAGAATGCACCCGAGGGCGACCGCGACCCCACCGATCGTGGCAACCCAACGGGGACCGATCTTGTCCTGTAATCTCCCGGCAGGAATCATGGCGATTGCGAAAACAAAGCAGGCCACCGCATAAGGGTCGGATTTCTGCGCGGCCGTCCACCCCCATTCGGGAGGAATAGCTGCTTTAATGACAGACCAGGTATAGAGAACTCCGAGTGCGAGGTTGATACCGGTACCCGCAAAGGTAACCCACCAACCTTTATTGGATGAAGTTGAATGTGTCATTCGTACGGTCTCCTTAATGTACGAAGCGGTATCAGTACCGCAAACATTTAGAAGGCTCAGTAGACCTCGAAAATCAGCCTGGATTTGGGAAATCCATGAGCGCTATTCGATTCCAGCGAATGTTAGATACTCCAGGCGTACTCCCGATAAATGTACCTGTTGAGAAGGCACGTATATTGCTGTTTTTATAGCGAATAAAAAGCCACTATCCAGATTGCTGATTTTAACATAAATTCAATTACTTAAGCTATATGCTCTCTACCTTTGAAGAGCTTGATTGACACAGATCAATTAGGGCGGTTTCAGGTGTTTTACCGGTAAGGAATTCAGGTGCCAGGTGGTATGATTCACATTACCACTGAGGGAGGTTTCTGCCTGCCTACCAGGAAAATTAATCCAGATTATGAGCAGCCCCATGCTTGCAAAAATCACAGGAAAGAATCATGAATGACGATAAATTGTCCGCACTTCATCGCGGTGTCAAAATTCTCCATGACCCCATACGAAACAAGGGAACCGCATTTACCGAAGCCGACCGAAAAGCCTTAAACCTGACCGGCCTGTTACCACCACGTGTTCATTCCGCTGCTGAGCAGGAACTGCGTGTACTTGGCAATGTCCGTGACAAGGCAACCGACCTTGCACGTTACCTTTACCTGATCTCGCTTCAGGATCGTAACGAGACACTTTTCTATCGCGTGGTGATGAATAACATTGAAGAAATGATGCCACTGATCTACACACCAACCGTGGGTGCTGCATGCCAGGCATTTCAACATATCTACCGCCGGCCAAGGGGGTTTTATGTTTCCTCACGCGACCGTGGCAATGTAAAGGAAATCTTAAACAACTGGCCACATAAGAATGCCAAAATCATTGTCATAACCGATGGCGAGAGAATTCTCGGCCTCGGTGACCTTGGTGCTGACGGAATGGGTATTCCCATTGGTAAATTATCACTTTACACCGCCTGCGCGGGTATCCACCCGACTGAATGCCTGCCGGTCATGTTGGATGTCGGCACCAATAACGAAGCTTTGCTGAACGATCCGCTTTACAACGGACTGGAACAACACCGGGAGCGCGGCGAGTCGTTTGATTCGCTGCTGGATGAGTTTATCGAAGCCGCACAAGAGCATTTCCCGGGTGTACTGATCCAGTTTGAAGATTTTGGAAATACCAATGCCTTCCGCTTATTGGATAAATACCGCGACAAGATCTGTTGCTTCAACGATGACATCCAGGGAACCGGCGCGGTTGCGATGTCAGGCATTATTGCGGCCTTGCGTATTACCGGCGAAAAACTTGCCGATCAACGGCTTTTGTTCCTGGGCGCTGGTGAAGCCGGTATCGGTACCGCAGATACGTTTGTTGCGGCCCTGGTTGAAGAAGGTATGCCCATCGAGGAAGCCCGCAAGCATTGCAGCTTTGTTGATACCCAGGGTTTACTCACTTCAAATCGCGATAAGATTGCGCACCATAAACAGCGCTATGCCAGGGATATACCGGCAATTGACAATTTCCTGGAAGCAGTGAAGATACTGAAGCCGACGGCAATATTGGGGCTCTCCGGCCAACCCGGAAGTTTCCCGAAAGAAGTCATCGAGACCATGGCCAAGATCAATAAACGTCCGATCATCTTCGCCCTGTCAAACCCGACCTCCAAAGCCGAGTGTACGGCCGAGGAAGCGTATCGCTGGAGCAAGGGACGGGCAATCTTTGCCAGCGGCAGTCCATTTGATGCCGTCAAGCTGGGTAACAAAACCCATGTTCCCGGTCAGGGTAATAACGTTTACATCTTCCCGGGCATAGGCCTGGGCGCTATCGTAAGTGGTAGCAGCAGGGTAACAAATGAAATGTTTCTCGCAGCAACACATTCACTGGCTAAACAGGTGAGTGAGTACGACCTTCAACGTGGATGTATCTACCCACCGCTGTCCAGGATTCGCGAAGTTTCGGCGCAAATTGCATATGAGGTTGCCATGATTGCCTTCGAGAATGGCCTTGCTGACCGCGAGATGCCCGATGACCTGATGGCCGCAATCCGGGCGCATATGTATCAGCCGGTTTACCCGCACTACGCCTGAACAAATGGCCTGTCATTGACTGACAGGAGAGCGGCGGCATGGGGAACGGGGCCAGAGTCAAGTGCCAGAGTTGTTACTCTGGCACTTGACTCTGACCCCAAATTTCCGTGACCCTGACCCACAGCTTTACATTTCAACAGGTCGAAAAAATATGTACAGTCCAAAAATGAGATCGTTCTGGGTGGATTTCCAACTAACTGATGAACAATATTCCAAGCTCGAATTAAGATGGCGCAGAAGACAGAATTTTTATGAAGTTAAAAATGAACCCCCAGCGGGAATCCGTTTAAGATCCTTTTGCTCATTTGGAGGAGAGGACTATAAGATTTTGAGTCTTGAAGCCCGTGGCGATATGGAAGAGTACAACAACACACTCAAAATAATGGACAAATGGATCATCGATACACTCGGTGAGTATTAACCCGTAGGTGCGAGCTCAGGGCCGGGTGCTATTCAGGCCCACAAAGCTTCCACCATTGTCCTCGGCCAGTTTTCGCATCAGTGCCGCATAACGCACAGCATTGATTGAAAGGCGGCTGCCGGTGAATTGAACGGGAAAACCCACGGTATGTATGCGAACCCTTCGATTACCGGAGCTGTCGGCACGGTTAAGCCGGTCGACCGTATCGATTACAGTCTGAATGGAACCGCTGGAAAAATCATCACCCAGGACATAAAGGCTTATTTTCTTGTCCCTGGTGTGAAACCGCCTGATAGCGGCCTCGATACCCTCAACCGGGCTGGAATTGGAAAAGGGAAACCAACCAGCCAGCCTGCTGATGATGGCCGTGCGACGGGCCGGGGTGTCCGGAATCCACTTACCCTTGTACTGGGTGTACATATAATCGCCCATGTCATTCATGACCTGGATACCCTTGACCTTCGGGTAAATTGCCAGGATCTCACGTACCTTTTTCAAAACCATACCCCAGGCGCCCTGCCCCATCGAGCCCGAGGTGTCGATAATGAACATGATATATTCGCTGTCCACGGGTACACCACCAATGGCGGAATCCGGTGGCCGGCGGATGTTCATTCCTGACAGGCGTTTGACTTCTTCACTGAGGCTTTGCTGCGCAGTGGCCAGTTGTTTTTCGATAATGGTCTGGGTCTCCATCTCATTTTCAGTCGCATTGTGTTCACCACGAACGATGGAAAGATCTCCCTTGAGTCGCGCGAGTTTTTCGCGATGGACTGACAGTTGCTCCTGTTTTTCCGTCAGGTCGCGATTCAGCACCGTGGTCTCACCGCGAATGCGGTAAATCTCCTGTTCCAGGCGTTCAACCAGGCCGGTAAGGTCCACGGCCAGTTTCTCGATGACCCGTGGCTCGGAGATCTGAATAATGACTAACAACAGAATAATTGCCCCGAACCCGCACGAGACAACGTCCAGAAAGGACATATTAAAAATATCCACCTCACGCCGCTTACGTTTGCTCATGGCCAGTCCCTCGAGGGTGTCATGAAGGAACCCTCACTGTTGATCGCAAGGGCCCAGAATGCCGCGGCAGCCCATGCATCTCCCTCCATCGGCAATAAAATGGTATTGACCGGTATTTTCCCGTTGAGCACCTTGGCGGCCTGTTCGAAATGGTCCAGGCGCTTGTCTGCTGACACGGTGGTTGAAGTGGGCTTGCTACGCCCCCGGGTAGGCAGACCGTCGGTAATCAGCAGGATATTGTCAGGTGGTGGCGACAACTCCTTGGCGGCGGTGAATGCATGGTAGAGACTTGTACCTCCTTCGGGCGCGATCTGGCGCAAGGCGCTGATGGCGCCGTCAATATCCGTGCGTTTGCTTGTCTCCAGCCAGTTCCCGTCCGTACCGGATAAAGTTGCCTTCGCCCTGGTGTTGAAACTGTACAGTTGAAACTTGGTGTCGACGGGCAAATTACTGACCAGCCAGTCCGAGGTTTTCAGTGTTCGTTGCCACTTGGGTGAGTTGATACGACTGGCAGCATCCAGGTTACGGCGCCGGATAATATTGACAATGGTCTCATCAAGCATACTGGCCGATGCATCCACCAGGATCAGAATACGCTTGCCACCCATCTTGAGCCCGGTCAGATACTGACGGTCGCCCTCGCCCTTGAACTCGCGGACCCTTTCACCGGCATCCCGGTCTGCCTCAACGGCAGCGCCCAGACGCTTTTGCACCATATCCAGTGACTTGAGATCGGTGCTCAACTGGTTGATATGTTCCTTACTGGCCAGCGTCTCGTTGGACATCCTGGCGATCTCGATTTCCAGTTCCCGGGTTGTCTCTATCACACGATCTGCCTGACCTTGCATCAGGACAATTTCCTGCTCGGTGGCCGCAAGACTGTTACGCGCCTCAACCAGGTCTTCCTCTCCAATCAGAACCTCTTTTTCTAGACGCACGGCCTCTGCGCGAAGATCCGTAAACGTCTGTTCACGTGACTTGACGGTGTCGTGGTTGAGTATCAAGACAAGTAAGACCACCGCACCAAAGCCGCAAAACATGATGTCGAGGAATGACAGCGAGAATGGCGTGACTTTGCGACGACTCATGACATGGCTAGCTCTTCAGACGGCGGATCAGCCAGCTGTCGACATAGCGCTCGCTGTCCAGTACCAGGCGTTCCTGCATCAACTGTACCTGGTGAACAAAAAACATCAGAACGATACTGATAACCAAAGCAATGAAGGTCGAATTAAATGCCACACCGAGACTCGAGGTCACACCGGTAATATCACCTTCAACGGCACGATGTGCCTGCCCCAATGCATCACCGATACCACGCACCGTGCCAATGAAACCCACGGAGGGAATCGCCCAGGCAATATAACGGATGATCGAGAGTTCGCTTTCCATGCGCTCGCCCTCCGATTCACAGATCGCGCGGGCCGCCGTCGATACATCCTGAACATTACGTGTTGCACCAAACCGCTCGATGGCCGTAAGCAATGCCCTTGGCAAAAACCAATCGTTCAAATGTGAGGGTAAAGAGGCAATGCGCTTGGCAATCTCACGGGTATCCTCCGGCCCGATGGGCAAACTCCCGGGAAGTTGCAATAAATCCTGTTGCAGAAGTTTCTGCTGCCGGTAAGCATCACGGCCCTTGTAGCCGAGAAGAGCAAACGCCCACAGCATCAACACAAAACAGGTCTCCTGTTCATAATCTTTGATCACCACAAAGAAGGATCGCTGTGGTGTGTATTCGGGGTCGGCCAGTATAATGGCGGTTTCCTGTTCAATAAAAGCGTTGGCCTGTGGTCGCACCAGGGTGACATAAATACTGTGCACCAAGATAAACGCGATCAGTAGCGCAAAGATGTTGTAAATAAGTTCTGTGGGTAGCGTTTGTTTCATATTCTGTCGCTTATATGTCGACCGGGAACGACACAGCGCTGTCGGCCTCAATCTGTTCGGTGGGTTTGAATTCTTTAATGGGTTTGACGGCAGCACCGGTCACGGGAGGTGCTTTGTCCACATCCTGCTGCGTATCCGCTTCACCATCACCGGTCTGCGGTGAAGATTGGGATGTTTTTTCCGGAACACCCTCGGACTGATCGGTGTTGGAAGGCTGGTCTTCAGTATCCGCAGCCATCACAGCGAGCGAAACAACTGCGAACAGAAGCAGGACAAGCCCACTCTTTTTTTGTCTATTCAGCTGCATAACGCGCAATCCGGAATCCAAGGTCATCGCGGGGGCCACGGCTGTAATCGCGAAAACTCAAACGTAGTTCGGTGATGCTGCCATCGCGCCAACTGGAGTCGCGAACGACATGATGGTCACCTCCGCCAGGCCCGGTCGGGTCTTTGACCAACTGCTCTGACTGGCCAGGGTAGACCGCGTAATAATCGTTGATCCATTCTGCCACGTTGCCTCCAAGGTCATGGAAACCCGCCGGCTGTGTGCTGAAACTACCAACCGGTGCCGACGCCCGATAACCGTCATTATAGCCTGTCACCACGTTGGCCAAAGTATCGGCAATCTGTGCATCTGCAAAATTGCCTCCAGTGGTCTGGGGTGGATATCCATCCCCCCATGGATAGCGTGCTTCATCACTACGACCGGCCACACGCGCGGCGTAAACCCATTCAGCCTCCGTAGGTAAGCGATAACCATTACTGGGCTTGGCGAGCGGTTTCATGGAACCGTCGACTTCAATATAGGCAGGCTCCAGTTTATCCTTCGCGCTTAACCAGTTGCAGTAACGAGCCGCATCATCCCAGCTGATATTGACAACCGGGTGGCTTGCATTGTTGAGCGACATCCCTTCTGCCGAACCGGAATTATGTTTGGGGTCATACAAACGGTATTCGGCATTGCTGACTTCTTTACTTGAAAGGTAAAACGGTTGTGTTATTTCGACCAGGCGTTGGCTCTCATTGGCACGCCGACCGGCCTCGCGTCGCGACGCCCCCATCCGGAAACTTCCATTGGGCTCCAGCAGACGCATCTCCTGCCCGCTCGCCGTTGTCACAATGGCCGCTCTTGTCGCTGCCTTGGTCTGAACCGGGGTCTTTAGGGCAACATCAACATTCTGGCTGGTGTCGACACGCGGGGTCACCGTAACCGTCTGCGGGAGATAACCCGGTTTACTGAAGACCAGCTCATGTCGCCGCGTGGTCAGGCGCAGGCGTTGTGTGCCGCGCCCTGCCGGTTTTCCATCCAGGGTCAGGCTGGCATCGGCGGGCTTGGAGCTGGCGAAAACGATACCGTACTCGGGTTGCATATCCACCACGAGCTTCTGTTCTTCATCCGGATTGAGGCGTGGGCTTCTTGAGGTGGTCTCGTATCCAGGAAGGCTGAGTCGGACCTTATGCTCAATTCCTGAAGCCAGTACCATGGTGACAGGTGTGGTGCCATAAAAACTGCCGTCCACACTGACCGTCACGCCGTTGGGTCGCGTTTCCAAAACCAGCGTCCCGTCATTCGGTTCCAGCTCGAAAACATCCGGGTTCAAGGTTGTTCCCGCCACCAGCTCTGTCGTTAATCGAGCCGTTTTATATCCCGCAAGCGAAAACTCAATACTGCGTTGACCCTGAATAATCTCAGCCAGCAGGGGTGTCGTGCCTATGTTTTCCCCATCAACCGAAACCATGGCGCCGGCAGGTTCACTTTCCAGTTGAACCCGCGCCCAGGCGGGCTGCAGTGTAAGAATCTGTTCCTGCAGTTCGCCAAAACCTTTGATATCCAACTCCAGGGTTTCGACGAGGTAACGATCTGTTTCTATGGTCAACACTTGAAGGCCTCGCTCCAGCAAGACGATATTATCCGCATCGACCGCTGTTTCATTGCCATCGACAGATACCCTGGCAGGAACCACCGGCTCCAGCAGGAGCTGCAGACGCCCCGGTAATTCCTGCAACTCAAAATCAAATGACTTGAATCCGCCGGATGACACTTCAATCTCCTGCTCCAGCGGCACATACCCCTTCCGCGATGCCTCAACGGTATAAGTGCCCCGAACGACCAGCCTTTTGCTACCCACGGCTACCGGTGGAGGAAAACCGCTGACGGAAATCTCTTCGGGTTCAGGGCTGATATTGATTTCCAACGGGGTTGCAAACAGAACAAACAGGGCAATGAATGCCAATAGACTGAACAGACCTGTAAACAGGTAGCGGAGCCGGCGGTGCTTTGCGGGAGCTATTGAAGCTGTGGCAACCGGAATGACCACCGTATCGGATTCTGCATCACTGTGAGACGGGGTTGCAGTAACGCCCTCATGCGATGGTTGGGGCGATGGTTCGGGCGGTGGCACGGGTGGCGGTTGCAAGTCAGGCGGATCATCCAGATGCTGGACCTTGATAAAGACCTGGTCGCCTTTAACATCCCAACAAAGTATGCGCTCACCCAACTGGACCCGGTCACCGGATTTGAGCCAGGCGGATGTGCTGATGTATTCGTGGTTATGAAAGAGTTCGATATCCGGGTTGGAAGGCTGAATATAGGCGTGACCATCGGACAAGGCAATATGGGCGACATGGGTTTCTGCCAACGTAGCCATGAGAACAATATCCGAAGCGCGGCCGCCCACACTTAATGGCAACTCCTCTTCTGTCACGCGGCGTCTACCGCTTGTTGTTTCGATGAAGAAAACCCGTTTCAAACCGATTCCTCACAACGAATATCCAATGCCGTTTGCGCCTGCCCGGGCTTCACCGTCAAGGTCTGACGAACGTCTCGATAACCCGGCCTTGAACCAACTACCGTGTAGGTTCCCGGGCGAAGCTCCAGTTGCTTGCTGATAAACTGACCCAGACGACCGACATGATATATCTGCACACTGGTCAACCCATCGGATTCCAGGGTCACTGCCCTGGGTGTTATGGCTTCGATGATCAGAGCCTGCAGACGACTTATTTTGTCTGCCAAACGCGTTTCAGCGACAGGCGGGTTGGCCGCAGATTCAAGTAGTATTTCGGCATTTGCACGTGGCTGGTCAGAGTAGACACGCGTCGGATCCTGAAGATAGTGATCCAATTGCTTGTGCAGCCGTTCACGGTCCTTTGCAAATACCAGGCCCTGCCTGGCAAAGTTGGCCTGTGGGACCCGCGTCAGCACCTTTTCATAGCTTGCCACCACCGTTGGCCAGTCTTCCAGTGACCGGGCTTTTTCGGCTGTCCGGCGTTGACCCTCCAGCCATAACTTCTGCCGTATTTGTGCCAGTTCCTGTTGCGTGTTTCGCACCACTTCCGAACCGGGTTTGAGGCTGGCTGCCTGCTTCAAGGCCTTATCAGCCGTGTCTACCTGCTCCTGGGCCAATGCACTGAGCGCACGGCTCATGGCATCCCTGAAAGCCAGTTCCCTGATTTCATCATCAACCGCCTGCAGCGCAGACTGTGCCGGTTCATAGGCACTATCCAGTGCAAGGGCTTCAGTGTAAGCCACTTGTGCCGTTTTCAGGTCATTGCCCATACGGGCGAACTCACCATCGGCCATCAGGCGCAGCACATCCGGTCGAACCCGCGCCCGCTCAAGCCCGTCAAGCGCATCCAGACTACCGGCATCGATAGCCTTCGCAATTTCAAAAAAAGCCTGTGCCGCCGCACTATCATCGACTCGTAATGCCTGCCAACCTGATTCGAGCGCGGCTAAAAGACGTTGCCCGCGCTCGGACTCCAGTAAAAGCAATAACTCCGTTGCAGCGAGGAGTTCGTCTGCGGCCATCGAAAACTGGCGCTGAGTGAAATGATCATTACCCCTGTCAGCAAGCTCCACCGCCTGGCTCCACTCGGGCTCACCCCAGACCTCAACATTTGCAACCTCCAGTCGTGCACGCGTACGCAGAAAATCCTGTAGTGCCTGCTCGGCCTCGTTGCGTGAACTTGCGGTTTTAATGGCATCGGGGTTTGGAGCCTCGACTGCAAGCTGTGTTGGTGTTAAGTCGATATCAGGCTTTGCCGTACCTGAAACCAGCTTGGGCAGAACCAGCAGCACACCCAACCCAAGGACAATCACAAAAGCCAGGGCCAGCCAGATCAGACCATGATTCCCCGTTTTGTTTTCGACTGACTGCGGGTGTGTACCGGGAGGCTGTAATCCAGGCCCCGGAATTCCTGCTGAGGGCCGCTCATCAGGTGTCATATCATGACTCAGTCGACTGAACCGGTAAGACCGGTCTCACTGGCATAAATTTGCCCCATCAGAACCCGCCACTGTTCGTATTGAGCTTCTGCAGAACCTGTTAACTCAACCGTTTTGCCGTCAACCTCGACAACCAACGGGCGCGCCTCTGATGAAAACGACGTACCCAGTTCTTCAATGGACTCGCGGTGAATGGATGCCTCAGAACGTTTATCCATGCCGGACTTGATCGCGGCAGCACCACCCATGACCATGACATCGGTCAACGTACCCAGTCCCTGGTTGTAGCCCCCGTTGCTATTGGAACCTGCCACTCCGACAAAAATCGCCCCGACGATTGAAGCCACACCCAGCAGGGTACGGTTCAAAGCCGCTTTTTCCAGCTCTTTTTGTTTCTCGGCCTCGTCACTACGTGCCTTACGCCACTCGGTGTAGGGCTCCTGCATTTCACGATAGAAGTTATCGAAGTGGCCATTCAAGGTATCGATCATCAATAGATCGCGCTCCTGGATGGCCTGCACACGACCATACATCGGGTCCCCATAACTGGGCAGACGGACAACTGTGAACTCACCCGTCTCATCGACATCCAGGTAACCGGCAAAAGCATCAGGAGCAATATCCTTTGCAAAACGTAGCTCTGCAATACGGCGGATATTTGTAATGTCCTCGTTTGTCAGCGTTTTGAAGTAGCTCGCCAGGTCATTCGCGATGGTATTGTAAAGTGGTTGAAAGGCATCTCCGGTATTCTGGGAAGCCTGATAAAATTCGGCTTCTACCCCATCCCGGTACTCCTTGGTGAACCACTTATGCCCGCTCGCATCCATTGCTGTAATTTCAAGGTCCAACATTAATCCCGTGGATTGAAGGATGGTCCCCGAGACCAGTAACTCACTACCCGTGACACCGTCCGGTACAACCCGCACGGCACCCCAGTAGCCGGTTTTCTCCATGGTTGCGCGCAGCTGCTCCGGCATATAGCGGGCTTCTGCATTGCGAATATCCATTGACAGGCCATTGGCATCCTTTTCGTCCTCGGGCAAGCTACCCGGCTCGAATACCCGTATGGATACGTTGAGAAGTTGGCTCTCGGGTATTTCAGACTGGGAATTATCGACGGCCACAGGACCCTCAATGTTGCGGCGCCCACCCGTGGTGGTTGAACAGGCAGACAATAGAAATAAGGACAGGACAGTGATCAAAAGAAATATATTTTTCATTGACGATTACTCAATTGGTTCCTCTTTTGTACCTGCGGTACTCTTCCCAAAGTTTTGCTTTCAATTCAGGATCGCTCTCATTCTCGGCAGCCTCACGTAATTGGCGTGCGACAACATCATCATCGCTGCCATCACCGACATCTGCAGGTTGCTCACTATCGCTACCGGTATCTCCTGAGCCAACAGCGCCGCCTTCAGGTTGACCGCCAGCCGTTCCGGTGTCGCTGTTATTACCGGCGGTACCACCGCTATTGCTTCCGCTCTGACCATCCGCTTCACCATCTGAATCACCCGATCCATCGCCGTCACCAGCGCCGCCTTCCCCGCCCATGCCACCGCCGTCACCACCGGAGCCCGAATTATCGTTGGGGGTTGCAGCTTTTATCCGCTCCTGCTCCCTGAGCAATCTTTCATCGTATTCACCCAGCCCTTTCATCAACATTTCGTCCAGGGCTGCGACCTGTTCTTCGGCGGTACGTTCTGCCTGTGTGACGATGTCGGCCGATTGGGTTACCGCCGGCACGGACGTCGGACATGGCAGATCACCCGGGATACCGGAACCCGAAGCAAGCACGGCCTGGCAATCCTCGAATACACGCCGCTGTAACCTGGCGACATAGGCCGCATAATCAGCCGCTTCTGCTCCGCTCAGACTGCCAAACTCCCGCTGGGCACGGTAATCATCTTCGGCGGCTCTCAAGGCTGCATGGTCAAGCCTGAGCTGGGCCACCGACTCATCTGTTTCCGTCCACGCAAGGATAACCGCCAGCATTGCCGGTAATACAACTAGATATGTAAACAGTTGTTTCAATTTTTTCATCTGGATACTGATTGGCATAATCTGACAGACCGCGTTAACTCCGTAAAGTATAACTTCAGTTTATTGAAGAAGCTGTGAAGTAATCAACAGCCCGCAAAGAGCTTTGGATAAACATCCTGAACCGGGAAACCACAGGCTCAGGTTTTTTCGTCGCGTGTTTCTGTCGTCACCTCGGCCGGGTTCTCCGCAGCGATGCTCTTTTGGAGTTTCTCTATAATCAGGGACATATGCTGGGGTGAGTGCGTACGCTTTGCGAACAGGACATATAAAGCGGGCACTACGAAAAGTGTCAGAACAGCGGAAATTGTGACACCGAAAACAATCACGATACCGATGGGCTGTCTGGATTCTGCACCCGCACCACTTGCCAGCAATAGCGGTAAAGCACCAAATGTAGTCGCCGCACTGGTCATCAGGATTGGTCGCAGACGGACGCCCGCAGCATCAACGACGGCACTTCGGAATTCAATTCCACGGTCACGTAACTGGTTGGCAAATTCAATAATCAGAACACCATTTTTGGCAGACAACCCAACCAGTAAAATCACACCAATTTGACTGAACACATTAACGGAACTGGCATAGACCCAGAGACCCAGAACCGCACCCATCAAAGCAAGCGGCACGGTCACCATGATGATCAACGGGTTGATAAAACTCTCAAACTGCGCGGCCAGAACCAGGAATACGATCAGCAAAGCCATACCGAATGTCAGGTACAGGGAACTGCCCGAATCGAGAAACTCCTTGCTCTCACCGTCCCAACTCAAGCGCGCACTCGATGGCAGGGTGGCCTGCGCGGTTGCGTACAGCTTATCGATCGCTTCACCCAGTTTGACACCGTCGGCCAGACCGGCAGACACGGTGATGGAACGCATGCGGTCAAAACGACGCAATTCCGGTGGACCGGCCCGTTCGGATATTTTTACCAGGTTGGATAATGGCACCAGGGTATTGGTCATTGAAGAACGGACATATAGATTGGACAGGTCATCGGTCGATGATCGGGCTTCGTCCTCACCCATCAAAATCACATTGTATTCACGGCCCCGATCGACATAGGTGGTGACAATCCTGGAGCCCAGCATGGTTTCTAACGTCCGCCCGACATTGGAGAGGGAAACACCCAGTGCAGCAGCCCTGTCACGGTCAACACTGATCTTCATCTGTGGTTTTGTTTCCTGAAAATCGCTATCCACCTGGACCAGTTCGGGCATTTCTTCCATCGCCGCGACAAGCGTGTCACGCCAGAGCTTGAGTTGTTCATAATCAGGCCCGCCAAGCACCAGTTCCAGTGGACTGCCATCACCACGTATCCCCAGCGCCCGTGGTGTTCGCGCGAATACCCTCGCTTCCGGGATATTTGCTGCCTCGGCTGATACCCATGCGGCAATCTCAGAATCCCGTTCAGTGCGCCTGTCCCAGTGCTCCAAAAGCACGATAATGGTTGCACTGTTCATGGATGAAGTGCCCCAACCACCGGGCAGGCGTGTCAGGAAACGTTTAATCGGCTGACCTTCACCCGTTCTGGTCATTATCAGGCGTTCCAACTCGCTCGCGCTGCGGTCGGTATATTCCAGGGTACTGCCTTCAGGTGCCCGCACGGAGATAAAAAATGCACCGCGGTCTTCACTGGGAGCGTATTCGGCTGGCAAGCGTTCCATCTGCACCACTGTTCCGGCGGATATCAGCAATACCACCAACAACACCAGCCATGGCTGCTGAATGACCTTCCCAAGCAGGAACCTGTATTGCCGCGACAGCAGATTAAAAAATCGGTCTACCTGGCCGGTAAGACCTGTTCTGAGTTTCCTGCCTTTTAAAAGCTTGGAACTGAGCATCGGTGTCAGCGTCAAGGCTACCAGGCTGGAAAAAAGCACGGCGGCGGCAAGCGTTATGCCAAATTCACGAAACAGTCGGCCAACATCCCCCCCGATAAATGACAAGGGTACAAATACGGCAACCAGTACCAGTGTCGTCGCAATAACGGCAAAACCGATTTCATTGGCGCCGTCGATAGCAGCCAGCAGCGGTTTTTGGCCATCCTCGATACGCCGGAAAATATTCTCAAGCACGACGATCGCGTCATCCACGACCAGGCCGATAGCCAATACCAGACC
>Ga0316197_10001965_pt1 | contig 14655 bp, 11 predicted proteins | sample OudBiesiAoxic_MG_FD_204939 | JGI IMG/M metagenome (GOLD analysis project Ga0316197, IMG submission 204939) | Coastal sediment microbial communities from Oude Bieten Haven, Netherlands - site A oxic | ecosystem: Environmental > Aquatic > Marine > Coastal > Sediment | place: Netherlands...
CACCCGACGCGAAAAATTCGTGATGGTACTCGGTTTCTGACTCAACGCCGTGGGCCAGAAGTTTAACCACCGGGAAAAAGAGCTGGCGCTCCTGGTCTTTACGAATAACAACTGTGTATGCACTGCCCTTGGCCGCCACAGTAAGTAAGCGCTCACTTAGTTGCTCGCTGAAGCGGGTGACAGCTTGCTCATCCTTCATATCATCAAGCGTCAGCGGCTCGCCATAGACCATTTCCCACAGCACCTCGGAGGCATACAAACGGCTGAGGCGATCGATGGTGGCTGCCACTGAGCGATACTGGGTCACCAGTTCTTCCAGGCCGCTGCCAGAGATGGGCGGGGCATCCGGGTTTACATAGATCGACGCACCATCAAGAGCCCCCTGGGTCAGGTACTGGTTGAGTGCCTCATCATCCTTGAGGTACTGGTGCTGCTTGCCCTTGGCTATTTTGTACAGCGGAGGCTGCGCAATAAAAATATGGCCACGCTCCAGCAGTTCCCGCATCTGCCGGAAGAAGAACGTTAGCAGCAGAGTGCGAATATGCGAGCCATCCACATCCGCATCCGTCATGATGATGATGCTGTGGTAGCGCAACTTATCGGCATTGAACTCGTCCTTGCCAATGCCACAACCCAGGGCGGTCACTATAGTTCCCACTTCTGCTGAGCCTAGCATTTTGTCGAAGCGGGCTTTTTCAACGTTCAGTATCTTGCCTTTCAGCGGCAGGATCGCCTGGAACTTCCGGTTTCTGCCCTGCTTGGCAGAGCCACCAGCGGAATCCCCCTCCACCAGGTAGAGCTCTGAAAGGGCCGGGTCTTTTTCCTGGCAGTCCGCCAGCTTACCCGGCAGACCTGCGATATCCAGGGCGCCTTTACGCCGGGTCATCTCCCTTGCTTTTCGCGCCGCCTCCCGCGCTCGGGCGGCATCGAGCATTTTGCCCACAACTGCCCTGGCCTCGGCGGGGTTCTCCATCAGGTAGTCATTGAACTGGGTATTCATGGTTTGCTCTACCGCAGTTTTTACCTCTGAAGACACCAGTTTGTCCTTGGTCTGGGAGGAAAACTTGGGGTCCGGCACCTTGACCGAGATGATGGCTGTAAGGCCTTCCCGCGCGTCATCTCCGGTAGTGTTTACCTTCGCTTTTTTCGCCATCCCTTCTTTTTCAATATACGAATTCAGGGAGCGGGTGAGGGCAGCCCGGAACCCTGCCAGGTGCGTACCCCCATCACGCTGGGGAATATTGTTGGTGTAGCAAAAGATGTTTTCCTGGAACGATTCGTTCCACTGCATGGCGACTTCAATGCCAATACCGTCGTCCGTGTCAAATTGGAAGTGAAAAGGGCGGTTAACAGGTGTCTTATTGACATTGAGGTAGTCTACAAAGGCCTGCAGGCCGCCATCATATTGATAAGCCTCTTCTTTTCCGCTGCGCTCATCTTTCAGGACAATGCGAACACCGGAGTTGAGGAAGGCCAATTCGCGGAGACGCTTTGCCAGTTGGTCAAAATGGAATTTGATATTGGTAAACGTCTCGGGGGACGGTTTGAACCGGACTGTACTGCCTGTCACCTCGGTAGCACCTATCTCCGCCAGTGGAGCATCGGGTACACCATGACGATATACCTGCTCATACATCTTCCCTTCACGACGAATAGTCAGAACCAACTCTTCGGACAGGGCATTAACAACAGAAACGCCAACGCCATGCAGCCCGCCAGAGACCTTGTAGGTATTGTCATCAAACTTACCCCCGGCGTGCAGCACCGTCATAATAACTTCAGCGGCGGAAACGCCTTCCTCGTGCATTTCTGTGGGAATCCCGCGCCCATTATCCGAAACCGTGACAGACTCGTCCGGATGGATAACGATTGAGATTTCACTACAATGTCCTGCGAGAGCTTCATCGATAGAGTTATCGACCAACTCAAACACCATGTGATGAAGACCGGTGCCATCATCTGTGTCCCCGATATACATGCCCGGGCGTTTACGCACGGCATCCAGGCCCTTAAGGACCTTGATACTGGAGGAATCGTAGTTATTGTCGTCTTCACTCATAGCTTAACTCTCAAATGTTACTTCTATTTAGATGCTGCCTACCGTATTACTGGCGGCAATATATTATGTACCCAGGGGCTTCACCGGATTTCGCTGACTGTAACCGCGCCATGTTCCACGTGGAACATCGCCATATCCGTATTATTTTTCGGCCAAACCGCAGCGATATCGCCTTTTTCGACGCAAGTAATAAACACCTGGGCCTTCATTGACGCCAACAGCTCACACACTTGCCGACTATGCTCCAGGTCAAGCTCTGAGGGTAAGTCGTCTACCAGATAGGTACATGCGGTATTTCCCTGCTCTGACATCAACTGCCCCTGTGCTAATTTGAGCCCACAGACCACCAGTTTTTGCTGGCCACGTGACAGTGTGTCTGCTGCCAGCCGGCCATCTATAAGCACCTTGATATCAGCGCGCTGCGGCCCGACATGGGTATACCCCTGGTCTATGTCTGAGGACATACTGCCTTCGAGCGCCGCCTGGTAAGTCGACTGTCGATCCCACCCCTGTTGATAGCGGAGCTCAAGGCCGTCTCCCAACGACGGGGCTAGCCGGCTCATTATGGCCATAAAGCGTGGTATCAGCTGGCCAAAGTAAACCCGACGGTATTCTGCGATTGCCGCGCCCGATGTGGCGAGATCACGGGTCCATACCGCTAATTCCTGCTCGCGAATTTTACCATATCGCAGCAGTTTATTACGTTGTTTTATGCACCGCTGAAAGCGCTGCCATTGCTCAAGAAAGCGATGTTCCACGTGGAACACACCCCAGTCAAGGTATCGGCGCCTTGCACCTGGCGCACCCGTCAACAAATCAAAGCTATCCGCGGTGATAACTTGCAAAGGAAGGTGCTCCACTAACTGTGCTACAGACTTTACCGGGCTACCCGCCACTTTAATAAGTGCTTCACCAGCCATCCCGCGCTGGACGCCCAGGCTGATACCCGACGCAGACGACGAATTTGCCTGCCCAAAAGCAACACAACTGGCCTCGCCATGAGTTATGAGGGACTTTACACTGCTGCCACGAAAGGAGCGCGCCATTCCAAGGAGGTGAATAGCCTCCAGAACGCTGGTTTTACCGCTGCCATTTCGCCCAAAAAAAACATTAACCTGGGCCAGATCCTCCAGCTTGATCTGTTTCAGGTTTCTCACATGGTTGATCTGCAGACGGGTTAGCGACACGTTGGCCTGGTGGTGCCAGGCCCTGTAGTGGCCTGGGGAATTGGGGCGTGGGTTATCTGGTCGTTATTACCGCGTCTCACTAGAGGCGCATTGGCATGACGACATAAACTGAATCACCGGCCTCAGATTCTTCCAGCAAGGCACTGCTATTGGGATCTGAAAGGGAAAGCTGAACCCGCTCTCCACTGAGCACGCCAAGCACATCCAACAAATAACTGACATTGAAGCCGACCTCCAGGGACTCTCCCTGGTAATCAACCGGTACAGACTCCTCTGCCTCTTCCTGCTCGGGGTTATTGGCCACAATATCGAGGCTGTCCTTGGTCAATTTAAGGCGCACACCCCGATACTTCTCATTTGACAGAATCGCGGCTCGGGTAAAGGCCTGGCGTAATTCCAGCCGCGAACCCAACACTATTTTATCGGGAGACCGGGGCAGGACGCGCTGGTAATCGGGGAATTTGCCATCCACCAGTTTTGAGGTGAAGGTAAAGTCATCTGTGGTAGCTCGAATGTGGTTACTACCCATAACGATCGCTATATCCGCATCGTCTTCTAACAGCAACCTTGCCAATTCCAAAACCCCCTTGCGAGGCAGTATGACCTGCGTGTCATCACTTGCGTCTATCGTTCCAGGCAGTGTGCACAAGGCCAAACGATGACCATCGGTCGCAACAACTCGCAATTGCTTACCCTTGATCTCCCACAGCATGCCATTGAGATAATACCTGACATCCTGCTGCGCCATTGCAAAGCCGGTTCGATCAATCAGGCGCTTGAGCTGACCCTGTTTGATCGTAAACTGATGGGTCCCCATACTATCTTCAACGTTAGGAAACTCTCGTGCCGGCAGTGTGGCAAGCGTAAACCGGCTGCGACCGGACTTTACCGTCACTTTGCTATCCTGCACGTTAAACTCTATTTCACTGCCCTCCGGCAAGGATTTGCAGATATCGACCAGCTTGCGAGCGGGCATCGTGACTTCTCCCGACTCCCCGGGCGCCGCCAACTGTACCCGGCCGACCAACTCTACCTCCAGGTCCGTGCCCGTCAATGCCAGACGGTCGCCGTCCAGCACCATCAATACGTTTGCCAGGATGGGCAAGGTTTGCCGGCGCTCTACCACACCGGCAACAAGATTCAGCGGTCTGAGTAAGGCATCCCGCGAAATAGTGAACTTCATATAACTGATTTCCCTTCCAACAAATGGCGTTTATTGTTGTTGATCATCTACCACAATGGCCTGAGAGACACCCTGTTAAAGGCCCCCTTGGGCTAACCGACAGAGGGTATCAAGTTGTGAGCGATCGCAACAGGTTTTTGTAATCTTCGCTAATATCGGAGTTACTTTCACGAAGTTCTTTGATTTTACGGCATCCATGCAGAACTGTCGTGTGATCTCTACCCCCGAAACTATCGCCGATTTCAGGCAGGCTATGGTTAGTCAGCTCCTTGGCCAGGGCCATGGCTACCTGCCGGGGTCTGGCTACCGATCGGCTTCGCCGCCGGGACATCAGGTCCGCTACCTTGATCTTGTAGTATTCCGCGACGGTACGCTGAATATTGTCCAAACTAATCTGTTTGTCCTGTAGTGCCAGCAGGTCCTTGAGGCTTTCCTTGACCAGGTCTACATCGATAGGCTTACCAATGAAGTGAGCGCTCGCTATCACTCTTTTCAACGCACCCTCTAACTCTCGCACATTTGAGCGAATACGCTGTGCAATAAAAAACGCCGCGTCCGGGGGCAGGTCGATACGTGCCTGGGTGGCCTTTTTCATCAAAATAGCCACCCTGGTTTCCAATTCCGGCGGTTCCACCGCGACGGTCAGGCCCCAGCCAAAGCGAGATTTGAGGCGCTCCTCGAGGCCATCAATCTCCTTGGGGTAGCGATCGCAGGTCAGGATCATCTGTTGGCCGCCCTCGAGCAGGGCATTGAACGTATGAAAAAACTCTTCCTGGGAGCGATCTTTCTTGGCAAAGAATTGTATGTCATCAATCAGCAGGGCATCGACTGACCGGTAATAGCGCTTGAAGTCACTGATTGCATTCAGCTGTAAGGCCTTGACCATGTCCGCGACAAACCGCTCAGAGTGCAGGTATACAACCTTGGCCTGAGGGTTTTCCTGTTTCAGCGCATTACCTACCGCGTGCATAAGGTGCGTCTTGCCGAGACCTACACCGCCATAGAGAAATAGTGGGTTATAGGAGTCCCCGGGGTTTTGCGCCACCTGCTTGGCTGCAGCCAGTGCAAGCTGGTTGGACTTGCCTTCAATAAAGTTGTCAAAGATGTAGTTGTCTACAAGATGATGCTGATGCTGTAAACCGCCAACAACCTCTACTTTGCGCGCAGTATTGGCTTTTGCTTGTGTCGCCCGGAAAGGGCGGGTATCCGCTGAGGCGAGTTTGCCGCTCATGATCTGGCCGGAAATGGCCGGTTGCATCCCACGAGTAGCTTCTACAGGCGCAGCCACATGCGACTCTACCGGTATATCAACGCGAGCTGACGGCGTACCGATTTCCAACACCACGTCCATGACGGACTCACGCCCCAACTCCCTCACCAACTCCGAAATGCGCTCGGAAAACTTGTCAGCGACAAAATCCTTGATAAACCGGTTTGGGGCTAACAGCATCAAGCTGCGCCCATCAATGCTGGCCTGTAGCGGCCGAATCCAGGTATTGAACTGCTGTGATGGTAATTCGTCCTGCAGGCGGTCTACGCACTGCTGCCACACTACTTCAGGCAAAATGAACCCCTTGATGCTGGCCTCACGGCCAGTCACTCTTATTTAATTTGGCTATAGTTTTTGAGCGGCCCGCTTACTGCCCGATTGTGCTGCTCCAGTGACAGAATAATACTCTGCTGAAGACGAGTTATCCACATAAATAACCGCTAAATAACCAAATTTTTTCCTTATTTAAATCAATTAACTAAGCACTTATTGTATATTTTTTAGTCAATCCGAAAATATGAAGCCGGGTATAGTTTTTCCTGTGGATAACTTGTGTATATCTACTGGGAAATGTGTGGGTCGATGGTCGCAGGGCCAGCCAACTCTGAACATTGCAAAAACCCCGCCAGGGCGCAATAAAGCGCCAGATGCCCCAACTACCGGCTCATCCTCACCGCCCGGGGTAATAATACCGCGACAGCGATTGAATTAGTGCCGCCATTTCAATAGAATACCCCACCTTTTTTCCAGTCACCGTCTATCCCTGAGCCTCGGCCCGAACGGTAGCCCTTGACCCGTATTTACTTTGGAACCTTGCTATGAAAAGAACATTTCAGCCCAGCGTACTCAAACGCGCACGCACCCATGGCTTTCGTGCTCGTATGGCCACCAAGAGCGGCCGGCAGATTTTGAACCGCCGTCGCGCCCGCGGCCGCAAGCGTCTCGCCGTCTAACCCGGACCGACATGCCAGGTGTGCAGCCAGGCGTTAGGCAGCGGTTTTCCCAAAGCCAGGCGCTTGCTCAAGGCCAGTGACTACAGCAATGTGTTTGATAACGCTGAAGCGAAAGCCTCCAGCAAGTTCCTGCTCTTACTGGCCAGAGTAAATGATGGACCCCAGCATCGCCTGGGCCTTGTCATAGCCAAAAAAAACGTTCGCCTGGCGGTGCAACGCAATCGCATCAAACGAATGGCCAGGGAGTTTTTCCGTTCGCTGCCAGAAAGTGAACCCACCATGGACGTTGTGCTACTCACCAGGCGAGGCATAGACCAGTTGGATAATGCAGAACTATCCTCTATATTGCAGCAGCAGTGGCAGAAACTGAGCCGCAACATCCCCGGGCCAGACACAATACCCAGCCAGGACAGCTAATGCGTCGCTTGTTCATTTTTCTGATTGACTGCTACAAAGCCTGCCTGAGTCCTTTTTTGGGAAACAACTGCCGGTTTTATCCCAGTTGCTCCAGCTACGCCCAGGATGCGATCGCCACTCACGGTGTAATACGGGGTTGCTATCTCGCCCTGCGTCGATTGGGTAAATGCCATCCATGGCATGAGGGGGGAGTAGATCCCGTCCCACCCTGCTCCCACCCACACTAAACCAAAGATACCACTATGGATTTGCAACGCTCTTTGCTCATTGGTGCTATAGCCGTACTGTCTTTCATGCTGCTGACCAAGTGGGTGGACTTCCAGGACGCCAGGACCAGCGCACAACACCAGGAAAGCACACGCCTTAGCGCGACAGAAAGCCAGGTACCAGACCTTCCCTCTGCAGCGTCGGCCGAGGTTGCAGAAGACCTGCCTTCCATGGACGACACCCCCGCGCCAGCCGCAGTTCCAGCAGATCCGGTAGTCACCAACAATGGTCGCATTGTCCAGGTTCACACGGACGTGCTGCAAATGGCCATTGACCTGGAAGGCGGTGACATCATTGAGCTGGCCCTGCCGGGTTACCCGGCCCAGCTGGATAATCCCGATGTACCGTTTGTGCTGCTGGAGCAGAACAGCAATCGAACCTATATCGCCCAGAGTGGCCTGATAGGGGCCAACGGCATAGATAAGGACGGTCGACCGACCTACACAAGTCCTTCTTCTATATATAAGTTGCCAGACGACCAGAACGAACTGGTGGTTGACCTGCAATGGCAGGACGAGACCGGGGTGAAAGTCACCAAACGATTTACCATGACCCGCGGTGAGTACCTGTTGCGTGTCGATTACCTTATAGACAACGCTACCAGCGAGCGCTGGCAAGCCAATTTGTTTGGTCAATTGAAGCGGGACAGCAGCCCGGCGCCAACTGCCAGCTCCTCCGGTGGGATGGGCCTGGCCCCCTTCCTGGGCGCGGCCACCACCCAACCAGATGATCACTTCACCAAGTTTACGTTTTCGGATATGGCCGAAGAGCCCTTCAAGGCGACCATAGCGGGCGGATGGATTGCAATGATCCAACACTACTTCCTTAGCGCCTGGATCCCGGACGCCCAGCAGAACAACAATTACAGCACACGGGTTACCAGTGGCGGGTTCAACATAGCGGGATTCACGACTCCCCCGCTGGTTCTGGATCCCGGCCAACAGGGTGAGTTGGGTGCAGAATTCTACGCCGGGCCCAAGGATCAGTATCGCCTGAAAGAGATCTCGCCCTACCTGGATCTGAGTGTCGATTACGGTTGGCTGTGGTGGATAGCCCAACCACTATTCTGGTTGCTGACCAAAATACACTCCTTCGTCGGTAACTGGGGCGTCGCCATTATCCTGCTCACGGTGCTGATAAAGGCTGCATTCTTCAAGCTCTCCGCCACCAGTTACAGATCTATGGCCAATATGCGTCGCGTACAGCCCAAGATGCAGGACATTCGCGAACAGTATGCCGATGACAAGCAAAAACAGTCCCAGGCCATGATGGAGTTGTACCGCAAGGAAAAAATCAATCCTATGGGCGGCTGTTTGCCCATACTGGTTCAGATGCCGGTGTTTATCGCACTTTACTGGACCCTGATGGAGAGTGTGGAATTACGCCAGGCCCCGTTCATTCTCTGGATCAAAGACCTATCCGTTATGGATCCCTATTTTGTGTTACCCCTGCTGATGGGTGCCAGCATGTTTTTTATGCAAATGCTGAACCCACCCCCGCCTGACCCGATGCAGGCCAAGATCATGAAATGGATGCCGGTAGTCTTCACATTTTTCTTCCTGTGGTTCCCGGCGGGCCTCGTGCTCTATTGGGTTGTCAACAACCTGTTGTCCATGGCTCAGCAGTATGTGATCACCAAGCAAATAGAAAAAGGAGCGGCTAAGTCCTGATAGACCAGGATACCATCGCCGCCATCGCAACCGCCCCGGGCAGGGGTGGCATCGGTATTATCCGTATTTCAGGACCCCGGGCGGCTCAAATAGGTTCGGTGATTACCGGGCTTGATTTGGAACCCCGTCACGCTCATGTCGCCACATTCCGCGCCGAATCCGGCGCGCCCATTGACTCCGGCATCGCCTTGCTGTTTCCCGGGCCTCACTCCTTCACGGGAGAGCACGTTGTCGAATTGCAGGCCCATGGCGGCCCCGTCATTCTTGACCTTTTGCTGCAGCAGGTCTGTCGCCTGGGTGCAAGACAGGCGGCCCCGGGCGAGTTCTCACAGCGTGCGTATCTGAATGACAAAATAGACCTCGCACAGGCCGAAGCCATAGCCGACCTGATCAACAGCACCACCGAACAAGCGGCCCTGAACGCAACGCGTTCCCTGCAGGGAGAATTTTCTCGCAGGATAGACGAGCTGGTAGAGCTGGTCACCCAACTCAGGATCTATGTGGAGGCCGCCATTGATTTTCCCGAGGAGGAAATCGATTTCATTGCAGAAGGCCAGGTCAGTGAACAACTGGCTGCCATAATCGACAAGCTGGAATCAGTGTTGTCCCAGGCACGACAAGGCAGCCTGCTACAGGAAGGCATGAAGCTGGTCATCGCCGGCAAGCCCAATGCCGGTAAATCCAGCCTGCTAAACGCACTGTCAGGTGCCGACACAGCGATCGTAACGGCGATCGCAGGGACAACCCGGGACGTACTTCGGGAACACATACAGATCGATGGTATGCCATTGCACATCGTGGACACAGCGGGCTTACGGGACAGTGAGGATGAGGTAGAGCGCGAAGGCATACGACGCGCATGGCAGGAGATGGCCTCGGCGGACAGACTTCTATTGGTCGTAGATGACAGCGATCCAGCCAGTGGTGACCACCCCGACACCATCTGGCCCGAACGACACCAACACCTGGGCAGGTACATTCCTGTTACCACAGTTCATAACAAGTGCGATCTTTCAGGCCACAAGCCGCAGTTATCCGATAACAACGATAGCGCCAGCGTCATACTGTCAGCTAAAACAGGCGAGGGTATGGACCTTCTGCGAAAACATCTGAAGGACTGCATGGGTTACCAAAGTGAGGGCGAAGGGAATTTCAGCGCAAGGCGCAGACACCTGCAAGCGCTCGAAGCCGCTGACAAGTGCCTGAACAATGGAAAAGCACAGCTGATCGAAGCCGGGGCCGGCGAGCTATTGGCGGAGGACTTGCGCCAATGCCAGATAAGCCTCGGCGAGATTACCGGAGCGGTAAGCAGTGATGAGTTGCTGGGCAAAATTTTCTCCAGTTTCTGTATCGGTAAATAATCCTGGCTGTGCACAAACAACCCCCTGCTTGTCCACAGCTAACTAGCGCAAACAACCACATACGCACGGCCTGTTACCGGGCTGTACACAGACCTTGATAAAGAGCGTCCGTGTTAAGCACCAATGGGGAAAACCCCGGTATAAATCCTGCAGGTAATGCCAGTGATCCTGTGGGCGAAAAAGCATCTTTTTCGAGGCGCTTTTCTATCCACAAAAAACAGCGTGTCATGCACCGCTACCACACCCGATTTCAACGCCAGTTTCAGTGCTTGCAGCTGTAGTTATCATCGCCGTATCTCTCTGATTTATATCTATTAAAGGGGCTTATCCACGGCAAACAGCCTCCCTAATAATAACTACAACAATAGTTCTATATATACATACATATATATATATTTAACTAATATGTAATAACTAATGTAGTAATTGCCATTCTGAAAAATCCTACCTACTCTCGTGCTGGTCCAGGGTATTGCTCACGCAATATTCGCTTCAATATCTTACCGCTGGGATTGCGTGGAATCTGGTCTACAAACACAGCCGACTTGGGCAGCTTGAATTTCGCCAGTTTGCCACTGCAGTATTCAAGCACCTGTGCCTCGGTCACAGACGACTCCGCCTTGACGATCACGGCCAGGGGACTCTCGCCCCACTTGGGACTGTCCTGGCCTATGACGGCGGCATCGCTGATGCCCGGGTGAGACAACAACACATTCTCTATTTCCGCAGGATAGATGTTTTCTCCTCCGGAAATAATCATGTCCTTGATCCTGTCCTGGATGGTGACAAACCCTTCTTCGTCCATGACCGCCATATCGCCGGTGTGCAGCCAACCATCGATAACAGTTTCTGCCGTGGCCTTTGGCCGGTTCCAGTACTCCAGCATATTGTGGGGACCGCGAACCTGAACCTCACCCGCTTCACCGCGAGGCAGCTCGTTACCGGCGGTGTCGGCGATGCGCACCTGGGTGTGGAAGAAACATTTCCCTGTTGAACCGATTTTACGCCTGGCATCGTCCGGCCCGATCAGGCAGGCCGGGCCGCAGGTTTCCGTCATGCCATAGACCTGGTGGACCTCTATACCGAGTTCCATGTAGGCGTTGATCGTGGTGACGGGAAGAGGCGCGGCGCCGCTCGTGATAGAGCGCAGGCTGGTCCAGTCAAAGCGTTGGAAGTCAGGTACCTGCAGCATGAAGGCCAGCATCGCAGGTACCGCCAGTGTCGTATTGATCTGCTCTGTCTCGATCAGGGACCAGGCTTTCTGCGGATCGAAATTTCGCAGAATCACCAGGGTATTGCCCTTGTAGACCGAACAGATCATCGGGGTGAGTGCACCAACATGAAACAGGGGCAGCAAAATCATGTACTTGTCTGCCAGGTGTATCTCCGCGGTATTGGCAAGCGTCAGCAGCGCCCAGAACACGGTTTTGTGCGTGTGGACAACGCCTTTGGGGTTCCCGGTTGTGCCCGAGGTGTACATGATAAAGAGATTATCGTCCTCGCCTGCCCTGGCTGCAGGCTCAGTCGCGCTGTTGCTGGCCAGAACCGCTTCATAGTCGAGAGCGAAATCCGGTGTCTGATCGCCAATGCAGATCCAGTGCTCGATATCGCTACCCGCATCTCCCCTTGCGCGAAGCTCGGCCACCGCCGGGGCAAAGTCAGCGTTGAAAATCAGGGCTTTCGCGCCACCGTCCTTGAGTATGAACGCGAGTTCGTCTGCGGTCAGGCGCCAGTTCAGTGGCATCAGAACTATCCCGCTCTTTGCCGGACCGAAAAAGCTCTCGAGAAACTCATGACCGTTGTAGGCAAGCAGCGCGACCCTGTCGCCATGTTGCAATCCCAGGGATTTCAGTGCGGCGTTACACTGGTTGGCCCGGTCATTCAGTTGGGTGAAGGTAAAGCGCTGGTGTTTTTCTACATCAAAAACTGCTTCCTTGTTGGGGTTGAGGTAGGCGCGGGTGGAAAGCGAATCCCCGATGTTAAATCCTGGGTTCATATCCTTGGTCATAACGGTTAACTCTTATTTTGAAATTGAATTGTTAGTGTAGTAGGCAATTGTTTTACCTCCAGTCAGCGCTGGTTCGATTGTTATCAAGTGAGTGACAAACGTAATATAGTAGTCCCCCAGTTTTCTAACCGGACCACAGCGCTCCCAGGGGCAATCAATGAGTAGTACCTCATCCGTTATACCGTTGCGTATAGATATCGTGTCCGATGTAGTCTGTCCGTGGTGCATTATTGGCTACAAGCAATTGCAGCGGGCACTGCTGCAGCTCGAGGATGTTTTTGCGGTGGACCTGCACTGGCAGCCCTTTGAACTCAATCCGGACATGCCGCCTGAGGGCCAGGAACTGCGCGAGCACCTGGCGCAAAAATATGGTTCTACTCCGGAGCAGAGTCGCGGCGCCAGGGAGCGCCTCACGGAACTCGGAGATGCGCTGGGCTTCACCTTCGACTACTTCGACGGTATGCGAATGTATAACACCTTCAATGCCCATCAGTTACTGCACTGGGCCGCGCAGCAAGGCAAACAGTCACCCTTGAAACTGGCACTATTCGATGCCTTTTTCAGCCAGCGAGAAAATTTAGGCAATAGCCAATCCCTGTCAATTGTGGCCGGTCGCGTGGGCCTGGATCCGGTCGAGGCATTGGATGTACTGGCAACACAGCGTTATGCTACGGCGGTTCGCGAGGAGCAAGCCCGATGGCTGGACAGGGAAGTACACGCTGTTCCCATGTTTTTTTTCAACGATAGTTATCCGGTTCCAGGGGCTCAGGAAGCGCAGACCTTTGTCAGGGTTCTGGAAAAACTGAAATCAAAAATCGCACTATCTGTCGACGGATGAAAAAGATGCAAAGGGGTGCGGCAGTAAAAACATCAAAGAAGTTGGCGGCTGTAATGAGGAAGATCTAATGAAAGACAGGATAGACATTAGCGTAGAGGCGGGCGTGGCGGATGTTCGACTGGTGCGCTCGGACAAGATGAATGCGCTGGATGAGAGGATGTTCTCGGCCCTGGCAGAAGCGGGCCAGCAGTTGGCCGCAATGAAAGACGTCAGGGTGGTTGTCTTGTCTGGCGAGGGCCGCGCTTTCTGCGCCGGCTTGGATATGGCGAACTTCGCCGGCATGCTCGATCCGGACAAGCGCCAGTCAGGCAGCTCTTCCCAGGACAGTCCAGACAGGCTTGCGCCGCGTACGAACGGTATTGCGAATGGGCCGCAGTATGCCGCCTGGGTGTGGCGTGAGTTGCCGGTACCCGTCATTGCGGCGGTGCACGGGGTTGCGTTCGGTGGCGGCTTCCAGGTTTGTCTTGGCGCGGATATTCGCTATGCCGCGCCCGGTACCCGCTTTTCAATTATGGAAATCAAATGGGGACTTGTGCCTGACATGGCGGGTACCCAGCTCATGCGAACGCTGGCCAGAGACGATGTCGTGCGTGAGCTCACTTATACCGGGAGGGTGTTCCTGGCCGAGGAGGCGCTGGAGTATGGTTTTGTAACCCGTGTCTGCGACGATCCTTATGCTCAGGCCATGGCAACTGCCAAAGAAATCGCCGCGCGGAATCCGGATGCCATGAAGGCCAACAAACGTTTGTTCAATGCAGCACACGACCTGTCGCCCGAGCAGGGGCTGATGATGGAATCCGAAGAACAGGATCGTATTATCGGGTCTTCCAACCAGATAGAGGCGGTGATGTCTGAGCTGGAGAAGCGGCCCGCGGTTTTTGTCGATTGAGACAAACGCGCCGGTGTAGAGGTTGTACAGAAGGCGTCTGTTGATAAGCCAGCCGGTGGGGGATCCACGCGGCTGGCTTGCGGTGCACTAGAGCAGAGGTGCGATCACCAGGCTGACGATGGCCATCACGTTGATGAGGATATTCATCGCAGGGCCGGACGTATCCTTGAAGGGGTCGCCGACTGTATCGCCAACCACCACGGCAGCGTGAGTATCAGAGCCCTTGCCGCCCAGGTTACCCTTTTCGACATACTTCTTGGCGTTATCCCAGGCACCGCCGGCGTTGGCCATCATCAGTGCCATCAGGACGCAGCCTAACAGGGCACCGCCCAGCATGCCGCCCAGGGAGGCGGCGCCCAGGCCGAAGCCGATCAGCACCGGTGCGGCAACGGCAATAGCGCCAGGCAGTATCATACGGCGCAACGCAGCGGTGGTAGCGATATCCACGCACTTTGCCGTGTCCGGATCTGCGGTACCCTCCAACAGGCCAGGAATCTCTCTGAACTGCCGGCGAATTTCATTGATCATGTCGAATGCCGCTTCGCCAACCGCT
>Ga0316197_10001966_pt1 | contig 14651 bp, 12 predicted proteins | sample OudBiesiAoxic_MG_FD_204939 | JGI IMG/M metagenome (GOLD analysis project Ga0316197, IMG submission 204939) | Coastal sediment microbial communities from Oude Bieten Haven, Netherlands - site A oxic | ecosystem: Environmental > Aquatic > Marine > Coastal > Sediment | place: Netherlands...
GGATTATGTGACGGCACTGATCAACAGTATCGGGCTGGTGGTGAAGTTCCCTGTGCTGATGATCGGTTGGGCCGCGTTCATAGCAATTGTTCTGTTTGTTGCGATGGTGCCGATGTTTCTGGGGCTTATTATCGTGCTGCCATGGCTTGGGTCAGCCTCATGGCATGTTTACGATGGGCTGAAAGAAGACTGAGCGCCGGGTTCCCGGCCATGTGCCACCAGCCGCGCGCGGATGGTGGCAACTTCCGGATGGTCCTGTTCCAGCGCAAATACATAGGCATGGGTCAGAAAAAAGCAGGCAGCATCAATATCCGTGGGCTCCGCCGCATCGGCGGCTTGGGTGTAAAGCCGCACAAGCGCCGGACCGTCCCCGGCCGCGTGTGCGGCAATCAGGGCGGTATCCAGCGCGCTCATTCTGCGGCGCGGGCCGTGGCGCGATGGGTCTCAATCTGGGTCGCGACCCAGTCGTGGAACAGATGCGTCGGACCGTCCATTGCCGGTGAGAAACGCCCGCCGTCAAACGCCACCGCATGGCGGCCGCGCTGCATGCCCTCAACCACAAACACGTCCTCTTTGAAGACTTCTTCCCACTGTTCTGTGTTACGCGCTCTCAGATCAGTATCTGTGTCGGGCCGTGCATAGTAGAGATGGATATTCTCTGTGGTTCTCTCCGGCGTCTCGGGGACAAGAATGATGGCAAAGGCGTGATCGCGATGCACGCCCAGCAACACGTTGGGATACGCCGTGATGTATTCCGCAGCTGTGTCCCATTTGTCTGACAATCCGTCAAAGTCGGGGAAACTGCGCCCTTCATCGTCCTTGAGCTGGCGGTAGACCAGTGTGCCCTGACCGGAATACTGGCGCGGTTGTTCAATATGGTAGTGATCTTCCAGTCGCGAGTAGCTGTTCAGGCCCGGATGTACCCACGGCAGGTGATAGCTCTCGCAATAATTTTCGACTGCCAGTTTCCAGTTGCAGTTCACCGTCAACTGGAAGCGGCTGTCAGCGCCGCCGTGATAGAGCGGTTTGTCAAATTCGGCCCAGCGGGCGAGCAGATCAGCATTGGCTTCTTCGAAAGGTAACGCGGTGCCCGATACGTTGATCCAGATCACGTCCATCCAGATATGGCTGCGGATCTCAACCAATCCCAGCAGCGCGCGGTCAATCCCTTCATGGGTATTGCGCCCCGGCCCGCCAACATGCGGCGTGGAGACCAGACGGCCATCGGTAGAATAACACCAGCTATGATAGGGGCAGCGAATGGCCCCTTCAATCTTGCGCGGGGTGTCCACAAGGATCATTCCGCGATGGCGACAGGTGTTCTGGAAAACACGCACGCTGTTTTGTTTGTCCCGCACGATCAGCAACGGCATGTCGAGGAATGTCAGTGGTACCGCATCTCCGATCTCTGGCACATCCGCGGCCACGGCAAGCCCGGACCAGTTGTTAAAAAGGACGGCCTGTCGTTCCTCGTTGAACACTGCCGGGTCAACGTAATGGGCATTAGGCAGGCCGTTCGCCTCCGCAATGGGGCGCTGTACGGTGCTGAGATCGGTCAGAGGGTGGTCCATTGTGCTCTCCTGCTGGTGAGATGGGTTTTACCATCACAGTGGCGAGCACATGATCCTGCCAGCGACCCGGTTTTGTCAGGGGCGACATGGTGCAGAGCGGACCGGGGCAGGGATCAGGTGAAAGCGGCGTCCGGCCGGAGCAGGCGGCGGTGGTAGGGTGGAAGCTGTTCCAGCGTGTTGAAGCCGGCGGTACGTGTTGCGGTCAATGCCGCCGGCAAGCCCTCTCCGAGGTGTTCATAGACCAGCCGCGTTGCGCGCAGCCCTGCAACGGCCTCCGGGACTGTGCGGGTGACGTAGCCAAGCCAATAGTTGTTCTCGAAAGACGCAACTTTGCCGAGGTAGTTAAACGAACAGGTCATCGCATTGTGCCGCGACACCAGCATCGCAATACCGTCTTCCTGCTGCATGACGATTCCGCGAAACTCTCTCGCATGGGCCGTTGTCGGCAAGCCCTGGATTTGCATTGCATCTCGCGCTTCGTAACCGCGCACGAAAGTATTGCGCCCATCACGCCAGACGTAGACAACACCGATCAGAAACGTGTCTTGCCGCGAGAAACTGCGCCGCGAGAAGCGGTAAAACCCACTTGGGAACAGATCAAGCGGAACGTCGCGGGCGCCGGAGCCGACGAAGTCCCACAGCAGCGGATTGGCGATCGGATCGTCGCGGCTGCCAATGTCATCCACCGGTTCCAACAGGACGCGGGCATCGACGTCGAAAAACGTACAAATTCTCGACAACACATCCGGACGGGGAAAGCTCTCTCCGGACAGATAGCGGTTAAACTGTGTCCGGTTGATCCCCAATTGCCGCGAGAGGTCCGAAATGGAGGGGTACTCCGATGCAAGCAGGCGCAGATTCGAGCCAAACATGTTCCGCAGCTGCGCGGGAGATTGCATTGATTGAGTCATCTTGGTGTCTATTGGTGCCCCGAACTGCGATTCTGACAATGTGTCTACCGGGACATTGCCGATTTTTATCGTGCTTGATGCTGTTTAGCGTCATGTGTGACGCCAAATCGCAGCGAAACACTAGGTGATCCGACACAAATTGCAAGCGTACGTTGCTCTATTAGACATGTTCCCGGCATGGTTGTTGTTGATAGCAATGAAGAGACAGAATTAACTTTGGGTTAAGTGATGATTGGTGTTGTACTTTGGAGCGATCCTTCCGACCGGAAAGCGGTTTTCTGGTGTGAGGATCAGGGAGATTTGGCCTTCTTCGACGCATGTGGGCCAACGATGGACGGGATGCCGTTTTTTGACGCCGGCGACATGGTGCAATTCGATGTTCACATGGAACACAAGCTGCGCCGGGCGCATAACCCGCGCCTCTTGCAAGAACACGCCTGTCAGGGACTGCCTGATACGCTCCGTCGCAACACGCCTGACAAGGCAGGTGTCACCGCGCAGCATAGTGCAGAAATTATCCGGTTTGACCCGGCTCCGCATTCCACGGCGGAGACTATGTGCCTCAGGAAAGCCTGATTAGCCCTTTTTGTTTAGTCACCGCGGGGCAGGGCGGCAACGCCGGTTCGCGCGACCTCGGCCAATCCCAGCGGCCGCATCAAATCGGCAAAAGCATCGATCTTTTCAGGTGCGCCGGTGATCTCAAACACAAAGCTTTCCAGTGTGCTGTCCACAACGCTCGCCCGGAAAATATCTGCAAGGCGCAACGCCTCGACCCGTTTTTCGCCCTGACCGGCCACTTTGAACATCGCCAGTTCACGCTCAACACTCGGGCCCTCGACCGTCAGATCATGCACTTCATGGACGGACACGATACGACCCAGCTGAGCCTTGATTTGCTCGATCACCTGTGGCGTGCCTGAGGTCACAATAGTGATGCGGCTGAGGTGTCCGGTGTGATCCACCTCTGCCACGGTCAGGCTGTCGATGTTATAGCCGCGCCCCGAGAAAAGCCCAATCACACGGGCCAGAACACCCGGTTCGTTTTCGACCAGAACGGCGAGCGTATGACGTTCGATCAGGTCCGAAAAATTCGGCCGCAGGTTATATGCCGAATGGCTGGTGGCGCCTTTTTTGAGTTTCAGTGCTGACATGATACAGGTCTCGCAATTTGTTTCTGAAGGAAGTCTGATTAAGTCTTGGGCGCCGTCGCCATACGATTTTGACGATCAGATGTCAGACCGGCAACAATGATTTGTGAAGTTACCTGAAGTCTGACCATAGTGCGGCGGTAACCGAAATGGGGTCGATACAGATGACGGGTCATGAGTGCTCTAGAAATGCCGCTTTGGGAGTTGTCTGCATCGCGTCGGCATTGACCGCCTCGGCGGGAGGAGCTCAGCAAGCCGCGAGCGACGCCGAGCTTGCGCAGGAATTGTCCAACCCGATTGCAGATCTGGTCAGTCTTCCGTTTCAGTTGAACTATGACGATGGCTACGGCGCTGATGGAAGTGGGAGCCAATGGGTGCTGAACATTCAGCCGGTTTTTCCGTTCTCGCTGAACCAGAACTGGAATGTGGTCTCCAGAACGATTGTTCCGGTCATTTCCTCGGACATCGGGGACTTCGACGAAGCCGGTGTTGGGGATGTCGTACAGTCGTTCTTCTTCTCGCCGAAGGCACCCACTGCGTCGGGATGGATATGGGGCGCTGGTCCGGTATTCCTTTTGCCTACTGGTGGCCGCGATTTTTCGGCGGACACCTTTGCGATTGGGCCTACTGTGGTGGCGCTCTAGCAGCAGAGCGGTTGGACCTATGGCGGGCTGGCCAATCATCTTTGGTCGGTTGGGGCCGACGAGGATGACGACATCAGCAACACGTTTCTGCAGCCGTTTTTGTCCTACACAACCGCCAACGCCGTGACGTTCACCGTGAACTCGGAATCCACCTACAACTGGGAAACCGAAGAATGGTCGGTTCCGGTCAACGCAATAATGTCCAAGCTTACCACATTCGGTCGACAAAAGGTCAGCCTTGGTGCGGGAGTGCGCTATTGGGCCGACAGCCCGGACACGGGCCCCGATGGATGGGGCCTGCGCCTTACCGCGACATGGTTGTTCCCGAAGTAGCGCAGCTTCCGGCATCACACCATCACCGAGCCTTTTGCGTCGATCACACCCTGAGTTTCGGCTTCGCCCAGCAGCATTTCGTTATGCGCCTTGCCCGACGGGATCATCGGGAAGCAGTTCTCGTGCTTCTCAACAAGGCAGTCGAAAATCACCGGCCCGTCATGGTTCAGCATTTCGATGATCGCATCATCGAGATCCTTGGGATCACTGCAGATGATGCCCTTGGCGCCAAATGCCTCGGCCAGCTTCACGAAATCGGGCAATGCCTCGGACCAGGATTGTGAATATCGCTCACCGTGCAGCAACTCCTGCCACTGACGCACCATGCCAAGACGTTCATTATTGAGGATGAACTGTTTGACCGGCAGATTGTATTGCACGGCCGTGCCCATCTCCTGCATATTCATCAGCCAAGAGGCTTCGCCCGCCACATTGATCACAAGCGCTTCGGGATGCGCCATCTGCACGCCAATGGAAGACGGGAAACCATACCCCATGGTGCCAAGGCCACCGGACGTCATCCAGCGGTTAGGGTCTTCAAACCCAAGATACTGCGCCGCCCACATCTGGTGCTGGCCGACCTCGGTACAGATGTAGCGGTCATGATCTTTGGTCAGCGCCTCAAGCCGGGTCAGTGCGTGTTGCGGTTTGATCGTCTTGCCGCTTTGGGTGAACTTAAGGCAGTTAATCGACGCCCAGTCATGGATTTGTGTCCACCACTTGGCCACAGCCTCGCGGTTTACCTTACGGCCCCGGGACTTCCAGACCTTCAGCACATCCTCAAGTACATGACCCACATCACCGACAATTGGGATATCCGCTTTGATCACCTTGTTGATGGACGATGGATCAATATCGATATGCGCCTTGACCGATTTGGGGCTGAATGCGTCGATGCGCCCGGTGATCCGGTCATCGAACCGTGCCCCGATGTTGATCATCAGATCACAGTCATGCATCGCCATGTTCGCCTGATAGAGCCCATGCATACCTAGCATGCCCAGCCACTTGTCACCCGATGCCGGATAGCTGCCCAGACCCATCAGTGTTGATGTGATTGGAAAGCCGGTCGCCTCAACCAGTTCGCGCAGCAACTGGCTGGCCGCAGGGCCAGAGTTGATCACGCCGCCTCCGGTGTAAAAAACAGGCTTTTTCGCTTTTTCGATCGCGGCCACCAATTCGGTGATCTCTTCCATGTCGCCTTTGACGCGCGGCTGATAATGTGATGTCGACTGCTTTGGCGGCTGATAGGTGCCGGTAGCAAACTGAACATCCTTGGGGATGTCCACCAGAACCGGGCCGGGGCGGCCGTGGGTTGCCACGTGAAACGCCTCGTGGATGACACCGGCAAGGCGGTCGGTTTCCTTGACGAGCCAGTTATGCTTGGTGCAGGGGCGGGTGATGCCCACGGTGTCGGCTTCCTGAAACGCATCCGAGCCGATCATAAAGGTCGGCACCTGCCCGGTCAGAACAATGATCGGAATGGAATCCATCAGCGCATCGGTCAGGCCGGTCACCGCATTGGTGGCGCCGGGTCCGGAGGTCACTAGCGCAACGCCGGGCTTGCCGGTTGAGCGCGCATAGCCCTCGGCGGCATGTACTGCGCCCTGTTCATGGCGCACAAGAATGTGCCTGATCGAGTTCTGCTGAAAAATCTCGTCGTAAATCGGTAGGACAGCGCCGCCGGGATAGCCAAAGACAGTGTCCACGCCCTGATCAATAAGGGCTTGGACGATCATTTTCGCTCCGGTCATTTGGCGTGTCATCTCTGATGCTCCGTAAGGCGTTAGGTCATGTGTTGCGCATAAAAAAGCCCCCGGTTTTCGACGGGGGCGCATGGGGACGATTATGGTCTACCGTTACCGGCCCATGCGCGTGTGTCCTACAATGACGACTAGGGTTGTCATACTAAAAGGCTCCGTTAAGCGTGGCGTGACATTATTGGCGTGCCAAAGTGGCGTCAACAGGCAATTGTAGTGATTTAGTGTCGCGGGAGGTGAAAAATCTTTCCGATTCTTGCGAATGGACCCGCACAAACGTCGATTCTGCAAATTCCGGCGCGGTTTGGTGCCGCACCGGAGTCGTTTGCCTTGGCTCAGCCTGTGATCAGATCAGCCGTGTGTGCGATACTGTCACGCCCCTGTTCAACACATTGCAGCATATGTCCCAGCGAGAAGGTCCCGTCACCTGCCGCCCCAAGCGCTTTCCACGGCTTGAAATCGTGGGTGGAGCACAGGATCGAATCCGGATCGAGTGTCATGACACGGATCAGTGTGCCCGCGACAATGGCCCCGCCGACCGGGCCGAGCTTGCCGCCATGATGTTCGGCTTCGTGGAGGCAGTAATACCACAGCGGCGTTTTGCTGATGCCATGATCGCGCAGCTCCTTGGGTGCGGCCAGCTCCTCCGTATGCATCAGCCGCGCCATCTGTTGGCCTGACGCCAGTTCAAGCGTCATGCGGTCGCGGAAAATGTTGCGATGTGGCAGCTTGCGACTGTCCTCCAGCGAAAGTGTTTTGCCAGCAATAACAAGCGGGTCGCCGATGAAGTGCAGGTTAAAGATTGATCCGGCCAGCTTGCGGCCAATCGGTCTGGCCTTTTGGAAATCGCTGCTGCCGGGGTAGGCAAACAGTTTTGAGAATGAGATGTTCAGCTCTTTCGGACGGGCATTGAATTCGTCCCGCGCCATGTCGAATAGCTTTACGTGACCGGACGTGTCGTTCAATTCGTAGTCATTCTGCACCGTTGCGTGACCAAACCGATAGGCGGCCCCTGAGAACTCAATCGGCATGATCGGGCTTTGTTCGCTGAACGGCTTGGGCAACTCGCCATGCGCAAAAGCGTGGCGAATGTGTTTCAGCACATGCGCATCCACAAAGCTTGGCAGGAAATCATTGAGGACAATCCACTGATAATGCAGGCGCAGAATACGTCGGGCGGCCTGATAGGGGTGGTCGGATGGCTTGATCCCCTGCGCGATGGCCTGTGATCGGATGCCTTCAAACGCGGCTGGGACCAGGCTGGCATCTGCCTGCAGCGCCGTCATCAGGATGTTGTGCATGCAGACAAACGCGCCCTGTATCTGGCTTACAATCTGGTTCTCGTCGTTGCGAAAATCACCAATCAGCGCAGTGCCGTGGCCATTGCGTGCCAGATCATGCGCATTGTGCTTGGTGCCAAACAGCAGATAGCCGCTGTGATCGGGATGATAAAGATAAGGCGACGCCTCGTTGCCATCGCCATAGACACAGTCAAGATCAAGTGCAGGCGTGCGCACGTTGCGGATCGAGCGCGGATCAATCCGCGTGCCGATGGCGCTTTGCGCATCCAGCGTTATGTCATGGTCGATGAACTGCCCGAAAAACGTCATGCCCGCTGCGGCGGGGCCATCCGGGTCGGTATCGTCGCGCATGTCATCCAGCGCATTGGTGAAGGCTTTTTGCACACGCGTGTCGTCAAAAGGTTTGCCATCCGGTGCGATACCGGAGAGCACGTTGCGCGGGCCGAGCCGCCCGAATGTCTGCGGCAAAGGCTCGGGTGAGGTGTTCGCGCATTCAAGTACAAAGGCGTCATAGCCTGAAAGGCCGTGTGATACGGTCATGGTAAATCTCCAATTTTACAATATCTTACAAGGCACACTTAAATTTAGTCGGTGATCAAAATGATAGAATGGTGTGCACCTATAGCGGGAATTGTATCATATCTGGAGGCCACAACAGGTAGGGATATCCTTACCTGTGGTTGTATCGGCGGATATCCGCAGCCGTATGGTGGTACTTTCAAGTGGTCAGAGACGCACGCCGGTCCCCTGAAGCACCCCATGTTCCAGCGCATAGCGGGTTAACCCCGCGGTACTGGAAATGCCAAGCTTGCGCTTGATGTTCTTGCGGTGTGTTTCCACCGTGCGCACTGAGATCTCAAGGATCAGGGCCACGTCCTTGTTCGATTTGCCCTGCGCCAGTTGCAGCAGGATGGTCTGTTCGCGATCCGTCAGCGCCTCGCGGCTTTTGTCTTTCGGCTTGAGCGACCCTTTCGCACCGGTACACAGGTAACGATCACCCTGCATCACGGTATCGATGGCCAGTTTGATCTCATCGGTCGGCACATCCTTGAGGATATACCCCATGGCCCCGTGGCTGAGCGCGGAAGCGATGTATTCGGCATTGTCATGCATCGACAGGATCACGATGCGGATGTCCGGTCGTTGTTCCAGCAGGATTTCAGTGGCCGAAAGACCGCCAAGTTCCGGCATGTTGAGGTCCATCAGGATCACGTCCGGGTCCAGCGTTTCAAGCTGTTCGATGGCGTCGCGGCCATTGGTGGGAGTGCCAACAACGTAGATGTCATCATAGCTTTCGAGGATCGACTGGATGCCTTCTGCCACCATAGGATGGTCGTCGACGATCATGACCTTGATTTTGGACATTCTGGGTACTTTCAGCTCAGTGTCATGCGGCGATGCCGCGTTTCGGGGCAGGGCGGCCCGTTTCGGGTGGCAACAGGTGGTTGAGCGGTACGGTTGCCTCAATCATCGTGCCGCCGCCGGGGGCGGGGCGCAGACGCAACGTTCCGCCCAGCTGCTCCATCCGCTCTTGCATGTTGCGCAGGCCAAGCCCGCCTTGCGATTGAGGGGTGCGCTCGCGCCGGTCGGGGCGATCAAGGCCGCGACCATTGTCGGTGATCCGCAACGTTGCACCCCGCCGGTGGCCGCGCAGATCAATCTGCACATCCTGCGCACCCGAATGCCGCTCAACATTGGTGAGCGCTTCCTGAGCGATACGGTAGAGCGCGATCTTGGCCTCTTCATCAAGTCGGTTGCGAAAGACCACGGTGTCGAAATGACAGACAATGCCGGTACGGGCCGAAAAATCATCGGTCAGCGTTTTGATGGCAGGCCCGAGGCCCAGATCGTCGAGCACACCGGGGCGCAGATCGCGGCTGATCCTGCGGACTTCTGTGATTGCCTCTCCGAGGCTTTCGATGCCCTTGGCCAAAGGCTCTGCTGCGCCATCATCGCCCCGGTCCAGACGCCTGCGCGCGTTATCGAGCGCGTAGCGCACCCCAACGAGGATCTGGCTGATCCCGTCATGCAATTCGCGGGCCACACGGCCGCGCTCTTCTTCCTGCGCGTCAAACACCCGCTGTGTCAGCTTCTTGAGCTTTGCGTCCGCCAGGCGCCGCTCGCGCAGATTGATCAGCATGCCAGTCCCAAATACGGCCAGCAGCGCGGCCAGAGCGATGCCCCCGATATAGACAAAGGTCTGCTGCACACGCTTTTCGACATCCGCGCGTGCAGATGCCACCGAGGCCAGTACGTCATCGATAAAAACCCCGGTGCCGACCGCCCACCGCCAGCTTGGGAAGGAGGTGACATAGGTGATCATCTGCGCTTCCTCACCCGTTGAGGGTTTGGGCCAGAGGTAGCTGTGATACCCGCCGCCTTCACGGCCAATGCGGATCAGTTCGTTGACCACGGGCGTACCCTCGCTGTCGGTTTCGCCGCTGAAGTTTGCGTTGATCCGGTCGGTCTGGCGCGGGCTGACAAGCGCGTTGCCATCGTAGTCGTAGACAAAGAACTGCCCTTCATCTCCATAGATCATAGCCGACAAAATCTGCGCCACCTGCGCCTTGGCGCGTTCATCGTTTGGTGCGGCAGAGCCGTAGAGGAAATAGAATCCGTTGCGGGCTTGTGTGACGTAGTTGCGCAGCTCGGCCTTCTTGGCCTCGATCAGCTGCGTCTCAAGGGTGTTGATCTCGCGTTCGGCCAGTCCGCGGGCCTGCACGGCCACCACAAGCGCAATCGCTGCCACTGCCAGAATCATCGGCACGGACGCAAGCAGCGTCAGCTTTTGCGCATATGTCGGAACGAGATAGGACCAGAAGCGGGGCATAAGTGATTCGATACGCTGAAACGGGCCAGAATCAACCCCTGAAGCCGAGTCACCCGCGCATAAGCGCAGCTTCTGGAGCTGTTTTCGTCAAGAAAATATGGGTCGTGCACTGGAATCATGCCGCCGGAACAGAAACTACGCAGTAGTAGGTATTTTCAAATTTCTTGCAGCCGCTAGGGTGGCGACACCTGTAACAACCCGCGCGCGGATAAAAGCAGCGCGGGCATCCTTTTGGGAGGAGTATCTCTATGGACCGTCGTTCATTTCTGAAGACGTCTGCACTTGGCGGGTCCGCCGCCGCAGCGACCACACTGGCCGCACCCGCTTACGCACAAGGCAAGCGCACACTGACTATGGTGACATCCTGGCCACGCGGCTTTGCCGTACTGGACGATGCCGCCAGCTACCTCAACACCATGGTTGACGAAATGTCCGATGGTACGCTGACCATCGACAAAAAAGCCCCCGGCGAACTGGTTGGCGCGTTCGAAGTATTCGACGCCGTCTCCTCCGGTCAGGCTGACATGTATCACTCGGCCGACTACTACTTCATCGGTCAGCACCCGGGTTATGCCTATTACACCGCTGTGCCGTTTGGCGGCACCGCACAAGAGCTGACCAACTGGTATCACCACGGTGGCGGTCAAGACCTGCACAACTCGCTGGGCGAAATCTTTAACCTGAGATCGTTCCTCGCGGGTAACTCCGGGTCGCAGTCCGGTGGCTGGTTCCGCAATGAAATCGGATCGGCTGCAGACTTCAACGGTCTTAAGTTCCGTATGCCCGGTCTGGGCGGTAAGGTGCTCGGCAAGCTGGGCGCTTCGGTTCAGAATATTCCTGGCGGCGAACTCTATCAGGCGCTTTCCTCGGGTGCTCTTGACGGTCTGGAGTGGGTGGGTCCGTTTGCGGATGAGCGCGCCGGTTTCCAGGAAGTTGCGAAAGTCTACTACACAGCGGGCTTCCACGAGCCGGGCTCCGGTCTTGCGGCTGCGGTTAACCTCGATGTGTTTAACGAACTCTCGCCTGCACACCAGAAGATCATCGAATATGCTGCAATGGCCACGACCCACACCCAGCTGGCTGAAACGCTGGCCAACAACGGTGCGGCACTTGCGCGTCTGCAGCAGCAGGGTGTGAAAACCATGCAGTTCCCTGATGACGTATGGGATGCGTTTGGCGCGGCTTCCAAGGAAGTCATGGACGAAAACATGGATGACACGCTGTTTGCTGACATCCGCAACAGCTTTGAGGCATCGCTGCAGTCGTCGGCTGAGTGGCTGTCCAAATCTGACGCCTTCTATGTCAACCAGCGCCAGCGCGTGCTGGGTCAGGGCTAAGTTTTGTACTAAGATATCATCAGGGGCCGTCACATCGGCCCCTGATGCAAAATTGACGTCGGCATCTTGCGGCTGACGACGTTTATTGCGCTATGATAAGGCTATCGGGCCAGGCGCACGAGGGAGGGGACCCCATGGCGGAAGACGCGGTTTGTTCGGGATTTTTCCGGGCGGCGGAAGGTTCAGACCTAAGCTGTCTCGACAAGTTCCAGGATAGCGGTTTCTTACAATCCGTTTTTGGCAACATACTTGAAGCGATCTACAATTTCTTCGCGGCATTGCTGAATCCGGGCATGTGGCTTGACTGGTCCAATGGTGAAGCGCTGATGCGCTTCATTTACTACGGCGCCTCACAAGAACTCTTTTATGTGATCTTAACGATATTCTTGATCGTGACGGGCCTGGGTATCTGGAAAAAGGACATCATGTGGGCCTGCGTGCGGGGACTCGAAGGGTTCGCCAACACGGTGGGACGTTTCGTTGCGTGGGCTGGTCTGTTCATGGTGGTTCAGCAGATCGTCATCGTTTTTCTGCAGCGCATTTTCACGCGGCCCGATATTTCCATCGGGTTTGGTATCCCACTGCAATTCGACATCAGTTGGTTTGCTGAAGAGTTGAAGCTTTTCAATGCGTTGGTCGTCTGTCTTTGTGTGTCTTACACGTTTGTACAAGGCGGCCATGTGCGGGTTGATCTGATCTATGCCGGGGTCAAGTTCCGGACCAAGAAGGTCATCGATATGTTCGGGGCGCTGTGCTTTATGGTGCCATTCGCAACGATCACATGGCTCTACGGCTGGTTCTTCCTGTGGCGCCATCTGGTGACGCCAAACCCATCTGCATCTGACTCTCTAGAGCTTTTGCTGCGCAAATCGCGCCTGCTCAAGTGGAACGTCGAAACCATCGGTTTCTCTCCCAACGGGTTCAACGGATATTTTCTGTTCAAAGTACTGCTCTGTGCGTTCTGCATCATGGTTCTGTTGCAGGCTATTGCGGTCTTCTACCGGTCTTTGGTTGAATTCCGCGAGGGCGAGGCAAGCGAAAACAAATATCTCGACAAGGACACACTTGGCGAGGGCGAAGAAGCCTACGAAGGCACGCATTAACTCAAGGGGCAGCAAATGCTATTTGGTCTCGACGGGGTCGAAGTTGGCCTGATTATCGTTTTTATCTGCCTGTTCGGGGGCATTCTGTCCGGCTTTCCGGTGGCCTTTGCCATTGGCGGGGCAGGTATTATCTCCTTCGGGATCATTGCGGCACTTGATAGTGCGGGTTTGCTGATCCATCAGGCGATTGACCAGTCGTCGCAGATGTACCGCGATCTGGTTAATTCTGGCGTCAAGGCCGATGCAATATCGGTGTTCCGATACCCCGATTTGCCACGCATCGGTGAGCCGGTCTTCCCATCTGGCTGGGAAGTGGCGCTGGACCGAAATGTCAGCTTTATCGTCAACCGGATGAACGAACGGGTGCTGGCTGGCCAGTCGATTGAGACGCTGCTTGCGGTTCTGATGTTTGTTTTGATGGGCATCACGCTGGAACGCTCGAAGATCGCAAACGATCTTCTAACCACAATGGCACGTGTCTTTGGCCCGCTGCCCGGTGGTCTGGCTGTTTCCATTGTGGTGGTGGGGGCCTTTCTGGCCGCCTCCACTGGCATCGTTGGCGCAACCGTGGTGACCATGGGTCTACTGGCGCTGCCCACCATGCTGCGCAACAACTACTCACCTGAGATTGCGACCGGTGTTATTGCCGCGTCCGGTACGTTGGGACAGATCATTCCACCGTCGATCGTGATCGTTTTGTTGGGCACGCTCGCGGGGGATCTGTATTCCGCAGCACAGGAAGCACGGGCTTCTTCGCTTGGCTGTACCGATGCGTTGACTTATCTGGGTGAACCGGCGGTTGTCTCGGTCGGTACGCTCTTTCAGGCGGCATTGCTGCCCGGTATCCTGCTGGCTTTGCTGTATGCGCTCTATGCGTTTGTTTATGCGTTGCTGAATCCTGAGAAAGCGCCCGCGGTTCCGATGGGCTCAACGAATTCTGAGCCAGTCACGCGCGGCGAAGCGTTCACATGGTTTCTCGGCGCACCGATACTGATTGTGGTCGGTACGATCCTGCTGGGTAATGTGGGTATTGTCGGCAGCCAGACTGTCACCGTCTCGAGCTTTTCTGATATCGGTCAGGGCGCCAGCCTGCGGACCAATGTGGGCGACGACTGTAAGGCGGCCATGATCGATCTGCATGGTCAGGACGCTTGGGATACTGCGGTTGCCGAGCAGACCGTGATTGACGAAGCAGGCGGTATTCAGGCCAGCGAACGGCTGACAGAGGCCGAACTGATCGAAACCCAGGCCGCCAAAATTCTTTCCGCGGCACCGATTGGCACCGGCACGGCGATCCTGTTGATCCTGTTTTCGCTTTTCCTGACCACTGCGCGCGGCGTATCGCCTTCGGCGGATACGCGGCCGCTGATCGTTGGCGGCATTGGTGTGGTCCTCGCGATTCTTGTCGATATTTTCCTTGTGGGGCCAGTGACATCCGCGGGCGGTATGGTCCTGTTGCAGGCTATCCCGTTCTTGCTGATCTTTTACGGTGTGGGCTTTGCCGCGAAAGTGTGTGCCGGGAACGAACTTATCCGCGTGGTCTTTCCGCCGCTGGTTCTCATCATTGCTGTTCTTGGCTCGATCCTTGGCGGCATCACCAACCCAACACCCGCTGCGGCATTGGGGGCAGGTGGCGCGATCATGCTGGCGGCATATCGCAAACTGAAGGATTTGGACCGCTCACCGAAAGTGATCATCTGGTCAACGCTGGCG